>OLSB01001699.1_pt1 | contig 20314 bp, 15 predicted proteins | sample 1672071 | NCBI WGS metagenome assembly OLSB01 (sample SAMEA3136642, study PRJEB25190) | human gut metagenome | biome: human gut; feature: human-associated habitat; material: faeces | place: Austria | collected 2013 | reverse complement strand
TGAATATATACTCAACCACAGGAGGCCGCCATGTATACCATTCTTGTCGTTGCCAGACTGAGTGATACCTATGACGTAATACCACTTATGGTGTCTGATCGGTTATTTGATGTAGAGAATTCCCATATCGGGGAAAAGGTGATGGCGAGAGGACAGTTTCGGTCTTATAACAAGCATGAAGAGACGAGAAACCGTCTGATCTTATCGGTATTTGTCAGGGAGATATCGGTACTGGATGAAGATGATGAGGAAGCAGAGAATAAGCCGAATCAGATCTATCTGGACGGTTATATATGCAAAGAACCGGTGTACCGTATGACACCACTGGGACGGGAGATCGCAGATATTCTGCTGGCAGTCAACCGGGCATATGGCAAGAGCGACTATATTCCTTGCATCTGCTGGGGCAGAAACGCAAGATTTGCGGGAAAACTGAAGGTGGGCGAGCATGTCGCTGTATGGGGCAGGATCCAGAGCCGGGAATACCAGAAACGAATCGGGAATGATCAGATCATCAGCAAGACTGCTTATGAGGTATCTGTCAGCAAAATGGAATGCCTGGAGTAGACCGGTAAAGGGACAGTAAAGCAATGAACAGACAGGGAAAAGAAGTCGTTACATATTGACAGAAACAGACAGGAATGATATAGTAATTTTATCTAATGGAAAAAAGAAAAATTCAGTAGAGGCGCGGTATTTATCAGTAAATATATGGATATATATGGAGGTAGATGATATGTGTTGAAAGGGGATACCGCCGAAGGAAGCAGTTATCCATAGAGCTGTAACCTGGTTGTGCAGCGAATAACTGTATGACTGTCATCGTCACAGATGGAGGGCTACTTTTTAAAGAAGTATATTATTTCTAAAGGTCGGCGCTCGTATGCCGACCTTTAGTACTGTATGGATACAGTAAAGAGAGTTCCGCGACGATTTTATGTATTAGATTTTAAGGAGGAAAAATTCATGTCAATTTTTGAAGGATCAGGTGTAGCTTTAGTAACACCGTTTAAGGAGAATGGTGAGGTTGATTTCGATAAGATGAAAGAACTCGTTGAATTCCATATTGCAAATGGTACAGATGCCATTATAGTATGTGGAACAACAGGTGAAGCATCCACATTATCACATGAAGAACACCTTGCATGTATAAAAGCATGTGTAGAATATGTAGATCACAGAATCCCTGTTATCGCAGGCGCAGGTTCTAATTGTACAGGAACAGCCATTTATCTTTCTACAGAAGCAGAAAGCTATGGCGTAGATGGATTGTTGTTAGTAACACCATATTACAACAAGGCAACTCAGAACGGTCTGATCGCGCACTTTACAGCTATTGCAAATTCTGTAAAGGTTCCGATCATCTTATATAATGTACCATCCCGTACAGGATGTAACATTCAGCCGGAGACAGCGGTTACACTTGCAAAGACAGTACCGAATATCGTAGGTATCAAGGAAGCATCCGGTAATATCGCACAGGTTGTTAAGCTGGCAAAGCTGGCAGACGGCTGTATTGATATTTATTCCGGTAACGATGATCAGGTAGTACCGCTTCTGTCATTAGGCGGAAAAGGTGTTATCTCAGTAACAGCAAATATCGCTCCGAGAGATGTACATGATATGGTTAAGAAGTTCATGGATGGCGATGTAAAGGAAAGTCTTGATATTCAGTTAAAGATGATCGATCTGTGTGAGGCACTGTTCTGTGAAGTAAATCCGATCCCTGTTAAGAAGGCAGTTGAGCTTATGGGCTTATGCGGCGGAACGATGAGAATGCCATTAACAGAGATGGAGCCGGCACATGTAGAGAAGTTAAAGGCTGCAATGACAGCATACGGCTTACTTTAAAAAAGAAACTACAGATGATCTGATAAAGAGCCATTCTGTATGATATAGATAAAGATGGACAGAAGGGATACAGGAATCTGTCTGCAGTATATAAAATCCCGCAGGCTCTGCGGGATTTTTGTTTACGCGGTTACGTAAGCCAAAGTTCATGCCGGCATGAGAATCTGGCGGCTGCCGCGGATGAATGAGTAAAACACAGGATAAATGGAGGAAAAGAACATGGTTCGAATCATAATGCATGGATGTAACGGTAAGATGGGACAGGTGATCACAGGACTTGTAGCAGATGATCCAAATGCACAGATCGTTGCAGGTATTGATATAGCAGATAACAGAGATAACGGATATCCGGTATTTACAGATATTAAGAAGTGTGATGTGGCAGCAGATGTAATCGTTGATTTTGCAGCAGCAGCGGCAGTGGACGCACTTCTTGATTACAGTGTGGAGAAACAGATCCCTGTAGTTCTCTGTACAACCGGTTTAAGTGATGAACAGCTTGCAAGGGTAAAAGAGAGCAGTAAGAAGGTTGCGATCTTAAAGTCAGCCAATATGTCGCTAGGAATCAATACTCTTATGAAGCTGTTAAAGGATGCTGCAAATGTATTTGCACCGGCAGGCTATGATATCGAGATCGTTGAGAAGCATCATAACCAGAAGGTAGATGCACCATCCGGAACAGCGATAGCACTTGCGGATTCTATTAATGAAGCAAGAGGCGGAGAATATGAATATGTCTACGACAGAAGTCAGGTCAGAAAAAAGAGAGATAAGAAAGAGATTGGTATCTCAGCCGTTCGTGGCGGAACGATCGTTGGTGAACATGAGGTCATCTTTGCAGGAATTGACGAAGTGATCGAATTCAAGCATACTGCATATTCCAAGTCAGTATTTGCAAAGGGTGCGGTAGAAGCCGCAAAATTCCTGGCAGGAAAACCGGCAGGCATGTATGATATGGCAGATGTGATAGGATAGGAGAAACAATGAAACCAGAAAAGGTTGTATTATGTGCTAGTTCGAAGTACGAACAGAAATTTTATCTGAATGAGGAGTTTAAAGGACTTCCGGAAGAAATAAAAAAAGAATTAAAAATCATGTGTGTATTGTTTACAGAGGATGTAGGTGGTATACTGAGGCTTGAATTTGACCAGGAAGGAAGCCTGAATCTTGTAACAGAGGCATTTGATGAAGATCTGTTATATGATGAGATCGGATGCGAATTGAAGATCAAGCAGTTACAGAAGGACAAGCAGCAGCTGTTTTCCAGTCTGGAATTGTTTTATAAGGTGTTTTATCTGGAAGACTATTAGAGGTGAGAGATGCTATTTGCAATTGATGTAGGAAATACGAATATCACGATGGGATTGTTTGACGGGAAAAAGTTAGAGAAGACATTCCGTATGACGACAGGAATATCGAGAACTTCAGATGAATTTGGTGTGTTTTTGGGAGAGTTGCTCAGAATGAGAAATCTTCCGTTAGATGTGATCGATGAAGTTATCATTGCATCTGTAGTGCCGAATGTGATGCATTCCCTGACAAACGGAATAAGGAAATATTTCAAACTTGATCCTCTGATCGTAGAGCCGGGAGTAAAGACAGGTATTAATATTGCAATTCCAAATCCAAGGCAGCTCGGGGCAGACCGTATTGTAGATGCGGTAGCCGCGTATCATATGTATGGCGGTCCTGTGTTGGTGATAGATTTTGGAACAGCAACCACATATGATCTGGTAAATGGAGATGGTTCATTTATAGCAGGAGTAACATCGCCGGGTATCCGTCTGGGTGCAAATGCATTATGGAGCGGAACTGCGAAGCTGCCGGAAATTGAGATCAAAGTGCCGGATACGATACTCTGTAAGGATACGATCTCCAGTATGCAGGCAGGTGTATGCCTTGGGTATATCGGACAGACCGAATACATTGTAAAACGTATGCGGAAGGAATCCGGTTTTGATAATATGAAGGTTGTTGCGACCGGTGGACTCGGTAAGATGATCTATGAGAATACCGATTGCATCGATACTTATGATCCGGATCTGACCTTATATGGATTACGAATTATTATGGATAAACAAAAACAGGCATAGGAGTATTTATGGATTTTACGAATAAACTTGTTTTGGCGCCAATGGCTGGGGTATGTGACCAGCCATTTCGTTTGTTGGCAAAGGAACAGGGCTGCGATATTTTATATACGGAAATGATCAGTGCAAAGGGCTTGTACTATGATAATAAGAACACAGTTCCGCTGCTTGCGGTTTCGCCGGAAGAAGATCCGATCGGTGTGCAGTTATTTGGGTCAGACCCGGAGCTGCTTGCAGAGATGGCGAAGAAGATCGAAGATCGTGGATTTGCATTTGTCGATGTGAATATGGGTTGTCCGGTTCCGAAGATTGTGAATAACGGCGAGGGATCTGCGCTGATGAAGAATCCGCTGTTAATAGGAAAGATCGTGTCGGCAATGACAAAAGCATGTAAGCTTCCGGTTACCATTAAGATCCGAAGCGGCTTTGACAGTGAGCATATCAATGCACCCGAGGTTGCACATATAGCGGAGGAAAGCGGTGTGGCTGCCGTGGCTGTACATGGCAGGACCAGAGAGCAATATTATCATGGCCATGCGGACTGGGGAGTGATCGCAGACGTGAAAGCGGCAGTGAATATCCCTGTGATCGGAAATGGGGATATCCTGACACCCGAGGATGTGATTCGGATGAAAGAACAGACGAACTGTGATGCTTTTATGATAGGAAGAGGTGCACGAGGCAATCCATGGATCTTCCATGAATTAAAGACATACTTTGAGACAGGAGAGATTCCGCCAAGACCGGATAAGCAGCAGGTGAAGGAAACAATGCTCCGTCATGCCAGGCTGATGATCGATTTTAAAGGAGAGTTTACAGGGATTCATGAGATGCGGAAGCATGTTGCCTGGTATTCGGCAGGTATGTATGATTCTTCCAGACTCCGGAATCTGATCAATCAGGTAGAGAGCTATGATGAGATGGTGGAGCTGCTTGATGCATGGACGGATGGAATGCTGCTTTAAGTCATGTATGAATCCGCAGGTGTGTTTTTGGGGGCTGATTGGTTCTATATGTAAACAAATGACTCATTTCGTTTCTATTCGATACACTCAACTTATTTGTCAGCAGTCGCCCAAACTCGCCCTGATAGGCTCAAACATGGGCTTGGTGCTGACTGTTAGAGTGTATCTCATAACGAAACTATATGAACGTCCTTGGTTACATATAGAACCAGCCAGCCCCCAAAAAACACACCTGCGAATTCAGATACAGACTTGGTGTGTCAGACATTAGAAACAAATAGAGATGATTTTGAAATATATGCAGCTGGATGCGTGTGCGATTCAAAATTATTTCTATTTTTTTTAAGAAAAAATGCAGTTTTGATGCTAAAAATTAAGAATTTATCTTTGTGGAAGTGTCCAATGTGCCAAGTTGTTGCATAAATGTTAAGATGTTAAAATATGCAAAATGCACAATGTACAATTATTAAAATTATATAAAAATACCATATTATTTTGGCAAAATATTTTGTAGCTACGACATAATTAATAAAAATGGCTGGTTTGCTTGACCTTTTGATTGTCAGGCATTATAATAACGATACAAACAAGAGTTAATCTTTTTGTAACAATTTCGAAACTGAAAAGAAATCAAGGAGAGAAAATTATGAAGAAATTTTCAAGCTCCAGCCAGATGTTTTCAGAAAATATTAAGAAATATCTGATGAGAGCAGGTATTGTTGTAGTATCCACTTCCCTCGGAGTTGCATCATTTGTCACTCTGGCTTCGGATGAATCACGAGTTCATTCAAAAGCAAAGCTGGTAGCTGTTTCACAGCTTGAATCTACAGCAATCGAAGATACGAAGGTTGAATATTCTAAGATAGAATACACAGATTTACAGAAGTCCATCAATGATGCCGATATGTTGGCAAAGGTTGAGAAGACAAGTAAAGAGACAGAAGCCGTTGCTCTTGCAGCAAAGGAAGATAAAGTTGATCTTCTTACAGTTGAAGACAGAACAGAAGCAACTGCTGAGGAACCAACAGAGGAAACAACAGAAGTTACAACTGAGGCAACAACCGCTGAGGTAACAACGACAGAAACGACTACAGAGGAGCCGGCATCTTCATCAGAAGAGATGGCACTCGCAAAGAAGAGCAAGAAAGCAAAGAAGACAACAGAGAGCGTAGGCGATGAGAAGCAGCAGCGTGGTATCGAAGCTACAGAAGCTACGGAAGAAGCTACAGCTGGTGCAATCTATGTAGAAGATGACAGCTATCAGCCGGGAACTTATCTTGGTACATTCACAACAACAGCTTACTGCGGATGTTCATACTGTTGTGGTAAGTCCGATGGAATTACAGCCAGCGGTACATATGCTACAGAAGGAAGAACAATTGCGGCACCAAGTAATTTTGCGTTTGGTACAGAACTTATCATTGATGGTCACACATATGTCGTAGAGGACAGAGGTGGTGCAATTCGTGGTAACAGAATCGATATTTTCTTCTCAAGCCATCAGGCAGCTTTAAACTACGGAAGAAGAACTGTTGACGTATATGTCAAATAATTCAGTATAGACAGAGTGGGACAGAACCCTTTGGGTTCTGTCCTTTTTGCGTAGCGAGTAGACCATGCCCTGCTCACTGTGTGGCAACGATAAAGCCCATGTGTAGTAACAGCCTTCTATGATCGGGAATGACTCATTTCGTTTCTATTCGACACACTCGCCTATTTGTCAGCAGTCGCCCTAACTCACCCTGTGGGTTCAGACAAGGGCTTGATGCTGACAGCTAGAGTGTATCTCATTACGAAACTACATGAATGTCATTCCCGATCATAGAAGACTGTTGCCACACATGGGCTTTATCTGTTATATATATCATGAATAAGTTCCTATATGACGACATAAGGCCTGACTGCCGAACTACTCATATAAAACACATGACTCATTTCGTTCCTATTCGATACACTCGCTTGTTTGTCAGCAGTCGCCCTAACTCACCCTGCGGGTTCAGACAAGGGCTTAGTGCTGACAGCTAGAGTGTATCTCATTACGAAACTGCATGAATGTCATTGCTTATTATATGAGTAGTTCGGCAGTCAGACTTGTGTCTGTTATATATAACAAGATCAGATTAAAATGAACAAAATACCTGGTAATATTTGTAAGGATGGATAGTGGATTTTCATTGTGGGATCCGGAAGTTATTGGTATAATTGATTTAACTGCGAATAAGAAGGATTGTTTCGGTGAGCTCATGACATGAGGGGTTGTATTACCGGAACGGCTTTTGAGAAAAAGGAAGGAGAAGGTATGAGCAGACAAAGGGACAAATGGGTTACAAGGGTCATAGCATGGATGCTGTCATTTGCGATGACAGTAAGCCTTGTGGTGATTCCTTCGGACAGGACAGAGGCAGCGGAGGAGACGACCGCTCTGTCTTACAGTACGGGTCAGGTGACGACAAGTGGAAATGTGGATAATCAGGTCAGCCTTGATCTTGGAAATGGCGGATACAGCGATCTGTCGGAGCTTAAGAGTGCGGGGCTTACCAAGCTTCGTGTCAGCTTCGAGGTATCATCAGCCGATGAAACCGGAAATATTGGCGGACAGGCATTTGTAAATGCGAAAGGAACGTGGAAGGGTGAATGGATCAATGTGAATGCAGGCTCCGGCACTCAGACCGTAGAACTGGACCTGACACAGTTCTATAGCAAATCCGGTCAGTTATATAATTTCGGTTTTCAGTTTGAAAATGTAACAAGTATCACATACAAGATCAAAGAAGCGGTTCTGGTAAAATCCGGCAGCAGTTCAGGTGGAGATTCCGGCAGCGGTTCCGGTTCTTCTGATTTTGGTACTGAGAGAGATTATTCATCAGGAGTGACTGCAACTGTGGCGAATCAGAAATCGCCAAGCAATGACTGGTCAGGCTTTGAAATGACGATCAATAACAACACAGGGGTATCAATCTGTGACTGGATCGTAGTGCTGCAGGTACCATCCGGTGCGGCAGCTGCATTTAAATGTTGGAATGCAACCTTTGTGGCAGATGGTGATACGATCTATATGTATCCGATGCAGAGTGGCGCAAATGCAGTCCTTGCGGCAGGAACAATGCAGAATGATATACCAGGTGGTGGATTCACAGCAAAATATGTAGATGCATCCAGTATTCAGGTAAAAGCCGTTTATTATAATAAAGGAACTTCATCTTCTGTAGATTATTCCAAAGGCGAGACAAATGATGATAATACAGGCGGCTCCGGTGGTTCCGGTGGAACTTCATCCGGTGATACCACGACGAATAAGGATCTGGATGTAGAATTCAACTATGCAAAGGCATTGCAGGAAAGCTTGTATTTCTATGATGCAAATATGTGTGGCAATCTGGAAGACACCTGTGCACTTTCCTGGCGTGGCAACTGCCATACCTATGATAAAAATGTAACATATACAAAGAACGGAAAGACCTACAATGTAGATGCTTCCGGCGGCTTCCATGATGCAGGCGATCATGTGAAATTCGGACTTCCACAGGGATATGCAGCATCCATGCTTGGAATGAGCTATTATCAGTTCAAGGATGCATTTGACGAGCTGGGACAGAAGGAGCATCTGAAGAAGATTACAGATTATTTCTGCGATTACTTTAAGCGGTGTACGGTGTATGAGGGAAATCAGGTTATCGCATTCTGCTATCAGGTAGGTGACGGTAATACAGATCATGGTGTATGGACAGCACCGGAAACTCAGACTTTAAATCGTCCGGCATTTTTTGCAGATGCAGACAATCCGGCTACAGACGAAGTGAGTGTTGCGATCGCGGCGCTGGCATTGAACTATATTAACTTTGGAAATAATGGGGATTTAAAGACAGCAAAGGATCTCTTTACATTTGTAGAGAAAAATAATAAAGCATGTGCAACGGAGGGAGCATCATCATTTTATGCGTCTACGTCATATGGTGATGACTATGCACTTGCAGCAAGTGCACTTGCTGTCGCAACAGGAGATGCCTCATATAAAGCAAACATTGATGCATCTGCCGTTAATACAGGATGGGTACTTGACTGGGCAAATACCGGAGCGTTGGCATGTATGCTTCAGAAGGATACCGAAAAACTCAAAAGCATTACAGAGGTCTGCACGAACAAGAGTAAGATCGATGGAGTATTTAACTGTGTTAGTGACTGGGGCTCCTGCAGATACAGTGCAGCAGAACAGTTTACCGGTCTTGTGTATGATAAGCTGACAGGAACAACGACTTACGCAAAATGGGCAACCAGTCAGATGAACTATATGTTAGGCGATAACCCGAATAAACGATGCTATATCGTAGGCTATAATGAGAACTCCAGTAAATATCCGCATCACAGAGCGGCATCCAGATCGACAGATTCAAAGATCATAAACAGTGATCATTATACGCTGCTTGGAGCATTGGTAGGCGGACCCGGGTCGGATGGAACCTATAAAGACGACCAGGGAGATTATTATTGCAATGAAGTAGCACTTGATTATAATGCCGGATTGGTTGGTGCGGCGGCAGGACTTTATCTGCTTCATAAGAATGATGAAACTGTATATTTATCCTATGCTAAGAAGAATGCAACAAATTACAGTACAAAGACAGCATCTGCTACAGAGCTTGGTGCTGTAGGCGTGAAGATTTATTATGGGACAAATTCCGGTGGTGATACAGAGGAAGAAGTAAAGGCAACAGCTATCAAACTGGATAGCCTGATCGTAGAATTAACAGAAGGACTTGATATTACGATCCGTGCAACGGTTACTCCAAAGACTGCGGAACAGAAGGTAACATGGAAATCTGAAAATGAGAAGGTAGCGACCGTTTCAGAAACAGGAAAGGTAACTGCGGTCGGAGCAGGTGAGACAACTGTGACAGCGACAACGACAGATGGAACAAATCTCACAGCAAGCTGCAGGGTGACAGTAAAGGCTGCACCAAAGGCAGAATTTGTTACAGATCAGACAGCTTTAACCTGTGATCCTGTTATTTATGGATATGAAGCAGGATCGACAGCATCATTTGTATTAGAGAATGAGGGAAATGATACAGGATTTGTGACGATAGCGTTAGAAAAAGGCACAGACAGCCCATTTGAAATACCCGGCGATACATCGATAAAGGTTGCAGCGTCAGATAAGACAACAGTGGGTATCGCATTAAAGACAGGTAAGGATGCAGGCTCTTACAGTGACAATCTGTTGATAGAGGCAGATAATGGACAGTCCTTTAAGATTCCGGTATCTGCAACGGTTGAGAAATGTCCGGTAACGGGTATTACATTCCCGACAGCAGGAGCGATCGTGGCAGGACAAACACTGGCAGATTCTAAGCTGACCGGTGGAGATGAGACCTATGGAACATTTGCATGGGCAGATGCAGCAGCGAAACCGGAACGAGGAACGTATCAGGGACAGGTGGTGTTGACCCTTCGTTCCGATGCGAAGAAGAATTATGCATTTGACCGGATTACAGGGTATGATGCGGCAGCAGGCACGATCACACAGAATGTGACCGTAATAGTCAGCAGAGCAGGACTTCCGGCTATCACGTTCCCGGAGGCTTCTGATCTGGTATATGGACAGACACTTTCAGATTCTGTGCTGACAGGTGGTTCTGAAGAGTACGGAACATTTGCGTGGAGCACCCCGGATGTGAAGATGGGTGAACAGGAAGTAGCAAATGGAACCAATCAGTATGAAGTTGTATTTACATGGAGTGATGCAAGCAAGAAGCAGTATCAGATCGAGGATACAGATGAGGATGCTGTATATAAGAAAATGGTTTCTGTAAAGGTACAGAAGGCAGAACAGACAGCGGTTCCGGATAGTGTGGCACTTCTTGCAAGAACAAAGGATATGATCCGGATCTCCGGTCAGGCGGGTGTTCGGTATTCAGTGGATGGAATAACGTGGAAGCAGGCAGCTTCCAATGGAGAGACAATTGAATTTGCCGGATTACGAAGCTTTACAAAGTATACAGTTTCAGGCAGATATGCAGAAACTGCAACTGCATATGCAGGAAAAGCAGTGGAATTGCTTACGGTATATACACTTGTTCAGGATCCGTATACGATCGATATAGCAAAGATTACGGACAAAGAATATCAGGATGCATTACGGACAGATGATGGCAGAACCACAGTTAGCTATACGGAACCGGTTCTCACACTTACGAAAGATGGCAGGGACTATGTGATCACAGGAAAGAATAAGGAGCTTGTTATTAAGGCAGGTGGAGCAACAAAGATCACATTGGATCAGGCGGAGGTTGGAGCCGTTACGATCACCGGAAATGCTGGTGGTAAGACGGAGATCGAGAGAAAAGGAACGATAACGATCGCAGGTAATGTCGAGACAGACAGCGGACTTGTGATCAATGGTGACGGAACGCTTACGGTTTCCGGTAAGATATCTGCGACCGGTGACATAACGATCAAAGGCGGAAAGGTATCGGTTGATGGAGGAGTCTTAGCAGGCGGCACAGTTCTGATCCGGGATATAGAGCTTGTCACAGGTACAGATGAGACAGGAACGGCGATCAAAGCAGATACTGTACGGATCGAGGATTCCAAGGTAACGGTCGGTGCGAATCAGGATACGAAGAATCCACCGATCAAATCAGACAATATTATTTTGGTCGGAGACAATACAGTAGCATCCTCTTCAGGTTCAAAGGATATCTTTTCGTCGAAACCAAAGGATGAAAATGGAGATGAGATCCCAGATACGATCCTGATTGAGAAGATCACGTTAAACAAGACCAGCGTGGTATTAAATATTGGTGATACAGAACGGATCGCAGTAGCGGCCGTTATACCGGCAAATGCAACACTGAAGACATTTGACTGGAAGAGCAGCAACGAGAAAGTGGCAAGTGTATCACAGACCGGTGAAGTGAAGGGAGTAAGTGCCGGAACTGCAGTTATTATGGTAACAGCGAAGGACGGAAGTGGTGTTACAGGCTCCTGCATCGTTACGGTAAAGAAGAAAGAAACTGTAACACCGACACCAACACCGAATCCGGAAAAGCCGACGACTGAGAAACCTACGATCGAAAAGCCGACGACCGAGAAACCAACAACCGAGGAACCAACAACCGAAGAACCAAAGAAGATGGTCAAACCGGCAAAGGTCAAGATCCAGGCAGCAACCAAAAAGATCGCTCCGGGCAAGAAACTGACCTTAAAGGCAACGGTTACACCTAAGAAAGCAACAAATAAGAAAGTAAAATGGACGATCCGTAAATCGGATAAGAAGTATGCTTCTATCAACAGCAAGGGTGTTCTGACAGTTAAGAAAGCTGCCAAGGGTAAGACGATCAAGGTAACCGCAACAGCAGTCGGTAACAGTAAGGTGAAAGCAACTTATACTGTTAAAGTCATGAAAAAGGCAGTTAAGAAGATTACGATCACATCAAAGAAAAAGACTGTGAAGAAAGTAACGATCAAGAAGAAACAGTCCGTAACCTTAAAAGCAAATCTGACTCCGACAAAGGGAATCAGTAAAGAGGTGACCTGGACCTCCGGTAATCCGAAGATTGCAAAGGTAACAGCCAAGGGTAAGGTAACCGGAAAGAAGAAGGGAACGGTTAAGATCACGGCAAAAGCAAAGGACGGAAGCGGTAAAAAAGCAACCATTACCCTTAAAGTAAAATAATCTTTTCCATTTGTAACAGGTGGAAACAGACAATACGATGGCGGAAGAATGATCAGATCCTGTAAAATATAAAAAACAGATTTGATAGATGCTTCCGCCGTCTTGTGTTTTGAAAACGGGTATGCTATAATGTGGACGCTTGTAGGTTGATTTCAGTATGTCTGGATAAAAGCATCGGAAAAAGAAAGCCTGCATAAGTCAAAAGAGTAAATAAAACAGAAGGAGAGTGCCATATGGAATTGATATACAGAAGTACAAGAAATGCAAATGAAACAGCGACCGCATCAGAAGCAATCTTAAAGGGTCTTGCAAATGAAGGAGGATTATTTGTTCCTGACAGTATTCCTGCTCTTGATGTCAGCCTTACAGATCTGGCGCAGATGAACTATCAGCAGGTTGCTTATGAAGTAATGAAGCTGATGTTTACAGATTTTACAGAAGAAGAGTTAAAGCATTGTATCAATTCAGCATATGACAAGAAGTTTGATACACCGGAGATCGCACCACTCGTACATAAAGCAGGTGCATATTATCTGGAATTATTCCACGGCTCAACAATCGCATTTAAGGATATGGCATTATCCATTCTTCCTTATCTGCTTACAACATCCGCAAAGAAGAATCATGTAAAGAACGAGATCGTTATTCTGACAGCTACTTCCGGTGATACAGGAAAGGCAGCACTTGCAGGATTTGCAGATGTACCGGGAACAAAGATCATCGTATTTTATCCAAAGCATGGTGTAAGCCCGATCCAGGAGAAGCAGATGGTAACCCAGAAGGGTGAAAACACATTTGTCGTAGGAATTACAGGCAACTTCGATGACGCACAGACAGGTGTTAAGAAGATGTTTTCAGATGAGAAGCTTGCTTCATACATGGACGAGAAAGGATATCAGTTCTCATCAGCTAATTCAATCAATATCGGACGTCTGGTTCCGCAGATGGTTTATTATGTATATGCATATACAAGACTGGTTAAGGACGGAACGATCAAGGCCGGCGACAAGATCAATGTTGTTGTACCAACCGGTAACTTTGGAAATATCCTTGCAGCATATTATGCAAAAGAAATGGGACTTCCGATCGCGAAGTTCGTATGTGCATCAAATGATAACAAGGTATTATATGATTTCTTTACAACAGGTACTTATGACAGAAATCGTGAATTTATCTTAACAACATCGCCATCTATGGATATCCTGATCTCAAGCAACTTAGAGAGACTGATCTACAAGATCGCAGGAAATGATGCAGAGAAGAATGCAGCACTGATGAAGCAGTTAAGCACAGAAGGTGTATATACGATCACAGATGAGATGAAAGCAAAGCTTGCTGAATTTGCGGGCGGTTATGCAACAGAAGCAGAAACCTCGGCAACGATCAAGAAAGTATATGAGTCGGATTCTTATATCATGGATACACATACAGCAGTAGCAGCAACCGTATATGACAAGTATGTAAAAGAAACAGGAGATAAGACTCCTACGGTTATCGCTTCTACAGCAAGCCCATACAAGTTTACAAGAAGTGTTATGGAATCTATCGACGAAGCTTATGCAGCAAAGAGTGACTTTGAATTAGTCGATGAGCTCTGCAAGTTATCCGGTGTAAAGGTTCCACAGGCGATTGAGGACATCCGTACAGCTCCTGTTCTTCACGACACAGTATGTGACAAAGAAGAAATGGAGAGCGTCGTAAAGAAGTTCTTAAACATCTAAAAACAGATGCCGGTCAGATATGACAGACAATACAGAAACAGAATAACTGACAGTTCATTAATACCATCCTGTCACTAAACAAAACTAGGAAAACACGCGCATGAAGGGCATTTTCCTATATGCGCGTTTTTTACATAGGAATGTTATATTGTACAGCTGTCAGCTTGTACGATGTAATCGCCCGACTTGTTTCGTTTCTATTTGACCTGCACGCCTATTTGTCAGCAGTCGCCCAAACTCACCCTTACGGGTTCAAACATGGGCTTGGTGCTGACAGCTGGTGCAAGTCTCATAACGAAATTACGCAAATGTTAGTAATTTATGTAGGGCATCATACTGAATTATAGGTTACATGCTCTTTATTTACTTTATAGGAGGTTTGTTTTTATAAGATAAATAATCTGCTGGAAAAGGGGCGATAGAGTATCGGGCATTTTGGAGTTCTGGTATATAAGATATAAACACCCACCGGCTGGTGGGTGTTATGATCAGAATTCGATGGAGATCTGGTATTCTTTCAACCAGTAGTTGATCTGTAATAAGTACGCCATCATCTGTGGACCTGCCATCAACTGACCATACCAAGGCTTTCCGTAATCTTTCGGTGATTCCAGAAACTGCAGAACTGCTTTTTTTTCCAGAAATCGGTTGACAGGGCTTGCAGGATCATCGATCACTTCTCTTAAGCGGTCGGCAAGGATCGTTTCATAAAGCGGGTTATAGGTCTTGGGATACGGGCTTTTCTTCCGGAACAGGATCTCATTTGGCACGAGATTCACGGCAGCATGGCGGAGCAGGCTTTTTTCGGTCTGATTTCTGTATTTATATTCCCATGGTACATTAAAGACATATTGCAGAAGATGAATATCCGCAAATGGTACTCTGGCTTCCAGACCATTATACATACTGGTACGATCCATACGGTCAAGCAGGGTCTGCATAAACATCCGGATGTTCATATAGCCGATCCGGCGGCGGGATTTCTCGATATCTGATTCTTCCGGCAGAACCGGAATCTCCGAGATGATCTGGTGGTAAAGATTTTTCACATAGTCATCCATCTGTAAGGCATCTGCAAACTCCGGATCTAACAGCTGCTTTCTCGGTGTGAGATCGATCATCCATGGAAATGTATCGGATGCAAGCAGATCTTCCCGGTAGAACCATGGATAACCACCGAATATCTCGTCTGCACATTCGCCGGTTAGGACAACCTTATTATGTTCGGATACCATTTTACAGAAATACAATAACGAAGAGTCGACATCTGCCATGGTTGGTTGATCCCTCGACAGAACCGAGTCATAGAGAAGATCGGCAAGTTCCTCCATATTACAGGTTAAGTAGTGATGGGAGGTTCCGAGATAGGATACCATCTGATCAACATAAGGGCGATCCTGTTCCGGCTGAAAGGCATTTGATTTGAAATAACGTGCATTATCTGTAAAGTCAAAGGAATAGGTATCAAGCACCTGTCCGCGTTCTTTTAATTCATTTGCACAGACCGCACTTACGATCGAGGAATCGATACCTCCTGACAGGAAGGTACAGATTGGAACATCGGATACAATCTGTCGTTTGATCGCATTTTTAAGAAGATCGGCAGTCTTCTCGATCGTTGTTTCGTAATCGTCGGTATGAGGCATGCTCTTTATTCGGAAATAGCAGATCGTGGATTGACCGAAACGATCGTACCGCAGATAATATCCTGGCTTGATTTCATTTATTCCTTTAAATACGCCACAGCCCAGAGTTTTGGACGGCCCAATGGCGAAGATTTCACATAAGCCTTTTTTATCCAGTCTAGGAAATGTGCCGGGATAACAGAACAGTGCCTTTCGCTCTGAGGCAAATACCAGCGTTTCGTCAGACAGAAAAGTATAGTAAAGTGGTTTTACCCCGAACGGATCACGGTAAAGGAAGATGGACTGCTCCATATGGTCATAGATCGCAAATGCAAAAATACCATTTACCTTTTCTACAAAATCAGGTCCGTAGTATATGTAGGAGAGCAGCAGAACTTCGGTGTCCGATGTTGTGGTAAAACTGTATCCATGTGAGATAAGAGGCTGCTTTAATTCATCTGTATTATAGATCTCACCATTAAATACAATCGTAAAGCTTCTGCCTGCGACCGTACGGGTCATTGGTTGGATTCCGGCCTTGATATCACGGATGGATAATCTGGTATGCGACAGACCGCAGGTATCCGTCAGAAGGATACCGTCATCATCCGGCCCGCGGTGTTTTTGTTTTATGTTCATGTCAGATAGAATATTTTGAAAATGATTTTCTGCTTCGGTATATCTGCCATGTACATTATAGAATCCAGAGATAGAACACATAGCTAACTCACTTCATGTTTTTCGTATAATTGTATGAGAAGTATTTGGTTATTATTCCTAAATAACACGTTGACTTTTTTCCTCATTTATGCTAAAGTAACAACAGTTTATATGTCAAATGCAATGACAAGGAGGAGTACATACAGGACCGGCTCCCAGAGAGAAGATGGTGGTGAGAATCTTCAGCTAGGATGTATGGAAGTAGCCTTCGAGCAGTGGACTGAAAAGCATAATTTCTTATGAAGTGCTAAGTAGGATTCAACGGATTTCCCCGTTACAGGAAAACGATATGACACAGGTAAAACTTGCAAGTATCGGATAAGAGCAGGAAGAACCTGAATTTAGGTGGTACCACGGATATGATTATTCGCCCTAAGCTGATATACGGCTTAGGGCTTTTTTAATGGATGTGAAAAAGCTCTTTTAGGAAATTTATATGAATGAAATTAAAGGAGGATATAGGTTATGGAGATTAATGGAGCACAGATGTTTGTAAAAGCATTACAGGAAGAACATGTTGATACACTGTTTGCCTATCCGGGTGGAACAGCGATCGACTTATTTGACGCATTATATGATGCGGAAGGAATCGATATGATCCTTCCAAGACATGAACAGGCACTTGTTCATGCGGCAGATGGATATGCAAGATCAACAGGGAAGGTTGGTGTATGCTTGGTTACCAGCGGTCCCGGTGCAACCAATCTGGTTACAGGAATTGCAACAGCAAACTATGACAGTGTTCCACTTGTATGTTTTACTGGACAGGTACCGATGAATCTGATCGGTAACGATGCCTTTCAGGAGGTTGACATCGTAGGTATCACGAGAAGTATTTGTAAGTATGCGGTAACAGTCAGAAAGAGAGAAGATCTGGCAAGGATTATTAAGAATGCATTCTATATCGCAAGAACAGGTAAGCCGGGTCCGGTACTGGTTGATATACCGAAGGATATCCAGTTGGCAATGGGGTCGGATGAATATCCGGATGAGGTAAATATCAGAGGATATAAGCCGTCTGAAGGCGTACATTCCGGTCAGCTTAAGAAGGCTCTGGCAGAATTAAATCGTGCCAAAAAACCGGTATTTTTGATCGGCGGTGGTGTAAATATCGCGCATGCAAGAAAAGAAATGCAGGAATTATGTGAATTGACAGGAATCCCTGTTGTTACTACGATCATGGGTAAGGGAGCAATTCCGACGGACCATCCTTTATATGTTGGTAATATCGGAATGCATGGAAATCTTGCATCCAATAAAGCAATCATGGAATGTGATGTCTTGTTCTCAATCGGAACCAGATTCAATGACCGTATCACCGGTACGATCGACACATTTGCAAAGAATGCAAAGATCATACATATCGATATCGACGCAGCATCAATCTCCAGAAATATCGAGGTAGACATCCCAATCGTAGCAGATGCAAAGCTTGCGATTACAAAGATGTTAAAATATGCAAAGAAATTAGATATAAGCGATTGGGTAGATGAGATCATGGAAGTGAAGAGACAGTATCCGATCAACATGAATTCTTATAAAGGTGTTACACCGGAGAAGATCATTAAGACCATTAATGAGATGTATGACGATTTCATCATTACAACCGATGTAGGGCAGAATCAGTTATGGACAACACAGTATATCGCACTTGGCGGAGAGAACCAGCTCTTAACCTCCGGTGGCCTTGGTACGATGGGATATGGACTTCCTGCTGCCATCGGTGCAAAGATTGGTAATCCGGATAAAAATGTTATCTGTATTTCCGGTGACGGTGGTGTGCAGATGAATATTCAGGAGATGGCGACTGCGGTTGCACAGGAGCTTCCGATCACGATCTGTATCTTAAATAACGGTTATCTTGGAAATGTACGTCAGTGGCAGGAGTTGTTCTTCAACAAGCGTTACAGCAGTACATGTCTGCGATACAGAAAGAGCTGTAATCATGATTGTCAGAATCCGGACAAATGCTGTCCGAAATATACACCGGATTTTGTAAAACTGGCGGAAAGCTATGAGGCACTTGGAATCCGTGTTACAAAGGAAGAAGAGATCAAGGCAGCATTTGAGCAGGCAAAGGCAAATACAAAGGGACCTACAGTTATAGAGTTCTATATTGATCCGACTGCAAATGTATTCCCGATGGTTCCGGGCGGTAAGTCATTAAATGATATGATCATGGATTGTTAAGGAGGATGGACATATGAGTGAAAAGAAAAGATGGATATGTTTATATGTTGAAAACGAAATAGGTGTACTTGCAAGGATTTCCGGCCTTTTTTCAGGCAAATCGTATAATCTGAACAGCCTGACAGTTGGTGAGACAGAGGATACGACTATATCCAGAATGACAATCAGTTTTACAAGCGATGATCGTATTTTTGAGCAGGTAAAGAAGCAGTTAAACCGTAGTGTGGAAGTAATCAAGGTGGTTGATTATACAGATATTCCGATTCATAATAAAGAGATTTTGTTTATTAAGGTCAAGGAATGTAATACGGATGATAAGGATGAGGTATTCCGCATTGCAAATGCATTTAATTTTAGAATTACCGACTACGATAAAAAGAATATTCTGGTAGAGTGTTTACAGACAGAGAATCAGAATAATGATGCGATCAAATTATTCAAACAGAGTTTTCCGAACCGAATCGAGGTCGTTCGAGGGGGAAGTGTTGCTGTAGAAGCAATCAGTATGTCAGAACGTTAAAGGGGAAAAAGATTATGAGATTTCTGATTCAAAGAGTGAATCATGCAAGTGTAACAGTAGATGATAAAGAGGTCGGAAAGATCGGAAAAGGTCTGCTGGTATTTGTAGGTGTATTCGAAGAAGATACAGAAGAAGTTGCAGATAAATTGATCCGTAAACTGCTGGGGCTTCGTATATTTGCAGACGAAAATGGCAAGACAAATCTTTCTCTTACAGATGTAAAAGGTGAGCTTCTGATCGTATCACAGTTTACTTTATGTGCAGACTGCAGGAAAGGAAATCGTCCTTCTTTTACAAAGGCGGGTAACCCCGATAAGGCAAATAAGTTATATGAATATATCCTGTCTGCCTGTAGAGAGAAGAATACTGTTACGGAAAGCGGCGTTTTCGGTGCGGATATGAGAGTGGATCTGTCTAATGACGGACCGTTTACAATTCTGCTTGATAGTCAAGAAATGTAAAAGAATACATGAAAATAGCTTAGACTTGAATATCTTTCATGAAAAATTGTAAATTTTTTTAAAAACATACGATTATTTCTTGAAAAACATACAAAGAATTAATATAATTAAGTTTAGGTTATGTTAAAAAAACACGAAAAGGAGAAGCACTATAATGTTAACAAAGGAAAGCATTGAAGAAAAGACCTTTAAAAAGGGACTTTTTGGTTATAATAAAGATGAAGTAAATTCATTTATGAGAGAAGTATCGGATGAGTTTGCTTCATTACAGGCAAAATATGATGCAGCTGCAGCAGAAAATGAACTGGCTCAGAATTCTCTCAGAGAGAATAGTGTAAAGATCTATGAATTAGAGAAACAGTTGGAGCAGGCTGCTCCGGGTTCCAAAAAGGAACAGAATGCAGCAAACAATGAAGCCAACAGAATCATTAACGATGCAAAGAAGCGTGCAAATGAAGTCCTTTCAAATGCAAAGGCAGAGCTTGCAAAGTTAAAA
>OLSB01001697.1_pt1 | contig 20333 bp, 23 predicted proteins | sample 1672071 | NCBI WGS metagenome assembly OLSB01 (sample SAMEA3136642, study PRJEB25190) | human gut metagenome | biome: human gut; feature: human-associated habitat; material: faeces | place: Austria | collected 2013 | reverse complement strand
GCTGAACAAGACCGACCCGTCCACGGGCAAGAAGATTCCCGACCCCCAGGGGACTAAGGCCGCATGGGACAGGAGGCGCTTGATTTCGTCGGCTTTCGAGAAATGGGTGTGGGCAGACCCGGATCGGGCAGATGTTCTGTGCAGAATCTACAACGATAGGTACAACCGATTGGCGCCCAGGACGTATGACGGCTCATACCTCACCTTTCCCGGTATGAATCCCGACGTGGAGATGAGGCCGCATCAGCGTGCCGCCGTCGCGCGAGCCGGGCAGGCAGATGAGGGCACGCTTGTTGCCCATGTCGTCGGCGCCGGAAAAACCTATACGGGAATCGCCATGTGCATGGAGGCCAGGCGTCTCGGTCGGGCCAACAAGCCGCTTGTCGTCGTGCCGAAGCACCTGACCGAACAGTGGGCATCGGACTTTGCCTACCTCTATCCAGGGTCGAGGGTGCTCTATATGGGTAAATCTGAGTCGGATTCCGCGGATGCGGCGAGGGAGTTCTTCGGCCGCGCGGCAAACGGGGATTGGGACGCCGTGATCGTATCGAGCTCGCGCTTCGATATGCTCGACCTTTCACAGGAGCGAAAGGAGGTCTATCTCAAACGCCGAAGGATGGAATTCCTGCAGGCCAAAGAAGATGCGCAAGAAAACGGTGGGACCTTCTCGGTTAAAAAGCTCGAGGAGGAAGTTAAGAAAATCAACGATAAGCTCTCGAAGCTCCATTCCTCTCCGAAAACCGAAGGGCTCTCGTTCGAGGAGATCGGCTTCGACTATCTGTTTGTGGACGAGGCGCACAACTATAAGAATCTCCCTACGTATGGCCTCGCTATTGCGGGAATGACTTCCTCGAAGTCAAACCGCAGTGAGAGCCTGCTTGAAAAGTGTACCTACCTTCGCGAGATCGGCCATGGACGCAACATCGTGTTCGCCACGGGCACGCCTGTAACCAACACGATGGGAGAGCTGTACAATATGCAGCGCTATCTCGCCCCCGAGCTCCTCGAACGGCAGGGCCTGTCATCGTTCCCGTCCTGGGCGTTCACGTTCGGCACGATAGAGGACTCGATGGAGATCAAGCCCGAGGGCAACGGCTTCCAGCTGAAACAGCGCTTCACGAAGTTCCATAACCTCCCCGAGCTCATGAGCGCCTACCGAACCTTTGCGGACATCGTCACGCAGGAGACCGTGAACCTCAAGGTCCCCGATTGCGAGGAGATCCATATCACCGTGCCCGCCACGCCTGAGCAGATCGACGAAGTCAAAAAGCTCGGTATCCGCGGCGAGCGCGTCCGTGCCGGAAATGCAGAGGGCAACGATAACCTGCTTGCGATCACGGGCGACGGCATGAAGGTCGCACTCGACCCGAAACTGATGCACCCCGAGTTTGAGCCGATGGAGGGCGGCAAATGTGAGGTATGCGCACGCGAGGTATTTAGAATCTGGGAGGAGACGGCCGACATGCGCGGCGCGCAGCTCGTCTTTTGCGACCGCTCGACCCCGGCCTCAGGTAAATGGAATATCCAAGACGATATGAGGAGACGCCTCATCGAGGCGGGAATCCCCTCCGAGCAGGTTGCGTGCGTCAGCGATGTCGGCAACGATCCGGAGAAGAAGGAAACCCTCTTCGAGAAGGTCCGTTCGGGCGAGGTGCGCGTCCTCATGGGTTCGACTGAGAAGCTGGGCACGGGCACAAACGTCCAAACGAGACTCGCGGCCATCCATAACCTAGATTGCCCATGGAGGCCTTCCGATTTCGAGCAGCGCCTTGGTCGAATCAGGCGCCAGGGAAACCTTTTCGAGAGCGTGAAGGACTTCAAGTACGTCGCCCAGGGAACGTTCGACTCCTTCCTCTACTCCACCGTCGAGCACAAGCAGCGCTTCATCGGGCAGGTCTTCTCGAATAAGCCGTCCGTGCGCAGCATGGATGACATCGATGAGACGAGAATCTCCTACTCCGACCTTGCCGCCGTGGCGTCCGGTAACCCCGATATCAAAAGGATCCAGGAGCTGAGAAGCGAGATCATGGCACAGTCCATGCTCAAGCAGTCTCATGCCGAGATGGTGGCAAACATGCGCCATCAGATCGAGTCTCGTTATGAGCCTTCGGCCGCGTTCAACCGCCGGAGATTCGAGTTGCTCGAACGCGACCACGATGTCCTCGAGCGTGCAAACAGGCAAAGGGAGCTCGACAAGGGTGCGGATATCGTAAGGGTCTCGGTTGGAGGCGTATCGGCGCCGGATCGAGCTAGCGCGATCGGGATGATCCAGGCGGCTGCCGGAGATTGCCCCATCGGCCCCGTCAGGGCAATCGGAGAGTTTCGCGGTCTTGAGATTGTCGTGAAGAAGGAGCAGACGCTGCTCGAACGAGACGGTACCTTCCGGTACGACCCTTTCATCGGCCTGAGGGTCAAGGGCACGGCCGACGCGCACTGGTCGAATCATATGCTGCCGTCAGCCACTTCCGGTTCCCATACCGTGCTGCAGCAGATGGACGGCATTATCGAGAAAGAGGCGGGCGGTCTAGACCAGGCAAGGGCCCTTATGGAGCGCTCCGACAAGCAGCTTGAGGATGCCAGGAGAATCGTTGTCGAGCCCTGGGACGGTGAGGAGAATCTCGGGAAGCTGCAGGCCGAGCTTGCCGAGCTGGAGCAGAAGGAGCTGGAAAAAGGGCATGACGAGTCAGGCGTAGATGGCGACCAGGAAGAGGACGGCCCCGCCATTGCGGAGCATCCCGCCAGTGTTGGGGGGCACGATGGGAGCGCACATCCCCACACGAGCGGTCATGGATTTTAAACGACAGTAAAAGTCGGCATCCAAAGGCACTGGCCGTCTGGATGCTATGGAGCCCATTGAGGCTAAATGAGAACGGAGACGGGATGAACGTAGGGATAAGTCTCGCCGAATCGATTGAGGGGGCCACGACGGCCTACTATCGAGATGGCGGTGGCACAGAGACCGGGATTGCGGCTGACGAAATGCTGGTCGAGGCGCTCAAGCAGGCCTATATCGCAGCGTACGCCAGAAATGACGGCAGCTCGCTGGATACCGTGAAAAATGAGCTCAAGGAGTTCGGTGGAAGGGAGCCGACGACCAATGAGATCTGTGAGGCCGCCATCGCGCTCGCAGGCAAGCAAGCAAAACAGGATGCCGGGATCATCTCCCGTATGTTTAAGCTGCAGGCCGCATCGCTAGCGGAGGAGTATGCGCCCGCGCTCGTCAGGGCATTTGACGCGGAGCGCGCCCAGAAGAATGGTCTCGGTACCGACGGGGTCGCAAATGATGCACCCAAGCGCTCGAATGTGAGGAGGAACTGATATGTATCTTGTAGATGACCAAGGAGAGCCTTACGTCACTTTATTTAGTGTGCAGTACACGCCCCGGTACAGTGACTTTCCAAGGCGGCCCCATGACGTCACGTTCAAGCTCAAAAGGGATTCGAAAGGCCGCGATGGCGTCTTCGTTCAGCCTTTCTCATATGGCGGCATCGTCCCTGTGGCCCATGTCTCGCATGAGGTGGAAACCGCCCTTTCGCTCGGATGGCCGGAGCTTTCGACCAACGGATATACCGTCGAATTTCCCGGCTATTATGATGATGCCAAGGGAATCGGGAGTTATTGTGCCGGGCACGAGAGCCTGATGGAACTTCCCATCCTCATGGGCATTCTCGAGCTGGAGGGGCTGGTCGAGAACGCCGAGCGCGACTCGCTTTACGGCGCCCTCGTGGTCGATGAGAAGACCAACGTGATCAGGGTCGAGGTTCCCGAGGATGTCGATATCGAGTTCAGGTATTGGCTCAGGAACAACGGGGCGCACCCCGTCTCGTCCAGGGAGATGCCTACGGCTCCCATTGACCGCGATCCGAACCGAATCTCCAAGGAGGTCGAGGCGATCATCTCGGAAAAGACTCCGGAACGCTTCATGAGATCGCTGCTCGACTCGAAGATCCTGCGTGCTGGGGCTTCGGCGGCAGATGTCGTGGCGCTGAGATCTGGGTTCGATGGCCTTTTGGGCCATAGCGTCGCCGGTACGGAAAACCTTAAGAAATCGCTCGATATGAGAGAGCGTTCAACGCGACATTTATCGCTCGCAAATCTGTAAGCCCCTGCCCTGATCAGGGGCTTTTCGTTTGTTAGGAAATTCATTTAGTCAGAAATTACATAGTTACGATATTGCACAGTTCCGTTATCACGTAGCTACATTATGCCGTTGGGGCGGTGCCATCGACACCATCAGCGAGGCCAACCTGCAGGACAGTTACATCGAAAACACGGCTTATCGGTGGTGTGTCCTGGGGTTCGTCCCGATCGTCGACACGCGATGGAAGCCCGTCACCTATGGCCACGGCGATTCGAGTTGGTATTGCTGCAGCAAATGGGACGTGCGCTACGACCTCGCTCGCGCCAAGGAGCTGCTGAAAACGGGGCCGCGGGAGTACGACCGACTTCCAGACGGCGGGCCCTACGACGGCCACCCCTGTTGGCAAGCGTAAAAATGGGGAGGGTCAAAAACCCTCCCCGTTGCGTCAGCGGTGTCGACCAGCCTACCTGCGAGTCCTGTAAACCCTGCTTCGGTGGTCTACATCGACAACAAGGATGACGAGAACATCGTCCTCGATATCGACAACTATCCGATAGTCTCCTACTCTGTAGCGCCATAGACCAGACTTATTTTCAGTCAAGCCCTTTCCCGTGCTCCTCGGGTCTTCGAGCTGTGAAATCTCATGGAGCTTTGCCACAATTCTTTTGGCGATCTGCTTGTCCAGCTTTCTCATTGATCGCTGGACATCCTTATCGACTTCAATCCGCCAAGCCAAGGCTTTCCTCCAGCTCGTCGAGCGTCACAGTCTCAAGCCTGCCGGCCCTATAATCCTCGACCTTCTTCATTAAGCCGTACTCGTACTCAAGCCTGTCAATCTCGGCAGCGAGCGCTTCTGTCATGTAGAAAGTCTTCGTGCGCCCCGTTGATTTCGCCAAACGGTCGTACCTGATTGCTAAATCCTCGGGCAGCCTCAATGCCGCGGTAGCAGTGGCCATATCGCACCTCCCAATCATGCGTATAACGTGTATTACATTCTAGCACATCGATCACCGCAGAGGTGCAAAATAAATGTATTGATCTTCCATCGTTCATGTAATGTGAACTGTAACGAAAGAGGCCACCCAGGACAGCTTTGGAAAATCATGGTACCGATAACTGCGAAATTACGTTAATGCATACTTTTATTTTGAGAAGTTACGGCATTACACAATCACTCTATTACATTGTCACACTATGCCGTAGTTACGTTATTGCGTAGTTACATTGTCACGTAGTTGAGTCATATCACAGTTCGGCTATTGCCAATACGATATCTCGGTTACGGAGACCATCCTTCATCCGGTCTGTCATTTTCCGGATCATGGACCACGTACCAGCTGCTGCCGTGGTGGCAGATATCGCGCAGGGTTCCATCCCCCATCTTCACGCGCCAGCTCTCGCACACACGGCCCTCCCCCATTACCCATGACCGCGGCTCGTGCCAACCGACTTCTGCGAAGGGGAAGATCCTGCCGTCGTACCATTTGATGCCCCACGGGCTGTACTCTCCGTCTGTCCGGCACTCGACCAGTGCTGTCACGAGCCTGATTGACTTCTTCCCCACGCCGACTCCTTATGCCAATTACTAACGAACGCGTGTTCTATTGTCTCATATCTCATAGCGTACATGCCGGATGTTTTGAAGCCTTTGCGATACAGACTGAAGTGTCACCAGATGGCACCAAACGACCACGCGCAAGAGCCTCGGTAGTGGGATTCTAATCTCATGGAAATCCCTGGAAGAAAGGGCTAAACGGTTATGGTTAAGAAAACTACTAGCATTTTTGTCCCGTTGGTTCCGAAAATGCCAAAAGACGATATGCCCAACGAATCCAGACCGAATTTCGATGACTTTGCTGTTGGTATGGTAACGGTCAAAAAAGATGAGAAATGCCCAGGGACATTGAGATTCGCAAACGATGTTTCCATTAAGACTGAAGCCTTGGTGGAGAAAGATGTTTTTGAAACACTAACGGCCTTTTGCGGAATGAATGACAGTACAGGTTATCTGGTGACCGTCGATTTCACCAGGGCGAACCTATCGTTCCGCAAGAATAAAAAGGAATCTAAAACTGATCACCCGCTACCGCGTGGCTTCGATTGTTTGCTTTTGGAGTTTCCCATTCTTGCATGCGCCCTAAAAACACAGGGAATCGAGATTTGTTTGCCAGATAACGCCCTATGCTTCGGTAGTTTATCCCGGAAGTGTCTCGACTATATTAAACACTACGCAGGTAATTATCCTGGTGATTGCAGGTTGCCCCATCGCCTTTTTGATGAAAGAGCCACTATTGTAGGCAAGGGGTCAGAATTGCGAGCCCTCTGCCATCTTTCCAAAACACATGGCCTTACGACCTTTAGCCCGGATTATGCTGAGGACATGCTAGACATCACCTATAGGAAGGATGTCTCTGCCAAAGAGAAAATTAGACTAGTTCTAGATTCGGGGTCTTCCCCTGATTTCATTCGCAAAATGAATGAGGCGGGCTTTATCTCGGAAGGGGTTCCCGCCCAGTACCGTGACTCGATTCTCAAAAAGGCGCGTGAGGTATTCGATACCGATCTCGAGATATGGGATCAGCGTGTCGCGCCGATGCTCGAGGAGCATCTGGGCGTTAACGAGCCGTGGGTTGTCGGCGACTTCTATGGCAATCCGAGGAAGGCTGAGCTTAAGAGCGAGCCGGAGCCAGCGGAAAGGGTTGTCCCGTCACCCGCCCGCGCAATGCCCGTATTTAGACCGGAATAGCCATGAGTGCGCAGATGCGCCCGCTGGGCAACTCTCTAATCCCCCATGGCCATGAGAATCTTTCGGAGCGAAAATGACTCCCGTTACGGTCAGCGTCGTGGAGAGGCCCGGTAGGGAGCCGAAGTTCAGATGGATTGAGCTTTCCGACGGTCGTAGATTCCAGGTCCGCTCCACGGGCGCATCTGTCCCCTGCCCCGGGCGCAAGACGGGCTCTCTCGCCCGTATCTGGAGCGTGGAGATCGAGTGGAAGGGCAGACCGGTCCACCGTTTCATCGTCAAGGACGGCGATGGCTATTTCATCGTGCGCGCCGGAGAGGACTCCTAGAGGGCCTCATAATCCAGATGCGAGATCGGGTAGGTGTTCTCGTAGACGTAATCCGATGAATTCGATGACTTGATCTTCACCTTCACGGGCTGGCCCTCGTCTTCCAGCAGAAACGCGGTGCAGACTGAAATCGAGTAGCCTGGCTCGAGTGTCTTCGAGGCGTTCGGGTCGCTGTATTTCGTGCAATGGGACAGCTTCACGCCGTTTTGGTAGCACGAGACGTAGGACACCGGTGCCCGTCCGTCATGGTCGAGGTCGTTCTCAAACGTCATGCCGACGAGCAGGAATCGATACTCCTTGCCCCTCGAGTCCGTTGCCGTCCTCTTGTAGACGCCATCGACGGTAAGTCCCCTGGAGGCATCGGAGGAGCTCGTGTCCCCTATGCCTCCGAAGGAGAACGCCTCGTCCTCGCTCTTCTCGGAATTCTTTTTCTTCTTCGAGTCTTCCGATTTATCCGACTTCTTGGTGCAGCCGCATCCCATGATGGCCAGCGAGGTGATACCCGCCAGAACGGCCCTCCTGCTGACGTTGACGCTATTCATGCGTTACCACCCATCAATCCATCTCATGTCACAACCGATAGAGCGTGTATCCCCTGCCTCTCGCCGTCCTCTCGGCGCCGGGGCAGGCTTTCTCCAGGCGTTTCCCATGGGAGTCCATCACGATCGCCCACGCCCAGCAATCCTTCCCTAGGTGCCCGTAACCGCCTTCCAGGCTGTCCACGTAGAACCGGTAGTCATTGGCCGCGCCGTCCCCCGCGATGGCCTCAGACCAGATCTCGGGCCGCATATCGTATGTCACGGGCACCTCGGCCCATTCGAGGTAGTTCATCACGGCGGCGTCCTCGGACCATATGCGCCCGGGGTTGTAGCCCAGGGCCTCGACGATCTGTTCCATGTCCCCGTCAATGCCGCGCCAACCGGATTCCACCCCGCGGTTCCCGGAATCGATTGAATGAAGCCCGCTGTTGATGACGGAGAGTGCCAAAACGAGGCACAGGACCGCCCTGCCCGCAATGAGCGCTCGATAGGTCCGGGGGTCGAGTTCGTCCTTTCGACCGGCAGATACGGCGACGATCAGAAACGAGACCGTCCACGTAATCCAGAGGCACCTGACGGCAAGCGCGCCCGCCATCGAGGCCGCAAGCCAAAAGGCGATGAGCCATCTGGGCGGGAACCGGCGCGCGATGGCGCACGATGTGATTGCCGCAAGGATTGCAGCGCCCCAGAACAGGGCTGACGCCGGCATCGCCCACACCGGCTTCAACTCGAGTATGACCCCGCCGTACGATGCGGCACCGAGTGAACGGAGGACATAGAGCGAGCCGTCGATAGCATACGGGTTGACGAGGGATACTGCCGCCATTCCCGCAATCGCCGCAAGCAGCGGCAGCCTGGACCGCACCCATGAGCGAACTGTCTCGCCGGACTCGCCGAGCGAGATCTCGCCCTCTTCCGGAAGCAGGAAGCACGCGGCGGCAGCGGCGGGCAAGGGCCAAAGCGCCGCCTGCAGATTTACAGACAGCAGCGACACGACCGGGAGTACCAGAAGGTAACGGGAGCTGGCGCCACGCCGCCATTCTAGGCACGTAGAGATGGTGACGAATAGCAGCGCTGCCGTCCAAAGGGATGGACGGACGGATAGATATGAGGCCATGAGGGCAAACCCGACCGCGCTGATCAACAACGGCGCCCAGGGGTAACGTGGGTTCTGTGCCAGCCTGGAGACGGTGCCGGCATAGGCCCACAGGGTCAGTGCGGCGGGTACCGCCACGGAGACGGCGACGCCCGTGTAGCCCGCGGCCTTCCACCACAGATAGAGCCACGCGTCATGGAGCCACTGCTGGAGCACGATGCCCTGGCCGGAGATTGCGGTAAAGGGGTTTGTACCCGGGATGCCGGATTCGACGATCACGCGCCCCGAGGCGAGAAGGAACCATCCGTCCGTATCCAGCGTCCCCGCCGATCTGATGGCGGGGATCAAGGCCATGATGGCCATTGAGAGGAGGACGGCTAGCGCCGTCGAGGCGCAGCGCACGATCTTCGCTACCCTAGTCTGGTTCAATCGAGTCTCCTGATAGAGAGCGGGCGGTCGGACTCGGTGAATGTTCCAGGAGCGACCTCGATGCCGCCCACTGCCCCCCTCGGTGCGAAAAGGATTCGCCAGGGGGCGACCGAGGGGTCGAGCGACACTACCGGCCAGGACTGATTCGACGCGTCGAATCGTCCTATCCAGCAGACATCGACCGGGAAGCGCATGAACAGGGTATGGAGCGACGTGCCTCTCGCATACACCATGCCGGAGGACTTGCCGATGGACTTGGCTCCCATATACCCGATCGCCTTGTCCCTGAATGTCTCGGCAATCTTCAGGGAGAGCGGAACCTCTATGCCGGCCCTTGTCGTGGCCACGCAGGGGATATCGTATTCGTAGCTCATGGGCCGTCTCCTACATGAGGGAGGTGAACGTCTGGGCGATCTGTGCCACCACGGGAGCGAGAACGACGATCAGGAACACTGGCAGGATGAAGATGATGATCGGGAAGAGCATCTTTGAGCTCAGCTTCTCGATTTCGGACTCGACTTTCAGTCGTCGCTGCTCTCGGACCGTCTCGGCCTGGTCGCGGATGATGTCGACAAGTGAGCCGCCCGCGCGCTCGGACTGCGCGAACGATGCCGCGAAGATGGTGAGGGACGGCACGCGCGCGCGTTCCGCGAAACGCAGGAGCGCCTCTGTGCGCGACGAGAAGCTGGCCTCGTTGGCCACGCGCTCGAAGCCGCGCGCGATGGCGCCCTCCATCCTGCTGCCGACCGTATGGAGGGCGAAGTCGATGGACGAACCCGCCGACATGCAGATTGCGAGAAGGTCCAGTGCGTCGGGGAGCTGCCTGTCGAGCTCGTCGCGCCATTTCGCGCGTTCTTTCAAGAGCCACAGCTGCGGCAACGCGAGGCCCATGAGGACCATCGCGGCAAAGATGCCCAGTCCCTTGGAGCCTCCGATGAGGATCGAGGCGATGAGGCCGGCGGCGGTGAATCCCGCGGCGCTCGCGACGCGGAAGGCCCAGAAGGTCGCCGGCTGCATGGTGAGACCCGCGCGGTCGAGGGAGTCTCGCGTGGAGTCCATGACCGAGCGGGAGATGGGCGCGAGCCTCGACACGACGCTGGACAGCTTCTCGGCGATTCCGGGAAGCGTCGCGGCCGCCTCCTCCTCTGCCGGCGGTTCCAGCTGGAATATGCGCTTGAGGGCGATATCCACGCCGAGGCCCGCGGCGATACCCAGAAGAAGGAATATGAAGCCAGTCGTTATCGTTTCGAACATCTGAGAACCCCTAGTCGTACCTGATGTTGCTGATTTGCTTGAGGACCAAGAAGCCGACGATATCGAGCGCGGCGCCGACGGCAAGGCACGCCCACCCCGCGGGCGTCATGAAGAACTCGCGGTGGATCTCGGAGCTCAGCGACATGAGCAGCAGCATGACGACCGGCGCGAAGCCGACGAGCTTGGCCTCGAATCGAGCCGAGGACGTCTTCGCCTCTGCCGAGCGTTTTGCCTTGACTTTCGCCCTGATGGCCTCGCCCACGCGCTCGGTGATCTCGGAGAGCGAGCCGCCGGTCTGCTGGGACACGGAGACGGCCGTGGAGTAGAGCTTCAGGTTCGAACTCCCCGTCCTCTTGGCCATATCATCGAGTGCCTGGGCGATGGGTCGTCCGTTTCGCAGGTCGCGCTCTAGGATGGCGAACTCCGATTTCAGCGGCTCTGCCATGTGCTCGGCGACAGGGGCCACCGATTGCGCGACCGAGGCGCCCGTGCGCAGGTTCGATGCGATGAGCGGCATTGCCTCGCCGAGCTGCTCCTCGAAAAGTCCCTGCTCTGCCCCGCGCTTCAGCCTCACCCAAATCGGGAAGGCGGAGATACCGAGCGGGAGTGCCGCCAGGGCGCCCATCGCAGAGCCGGTGGCGAGAATCAGCACCGATGGGGCGAACGCGACGACGGCCCACATCTGCGCGGCCTCGGAGACCGATAGCTGGGGCGCCGCGCCCTGGCACACGCGGCGAAGGGTGCCGACGAGACGATTTGTCCCGGCCTCGTCAGAGGGATTATCCGGGATGGGGCCGGTCTCGGCGCGCTCGCGCTCTACACGTAGCTTTCTTGCCGTCAGGAAAAGGATGATCCCCATCAATATCGCCGGCAGCGCGGGGATGAGGGCCGCCGGAGAAATCTGCCCGCTCATCGACGGAACCAGAAATCATCGTCGATGTACACGCCGCGCGCGAAGAGCTTCTCGCGGTGCGCCGGGGTGATGCGCTCGCCGGTCGGCATGAACTCCCCGAGCACCTTGCCTTCCTCGGAGAAGCCCGTCTGCTCGAAGCGCATGATGGTGCCCATGGTGATGACGTCGCCCTGCATGCCCTGGACCTCCGCGATCTCGGTGATCTTGCGCGAGCCATCGATATCGAAGCGGTTGACGAAGATGACGAAATCGATCGCCGAGGCGATGAGTTCCATGATCTGCTCGCTTCGCATCTCGGTTCCGGTCTGCTGGATCATCGAGCGCAGGCGTGTCGTGGCCTCGCGTGCGTTGGAGGAGTGGACGGTCGTGAGTGAGCCCTCGTGACCGGTCATCATGGCCTGGATCATGTCGAACGCCTCGCCGCCGCGGCACTCGCCGACCACGATGCGGTCGGGGCGCTCGCGCAGTGCGTGGATGACGAGCTGTCGGATGGTGATCTCGCCCTCGCCCTCGATGTTGGGTCGGCGCGCGGTCTTTCGAACGACATGTGGCTTCTGGAGACGAAGCTCCGGCGCGTCCTCGATCGTGACGATGCGCTGGTTGTCCGGGATGAAGGAGGAGCAGGCGTTGAGCAGCGTCGTCTTGCCCGAGCCCGTTCCGCCGGCGATGACGACGTTCATGCGGCCCAGAACGATGGCCTCCATGAACTCAAGCATGCGCTGGTCGAAGGTACCGAGCTCCATGAGGTCCTCGGGCTCCACGGCGTCCGGTCGGAACTTACGGATATTGAGGATGTTGTGGTCGACGGCGATGCCCTTTGCCGTCGCCGCCACGCGCGAGCCGTTGAAGACGGCGCCGGGGCGGTTGAGGATGCAGTCGCACAGCGGCTGCGCCTCGTCGCATCGACGGCCGTCGGCGGACGCGATTCGGTTGATGATGAACTTCACGTGGTCGTCGTCCTCGAAGGTCACCGGGACCCTCTGCAGCAGGCCTGCACGCTCGACCCAGACATCATCCGGGGCGTTCACCATGATCTCGGAGATTGAGGTGTCGGGGAGAAGCTCCTCGATGGGGCCGAGGTAGTACAGGTCGTTGATTCCCGCCTGGATTACGGCATCGAATGAACTGTCGTCAAGGCGGGACCCATCAGGGCTCGAATCGACGATCTGGGAAAGGAGGTCGCGTGCGCGAGCATCCCTCTGCTCGTTGGTTTCTGCCGCATCGTTTGCCGCCGTCAGGACGCCGGTTGCCTGGCGTACCGCTGCGCGCTCGATATGGAGCAGCTCCTTATTCAGCATTGTTCGCCTCCTCCGTCTCGGGAAGTGCGACGAGTCGGATTCCGCTCGCATTGGAGAGCGCTAGGGCCTGGTCCTCGGTCACCTCGATGGTGACATTGGAGTAGCCGTCGGACTTGGAGCCCGAGAGGTTTCCGTCGAGCGCCAACACGCGGATCGAGTCGGCGATGCGCTCGGTCGTCACGACCTGGCCATCGTTCACGCTCGCGAGGACGTCGACCTTGTCGCCGACGGCGAGCAGCGGCGAGAGGCCGGTCGAGCTGTCGAGCGCGACGGTGTAGGCGACGTGGCCCTCGGTCACGGCCGTGGTGATCGAGGCGGGTTTCTTGGAGCCGGAGACCGATGAAAGCGATACGGCGGTACCCGAGGTCTGCTGTGTGACGGATTGGCGACCGGCGACATCGGATACCTTCTTGGCGGCGTCCCTTGGCGCAAACGCCTTGGGCACGCTTGCGACCGTGAGGTCCGTAGACGCGATGACCTCACCGGGGGCGATGTCGCGCGTGACGGTGACGACCTTGACGGTCGATTGCTCGAGACGCGTCAGCTCGCCCTGTGCCTGGGTCCAGCGCCAGCCGGAGAAACCTACCGTCACGACGGCGACGGCGATGGCCACGCCGGCGACGGCCGCGAGCCTGCGGTCCTTTCGGGTTCCACCGGGCACCTGCCCGCGCTGTCGGCGTGCGGTGGCGGCTCCCGCCGTTGCCGTGGTCCTCTGGCCGCCCTGAGCGGTCTTGGGAGCCGTGGCGGGCACCTGCGTCGACGTGGTCGCCCCCATGGCGGCCTCCTGCGCCATGGCGCGCTCGAGCTCATGGCCGAGCGCCTGCTTGCGCCCGCGGAGCCTATCGATACTGCGCATGCGACCGGCATCCACGGCCGCGCGCTCCTCTGCCTCGACCTGGGCGATCTCAGCCCTGATCTCCTCCGGGGTCCTTTTCTTCATCGTTTAGCTTCCTTCCCGGGACCGAGGAGCCCCGAATACCTGAGCAGCGAGTCTCGGTTGACGCGCCAGCGGTTGCCGAACCGTGCGCCCTCGAGCTTTCCCGACGCGCACATCCTCTCGATGGTCCTGGGGGTGACTCCGACCGCGTCCGCCGCCTCGCGCGATGTCAGCAGCGCCGGCATGAGGTCGTATCTCCCCTGGCGCATCAGGTCGTACATCAGACCCAAGGGTCCTCCGATCTGTCGTGCTATTCCGACACATAAAGAATCGCCCCGCACGGAGGTGCGTGCGGGGCGATTTGGTGCCATCGGGTGACAATCTGGGATGTTCGGCGGGGGCGCCTATTCAGCGTCGTCGGACGCAGATCCATCTGCGCCTTCGGTACCGCCCGATGAGGTGGGCAGCATGTCCCTCACGGCCTTGGAGAGGCTTTCGGGGGCATCGTCGATCGAGCAGACGCCCGTTTTCGTCGAAACGTTTCCGTCCTTGTCGATTGTGTACTCACACCAGCCGTTTCCGGTGTCGGCGGGGCGCCATACCGTCGTGGATGAATAGGGATGGAGCGTCCATACCGCATCGGATCGAACCTTGAGTTCGTCTATGCCCGCGAACCTAGCGAATGTCGACGGCCAGGTTCCCTCCAAAATCACGTAGACGCCGGCAAATCGGTCCGCCGCCCCGCACAGGTCCTCCGGTGCCTCGACGTAATATACCGTGGCCTTTCCGGTGTACCCGTTTGCCTTCAGCATCTCGAGCACCTCGGAGCGCGCCTCCTCGCCGGGGTTCTCCGCATATTTGACTGCGTTGGCCTCGCCGAAACAGGATTGGCGCGTGCTCTCGAGAAGCGAGCCCTGCCATGTCCTGTAGGCGAGCGCGCCGCCGAGATCGACCGCGAGGGCTATTAGAAGGGAAAGGGGTATGAGCATCACGACGAAGAAGGTCGTGAGCTGCGCGCGGGCTCCCCTCCCCCTGAGTGCGCGGCACTTCATCTAGATGACCTCCCAGTCCGAATAGCTGATGTAGGAGCGTGTGATCTTTCGGACGGATCTCTTACCGAAAACGTTGTAGGGCGCCGGGTAGTCGTAGACGATCTCGGCCGATACCGTCACTGTCCTGTCCTCGGTCCTGAGGTTCTCGGTGCCCAGGTCGCTTGCCACGCCGCTGCCCTGCCCAAGGTCCTCGTCGGAATCGAGTGTCACGGAGGCGTTTTTCACCGTGAGGTAGTCGGGGTCGACGTCGGCTGAGGCGCTCACGAGCTCGGTCACGAGCGTGTCCGCGTTCATGGAATCCCACCCCGCGGGGAGCTGGTCTGCTAGGTGGGCAAGTGAATAGTCGATCCTTGCGCGCTGGTAGCCGGTGAAGCCGAAGCCCATGATGGCGAGCACGACGGCGAGGGCGATCGGGAACACGAAGATGAACTCGGTGGAGATGAGCGCCTTGAGCGCCCGGGTGTCGCGCACCATCACTTCACCTCCGATGAGATCGCGGTGGCAGAGGAAGACTCGGGCTCGCTGCCCGCAAGCCCGTCGAAGACAGCCAGGGTGAAGACGCGGCGGCAAGGAATCTTGACATTGACCGTCACAGACTTGCGCTCGATGGCGGAGTCCCTGGACTTATCCCCCACCCTCAGCGTCACCTCCTTGGGTGCAATCGCCTCGTGCACGATATCCACGGTGCAGCTGTCATCGAGCCCGATAGCGCCCCTCACATATGCCTCGACCTCGGAATCGGACAGATCTGGATTTGCCGCGGCATAGCGGGCGCCCTCGGATGCGGCAGAGGACGCAAGCGCCTTGCACCTGCTCAGGTTGGCGCAATCCACCACGAGCGCGAGCATGGCGATCATGATGGGAAGGAGCAGGACGAGCTGGGTAACCATGACGGCCCTGAGCCCCGTACGTTTAGACCTCATAGCAGATAACCTTTCAAGATAGCGATTAGCGTCGCCCCGACCAGGCTCACCGACAGCACGGCGTTGTAGGGGACGTTGTCCTTGAGGCGGGTGCAGGCAGGGATATGTCTAATTGCGAACTCTAGGGCGCATGCGCATGCAAGGTGGATAGCGAGAAACTCGAACACGGTCCCTACGGATAGCACCGCCATAAGGGCGACGGCAAGCGTGAGATAGTCGCCGGCGTGCCAGGAGATCCCGGCGATGCGCTTCATGGCAAAGGAAATCAGCGCGAATACCGCGGCGCAGGGAATGGTAAATACCGCCCACGCATATGGTCCCCAGGGGGATGACACGGCACCCGCGACCGCAAACAGGAGCAGCATGGGCACCGGCGCGATCCTGAATCTCATATCCTCCTGGCCAAGTGCCACGGAGGCTGCCAGGAAGACGGCATAGGGAATCGAGATGAGCGACCCGGTCCAAGCTGCAAGCAGATAGGGGTAGACAAAAACGACTTCCGAGGCAAGCGGTGGGTTGTAGCGGCGTGCGTAGGTTCCTGCGTCTCCAAGCCGGGACATCTCCACATCGATATCTCCTGCGCTACCCAGGGAAATAAGTGTCGAGGGGCTGACGCCGTAGTTAACGGCCTCCCTCTTCACGGCGTCTATCCATTTACCCCTATCGGTATCCCCGGGCTGCGCCTGGAGCATGGTCTTGTCCTCATGCTCCAGTGCAGCGTAGCGCCAGCGTTGGTAAAGATGGGAGGCACACCAAAAGCCGCAACCGACGGCTAATGTGGTCGCCAATCTGACGCAAAAAGACACGGGAGCCTCCTCGATATAGGCATAGGTACTCATATTTAATTTTGTGGTCGCGTTTGCTCAAATTAAGGCCTATTTGGTGCCACGCGGTGACAGGTTTTAGACCGAAACGCATCATATATGGCTTAGGGCCGTATAAATGGATGACCTGCGAAACCGAAGTGGTCGCGAAGAAGCTGCCACGAGAACAGTATGGGATTGGGCGAAAGACGGCAATCAGCCAAGGCGAAGCCGTGATTCGCAGCGATCGAAGTATCTGCGAGGCCATTAAGCATATCAGCTAATTCCCGCTCCCGAAAAGCAATTGCCTGAAAAACGATACCTGCAAAACTGCGGAGCCTTCGTCTTGAGCGCGCCTGCGGGTAGTCGCCGGACAAATTATAGCCGGGATATATCGCTACCTAAAAGCTCGAAATGCAAAGCCGTGAAACCTTTTGGAGTTGCCGTTGCGGCGCATAGAGTTGAGTGGTCGCCCGAAACGCGCGGCCTTCGAAACACTCGTCTCATAAGGCTATAGCCCTTGGGCAAGTTTCATAATTGAGACCTAACCCATAAAGCTCAATTTGGTTGTTTGAGATTATGACAGGAACAGATCGATCGAGAGGGTTTACAACCCAAGCGAACGGCTTTGCCAGGCTGGCGCGAAATAGTGAGTAGCCGCTCGAAGTGCAGGACCTATAAAGCACTATTGCCGCATCACCAGTGTCTTATCCAAGCAAGTGTCTGCTCGAAGCGCGGTACCTGCGAAGCACGAATTGGAGGCGAGCGAACCGTGCCGGCAGGTGAGTAACTGCTCGAAGCGCGGTACCTTCGAAGCCCGGTGCTCCTGATCGATTCGGGGTTTTAGGTGAGTAACTACTCGAAGCGCTGTACCTGCGAAGCTGGTCAAGCCCCTTACACTCGTCAACAGACGGTTAGTAACTGCTCGAAGCGCGGTGCCTGCGAAGCATACAACCCCGCCGATGTGGTCGAGTTCGGGGTTAGTAACTACTCGAAGCGCGGTACCTGCGAAGCCGACTAGGGGGAGGGGCGAGCTGACTCGAAGGTTAGTAACTGCTCGAAGCGCGGTGCCTGCGAAGCAATAAAGAGCGTCCTTCACTTCAAAGTCAGTGGTTAGTAACTGCTCGAAGCGCGGTACCTGCGAAGCACAGCCTGGGGGTAGGCATGGAGCCCCTACGGTTAGTAACTGCTCGAAGCGCGGTACCTGCGAAGCGCTTCATTGATACCCCACAATCGCGGTGCGGGTTAGTAACTGCTCGAAGCGCGGTAACTGCGAAGCCACACTTCCGCAATGCCCAAAAGGCGCTCAGGTTAGTAACTGCTCGAAGCGCGGTACCTGCGAAGCAGGTTGCCCGTCCTTCCCTTTCCTAGTTTGGGTTAGTAACTGCTCGAAGCGCGGTACCTGCGAAGCAGCCATTAGAGGACAGTGCAACTCGGTTAGTAACTGCTCGAAGCGCGGTACCTGCGAAGCGGTCACTCATTGCCAGCAGACAACGAGCTGGGTTAGTAACTGCTCGAAGCGCGGTACCTGCGAAGCAGGCTAGCCAACGCCGGCCATCTCCTTTCGGGTTAGTAACTGCTCGAAGCGCGGTACCTGCGAAGCCGGGACATGAGCCCTTTTACCAGAGATTTTGGTTAGTAACTGCTCGAAGCGCGGTACCTGCGAAGCCGGAAAGGAGTTATTTAACTTCGGTCGTTGGGTTAGTAACTGCTCGAAGCGCGGTACCTGCGAAGCGCGAAGGCCGCCGAAGAAGCATTTCGCACTGGTTAGTAACTGCTCGAAGCGCGGTACCTGCGAAGCGCCGGCACCAGGCACCACGAGGGGTGCGAGGTTAGTAACTGCTCGAAGCGCGGTACCTGCGAAGCACCTGCCATGTGTCACAGGCCGCCGGGGCAGGTTAGTAACTGCTCGAAGCGCGGTACCTGCGAAGCCGGAGAATTGGCGTCGACCGGCAAGTCCGTATAAGAGCAGCTACTGAAGCTGAAAAGTTGATCTAAAGAAAGAAATAGTTCCGACGATTTTGGGAAACCACCCTATTTCCGCCCGGAAACAGCGTGGATGTGTGAGTTCTGGAAAAACCTGACAGCTACCGGATCATCGAGCAACCGGGCTGTCAAGCAATAAGCCTTATTTGAGATTTCAAGGTGCTCGTACCAGTTTAACGGTTTAAACGGTACGGGAGAAGAGGAGCCCGTCTCTATCTATATGCCATATCGGAATCTCGATATCGGCTGTATCCATCTCCCTGTATTCGAGGAACATCATTTCCAGGCCTTCATGCCGCGCCTTTCGGGTTATATCCAAGACGTCAAGCGGATTGAGCTTGTCGATAAGGCCGATTACGGCAATTGACGGATTCAGCCCTGTATCGCACACGTAATCCATGAAAGAAAGGAATCTCCCGAGCAGGGTACCGTCCGGCTCTCGGCGAGGTGACAGCGAAAGCCATTTGGCGAACGATTTAATATCTCGGTCAGTGCCCCCTACAGGATCCGTTCGAAGCGAAGTCCCCAATTCTGAAATCAGCTCGCCGACACGCGCCCTGATATCATGCGCTTTTGTTACCAGGGGCTCACAAGCCTCGATCTCGGCTACCATCCTCGACGCGTAGGCACCGAGAAGCCTTCGGTCATCGAATGGAAGCTCGATCAGGCTGTCGATAATGACGATGTCCTTCGGCTTGAGCCTTCGCTCCCCTCGGAATAGGGCGATGCCTGGCTCCGCTTCCCTCAAAAGCGACCTGGCACATCGCGACAGCTCGTCGAACTCATCGAAGGATATGGCTCCGAGTCCGTCCGGAAAATCGATTGTCTCCCCTATCGTTTCGAGCTTTACGATCATAAGACGATGAAGTCCTCTCCGGTAACAAGATGCCCCTCGTCAGACGGGATTCCGCAAAGTGTGAGCATCGAACAAAAGGAAGCCTCGGATACTCTGAGTACCTGCACCAGCCCGGCTTCTGGAAGGTTGGCTTTGAGCCTCACGATCGCGGCGTCGGCGTTCTTGGTGTCCACTGCCAGGCGGGTGTAGACGGAATTCTGCAGCCTCGTATAGCCGTCCCTGACAAGAAACTGCCTAAACTTCGAGTACTCATGGCGGTCCTGCGCCTCGCCCACGGGAAGGTCATACATGACGATTATCCTCATGAACCTTATCCTCCCCCGTTCCCCCATCAGGGTATCCCGGGCACTGAGAGCCCATCAGCATCGCAGGCCCCCTCCATCACGCGAAGGCACCCGTCGACCCATAGTTCGATGGCGTCCGACACCCGGTAGCTCCCATGGCCATAGGGAATCCTGTCAGCGAGTGTGGACGCAAGGAGTCTCTTCACGGACGGTGTGAGTTCGCGGGGGCGCTCCAACTCGACCTTCCGGTCGATCAGGGGCCTGAACGGCTCCATGAGGTCGCAGGCGAGGTTGTAGGGGTTCGTCTTGGAGTGGTGGTGGATTCCCACCTGGTTGAGGTAGCCCCTCGCCGCGATCCTGCACGCTGTATGCGAGAGCAGGACTGAATAACCGTAGTCGAGGGCGTTATTGGTTGCGCCCGCGTGCAGTAGCCGGATGAAATCGGCGCCGAACAGCGCTTGGAAATAGCGGCGGGCACCTGCCGCCTCGCGCCCGGTCGAGTCGTCCGCGCGGACCCCTTCCGCATAGGATGCCAGCAGCTCGGCCTCCCGTTCATGGCCTGAGCCGGCAAGGACGCTGGCCTGATTGTCCAGCTTGCACTCGATGATCCTCTTCCATAGCATCTTTCGCGCCAGGCGCCCCAGGACATCTGCGTAAGGACCCTGCCGTTCGCATCGATCGTTGCTGCCGTTAGCGGCATCAGGATTGATGCCGGCATATGCCGGCTATCAGTGAAAATGACGCTGCAGCCCCTTGCCGCGAGCTCATCGAGCAGGTAGGTCGATATGAACGCGGCCTTTCCGTCGACAACGATGCAGTCGAGCTCGTCGGCACGCAACAGGACGGGGCGTGGGTCGCCGTCACGGTGAAC
>OLSB01001696.1_pt1 | contig 20347 bp, 16 predicted proteins | sample 1672071 | NCBI WGS metagenome assembly OLSB01 (sample SAMEA3136642, study PRJEB25190) | human gut metagenome | biome: human gut; feature: human-associated habitat; material: faeces | place: Austria | collected 2013 | reverse complement strand
CCAATTGGGTCCCGCCCGTCTTTACACAGGGAAAAGCGGCTCCAAACAGGGGCCTCAGGCATTGTCCGCTACGGGCTTAAGCACGTCGCCCTTGTGGACGATCAGGGTACGCCAGACAAAGATGCCCAGACACAGCCCGGCGCACACGAGCCCCACCGGATAGGCGATGGAGGTGGAGAGCCGGAAGCCCTCCTCCGCCTGAAGGATGTACGTGACCGAGACGGCTGACATAAAGGTGGCTGGCAGCGCGGCCATCAGGCTGCACATCGCCGGGAAGCCGTATTTGTGCAGGAATACCGCTCCGGCCCACAGCACCAGCATGGCCAGCGTCTGGTTGGACCAGGAGAAATACCGCCAGAGGACATTGAAATCCAGGCTGGTGGCGATGAACGCGCCTACAGCCAGCAGGGGGACGGACAGGGCGGCGCGCTTGACCACGTTGGACTGGTCGATGTGAAACCAATCCGAGATGGTCAACCGGGCGGAACGGAAGGCAGTGTCGCCGGAGGTGATGGGACAGGCGATGACACCAATCATGGCCAGCACACCGCCCACGGAACCCATCAGGGTGGTGGAAATCTGGTAAACCACTCCACCCTGACCCATGGCGTTGATGGCCGCATCCAAAGCGCCCACGCCATTATAGAAGGTCATACCGGCCGCGGCCCAAATCAGAGCGATGACGCCCTCGCTTACCATGGCCCCGTAGAATACTGTGCGGCCCTCCTTCTCGCTGGTCATACAGCGGGCCATCATGGGAGACTGGGTGGCATGGAAGCCGGAGATGGCGCCGCAGGCCACGGTGACAAACATCATGGCCCATTTGGGCAGGCCTTCGGGGTGGACGATGCCCATGGACTCCCACAGCTCGGGCATGCTGTACTCCGGCTTGAGGATCAGCATGCCTGCAATGCCCACTGCCATGATGATGAGGCAGATACCAAAAAACGGATACACCTTGCCAATGATCTTATCCACCGGCAGGAAGGTCGCCAGCAGGTAGTATAGCAGCACCAAAACCAGCCAGAAGGTAGTGGACAGCACCATCGGGGGCAGAGACGCACCAAAGCTCTCGCTAATGAGCTGGCTAATCAGCCTGGCGGGACCCACCGAAAAGTTGACGCCCACCATCACCAGCAGGACCACCGAAAAGATTCGCATGACGAACTTCATCACTTTGCCCAGGTATATGCCCACAATCTCAGAGATGGATGCGCCGTCGTGGCGTTCACTCATCATACCCGACAGAAAGTCATGGACGCCGCCACCCAGGATGGTTCCGAATACAATCCACAGGTAGACCACGGGCCCCCAGCAGGCACCGGCCAGCGCACCATAGATGGGCCCCAGTCCGGCGATGTTTAGAAGCTGGATCAGAAAAATGCGCCAGGTCTTCATGGGGACGAAGTCCACTCCGTCCGGGTGCGCTACGGCAGGGGTAGGCCGGTCATCAATCCGGAATACCTTCTCCACCAGCTTGCCATAGGTGAAAAAACCAACCAGCAACAGCACCAGACAGGCAAAAAAGGTGATCATATGGGTTCCTCCTCTGTATTTTCCAAGTCCGCTCTCTCCGGGCCTTGGCGAAAGGTAAAAAGCGGCAAACGAAAGCCTAACGACTTTCGTCTGCCGCCCTTGGCGTCTTTTTATTATAAGCAAATGTGCCTCGGAGTCAAGCGGTAGCACCAATTATTTGGGGGAGGAATTTCGCTCTCTTTTTGTGCAACTTTTTTTGCAGGCACAGCAGTTCCCCGCGCAGCCTCCCCCGCAGCCGCACTCACCACGGAGCTGGCGCCGGACATGGCGGATCACATACCACACGGCCCACACCGCCAGGACGCCCACGGCCAGATAGATGATATACTTCATACCGTTTCCTCACAGCCCCAGGAGCAGACTGCCCACCTGATAGACCAGCAGCGAGCCCAGATAGGCGGCGCCGATCTGCCAGGCGATGGAGGCCAGGGTCCACCCGGTGGAGTTCATCTCCTTGCGGATCGTGGATACCGCCGCCACACAAGGGACGTACAGCAGGACGAACACCAGGAAGGAATAGGCGGCCAGCGGGGTCTGAAAGGTACCGGAGAGGGCTCCGGCGATGGCGGCACCGCTGGCGGTCACCGAGAAGCCGTAGAACATGCTCATGGAGGAGACCACCATCTCCTTGGCGATCAGACCGGACAGCAGAGCCACCGCCGCCTGCCAGGTGCCGAAGCCCAGGGGCTTGAGTGCCGGGGCAAGGAAGGAGCCCAGCGTGCCCAGCAGGGAGCCGGCCTCATCGCTGACCATGCCGAAGCGTCCGCCCTCAAAGCCAAAGGTCTGAAGGAACCAGAGCAGTACACTCATCGCCAGGATCAGGGTGCCCGCTTTCACCAGAAAGCCCCGCACCTTCTCCCACACATGGAGAGAGATGTTTTTCAGTGTGGGCAGGCGGTAAGGGGGCAGCTCCAGCACAAAGGCGGCGGGCTCGCCTTTGAAGACAACTTTTTTGAGGATGATGCCCGACAGGATGGCGAACACCAGGCCGGTGATGTAGAGAGAAAAGACCACCAGACCGCCATATCGGGGGAAAAAGGCGGCGGTGAGCAGGCCGTAGACCGGCAGCCGGGCCGAACAGGACATAAAGGGCACCAGCATGATCGTCATACGCCGGTCCTTTTCATTTTCCATGGTGCGGGCCCCCATGACGGCGGGCACCGTGCAGCCGAAGCCCATCAGCATGGGGATAAAGGCCTTGCCGCTCAGGCCAAAGCGCCGCAGCAGGCGGTCCATGATAAAGGCGGCCCGGGCCATATAGCCGGAGTCCTCCAGGAAGGAGAGAAACAGGAACAAAATGGCGATTTGGGGTAGGAAGGTGAGCACGCCCCCCACCCCCGCAATCACGCCGTCCACCAGCAGGGCCTCCACCCATGGGGCTACTCCGGAGGCGGCCAGCACCGAGCGGACAAAATCGGCGAAATATCCGCCGATCAGCGTATCCACCCCGTCGGCCAGGAGCTGGCCGGGACCAAAGGTCAGGGCAAACATGGTCAGCATCATCAGGAAAAAGACCGGCACGGCCAGGAACCGGTGGGTAACGATGGAGTCGATCCGGTCCGACAGGGTCAGGGACCCGTGAGGCTGGCCCCGCTTCACCGCAAGCTGGACCACATCCTGGATGAAGCGGTAGCGGCTGTCGGCCACCAGGGTCTCCCGGTCGCCCAGGGCGTAAGCCCCCTCATACTCCCGGCAGATGGATTCCAGCCTCTCCCGCTCCGGACGGGTCAGGTCCAGGGCCTTCTCCACCAGGGCATCCCCCTCCAGCAGCTTGACCGCCGTCCAGTGGGCGGGCAGGCCGGCGGCGTAGGCCCGGTCGTGGACCAGCTCCCCCACCCGATGGTGGATGGCGTGGGTGTAGTCGTCGTAGAGGTCGTCGGGCTCCACCGTCACCCCCACATGCATCTGGTTGTGGGCCACCTCCAGCAGCGTCTGGATATTCTTCCCCGTCCGGGCGGTGATGGGGATGACGGGCACCCCCAGAGCCCGCGACAGCCGCTCCAGATCGATTTTGTCCCCCCGCTTCTCTACCTCGTCCATAAAGTTGAGGGCGATGACCATGGGCCGCTCCAGCTCCAAAAGCTGGGCCGTCAGATACAGGTTCCGCTCAATGTTGGTGGCGTCGATGATATTGATGATGGCGTCGGGGTGCTCCCCCACAATGAAGTCCCGGGCCACGATCTCCTCCATGGAGTAGGGGGACAGAGAATAGATGCCCGGCAGGTCCACCACCGTCACCGGCTTGCCGTCCACCTCCGCCCGGCCCTCCTTCTTCTCCACCGTCACGCCGGGCCAATTGCCCACATATTGGTTGGAGCCGGTGAGGGCGTTGAAGAGAGTCGTTTTGCCGCAGTTGGGATTGCCCACCAGGGCCAGCTTCATCTCCCGGGTATCGTGGCTGGCATAGTCCGGCGTACCGCCGTGCTCCGCCTCCTCATGGGCGTGGTCGGCGCTCATGCGGCGCAGAGCGGCCTCATCCGGGATGTGCTGGACCATTCCCTTGTACCGGCTCCTGCCCAAGCCCGGGGCCTGGGCAGGAGGACACACCGTGATCTGGCCCGCGTCCTCCTTGCGCAGTGAGAGCTCATAGCCCCGGAGGTTCACTTCGATGGGGTCCCCGAAGGGGGCAATCTTCCGCACCGTCACCAGAGTGCCGGGCGTCAGCCCCATATCCACCAGCCGGCGCTTCACAGGCCCCTTTTCATTTCCCACCGCAAGGATGACCGCGCGCTCGCCGGGAGCCACCTCCACCAGGGTCCCGGCGCTGTGTTTCACTTCCGTCATCGGTCTCATTACCTTCCATTTGTTAGTCTCTTTTAACTTTCTGCTGTGGTATTATACTGCATCCCCACACCCTTTACAAGGGGCAGAGCAAATTTTCTGAAAAAAGGAAATGGCCGCACGGCGGATTCTGTCCTGCCGCTGGATTTCACACAGGGCTTGGGTCCAAAGGCTGGGTCCGGGTGCACAGCCGCTCCAGCAGGGCGGGCGTATGGCTGACGATGAGCAGGCCCAGCTCCCGCCGCGCCGCCTCCGCCAGCAGAAAGTTCCAGATCTGGGCCTGGGTAATGAGATCCAGCATGGTGGAGATCTCGTCGCACAGGAGAAACCGGGTCGCCGGCCCCAGAGCCCGGGCGATGCAGAACCGTTGGAGCTCTCCGCCGGAGAGCTCCGTGGGATAGCGCTCCAGCCAGCCCGGCTCGATGTGCAGTCCGTCCAGCACCCGCTGCTCCACCGGCCAGCCCTCGGCCAGGGTGTCTCCCAGCTTCATCAGCGGGTCCACTACCGTCTCCGGGTGCTGCCATATCATCTGCACAGGGCAGTAGCCCCGCCCATGCGCCAGGGGCCGGCCGTCCAGCAGCACCTCTCCCCCGTCCGGCTTTTCATAGCCGGCGAGCAGCTTGCACAGGGTGGTCTTGCCCCGGCCGCTGGGGGCGGTCAGCCCCAGCCGCTCCCCCGGCTTCAGGGTCAGATTCACCCGGTCCAGCACCGCCCGGTCCTTCCGGCGGTAGCCAAAGGACAGGGCCTTTCCCTCCAGGCTCATGCCTCCGCCCCCCTCTCCGGGTGGAGGCAGCGGACAAAGCCGCCCTCCACCGGCCGGTAGGGCACCGCACTTCCGCACTCCGCCGTCCGGCGGGGGCATCGGGGCAAAAACGGGCAGCCCTGCGGCGCCGCGCCCGGATAGGGCTGGGCCCCGGGGATGGGCTGAAAGCCGTGCTGGGGCATGGCCCGCCACAGGGCCCGAGTATAGGGGTGGCGGAGGGTCTCCTCCGCCGCGAAATCCGAGGCCGGGGCCTCCTCGATGGTCTCCCCCGCGTAAAAGACCGCCACCCGGTCGGCAATGGCCAGGGCGGCCTCCAGATCGTGCGTGATAAGCAGCAGCCCCGCCCCGCTGTCGGCAATCTCCCGAAAGTGGTCCATGATATGGTGCAAAGACCGGGGGTCCAGACCCGGCGTGGGCTCGTCGGCGATAACCAGAGAAGGGGCCTCCACCACGGCGGTGGAGATGAGCACCCGCCGGGTCATGCCGCCGGAGAGCTCGAAGGGATAGAGCGCCTCCACCTCGCTCCCCAGGTGATAGCGGCCCAGGATCTCCCGGCTCCGCGCCCGGGAGGCCGGATCCCGCCGCCCCTTGCGGATCTGTGGCCCCACCTGCATCAGGGGGTCCAGATAGCCCACCGACTGGGGGATGAGGACGATCTCCCGGCCCCGCAGCTCCTCCGCCCGCCGGGGCGTCAGGGGCTCGCCCCGGTAGCGGATGCTGCCCGACTGGCGGGCGTTGTAGGGCAGGATGCCCAGGATGCCATGGGCCAGCAGGCTTTTGCCCGAGCCGCTGGAGCCCACCACCGCCACCACCTGGCCCGGCCGGATGGTCAGGTCCAGGTCCCGGATGACGGGGAGGCTCCGCTGCCGAACACCCTTGTCGTACTGGGTAAAGGAGATGGACAGCCCTTCCACCTCCAAGACCGGCATTGTCATGTCCATCCCTCCCTATTCATGCAGGCTGGCCGGGTTCAGCAGGCGGCGGAGATGCTCCCCCATCACGGCGAAGAGCACCACCGTCCCCACCAGAGCCAGGCCGGGAAACAGGGCCAGCCACCACTTGCCGGTGGTGAGGTAGCGCATGCTCTCCGACAGGATGACCCCGATGGCGGGCTGCTCCGGCGACAGACCGAAGCCCAGAAAGGTGATGCTGGCCTCGTGGAGGATGGCGTGCGGAAACTGCAAAATGAGTCCGGTGAGGAACTGGGGCAGCAGGTGGGGCAGCAGATGCCGCCGGACAATCTGGAGTCTGCTGCGGCCCAGCTTTTCCGCCACCCGGACGTAGGGAGCCTCCCGGAGCTGGAGCACCTCCCCCCGGAGGACCCGGGCCAGGGAGGTCCAGTGGCTGAGGGCCACGCCGGCCACCACGCCGGCGAAGCCCTTGCCGCAGGCCAGGGAGATGAGCATCACCAGCAGGATGTGGGGAATACCCATCACCAGGTCGATGAGCCAGGATACGGCGGCGTCCACCCACCGGCCCAGAGTGGCGGCAGCCGTTCCCAGGATCAGGGCCACCACGGCGCTGACCGCCGCCGTCAGCACCCCGATCCGGATACTGAGGGACAGCCCGGTGAGGGTGCGGGCGAGCATGTCCCGCCCCATCCAGTCGGTGCCGAAGAGGTGCCCGGCGCAGGGGGGCAGGTTCTTGCGGGAAAAGTCGGTGGTCATAGCCTCTCCGGCCAGCAGCAGCCCCGCCGCCGCCACGGCAGTCAGGAGTACGGCGCAGAGGCACAGCAGGGCCACCGTGCGCTTTCGCCGGTTGAAATTGCTCATGTCCGGGCTGCCCCCCTTCGGATCTTGGGGTCCACCGCCCCGTAGAGCAGGTCGGCCGCAAGATTGCCGCCGAACACGATGGCGGCGCTGACCACCGTGATGCCCAGCAGCAGGGGCAGGTCGCTGCCCAACCCCGCCGTCACGGCACACTGGCCCAGGCCGGGGTAGGAAAAGACCTGCTCCACCAGCACGGAGCCGCCAAAGATCTCACTGATGGAGGCGAATTGCAGGGTGAGGGCGGGCAGGGCCACATTCCGCAGGCCGTGCCGCAGGACGATGGCGGCCCTGCTCTCCCCCCGCGCCCGGGCAAAGAGGACATAGTCCGAATCCATAACATCGCACATCTTTTCCCGGGTGTGCAGGGCGATGCCGGCCACGCCGGTGATGCTGAGGGTGAGGGCGGGCAGAACGGCGTGGCGCAGCCGGTCGGCCAGGGTCACGGCGGCGGCGTCCGTTCCGATGGGGACGGACAGACCGATGGGCAGCACCCCCAGCCAGACCGAAAAGATCATCAGAAGCAGCAGGGCCAGCCAAAAGGCGGGGGTGCTGGAGATCAGCAGGCAGTAGCCCCGGATGAGCCTGTCCGGCAGCCTGCCCCGGCAGGCCCCCGCGATCACGCCCAGAGCCAGGCCCAGCACACCGGACAGCACCCAGGCCGCCGCCATCAGCCACAGGGAATTTTGCAGCCGCTGGCCCACCACCCGGGTCACCGGCTGGCGGTAGAGCAGCGAAGTGCCCAGGTCCCCGCGAACGAAATCGGACAGCCAGCCCAGGTAGCGCTCCACCGGCGGAGTGTTCACCCCCCAGTAGTCCTCCAGCTTGGCAATCTGCTCGGGGCTCATGGCCCCCAGCGCGGCCTGTCCCACGTTGGTCCGGAGCGGGTCCAGCGGAGAGGCGGACATGAGCAGGAAGGCCGTCAGGCTCACCCCCAGCAGGAGCAGCGCCATACGCAGCAGCTTCTTCCCCGCGAATTGCAGCCGGTGCTTCATCTCGCGTCACTTCCTCTTCCGCTCAAAATGGCCCTCAGGCCCAGGACCAGGCGTCCACGTTGTTGGCGATGGACCAGCCGTGGCCGTGGGGATGGATCTTCTGCGCCGCCACCTGCAGACCGTCCCGGACCCAGTACAGGTGGTTGACGTTGACCAGCCACACCCAAGGGCAGTCCCCTTCGCCGGTGACGCCGGTGACGCCGTCCCACTGGGCCTTCTGCCACAGAGTGTAGGACTCCTCCAGATCGCCGCAGGCCAGAGCCTCGTCCATATAAGCGTCCACCGCCGCGCTGGCGAAGGGGGAATACTCCGCAGAACCCGTGTCCCCGATGGTGTGATAGATGTTATAGAGCTCCATGGGGGTGTGGGCCCCCCAGCCCCACATCAGGGGCTCGGACCGGGCCCGGTCATAGGCGGTGTCCCAGCCCACTCCCTCGATGGAGGCCGCGATGCCCAGCTCCCTGAGCTGGTTGGCCAGGTCGGCCGCCAGGGCCTGCCGGACGGAATCGCTGCTGGGATACAGGAGGTTCAGCTCCGCCCGGACGCCTTCCTTGACCCGCACGCCGCCGTCCGCCATGCGCCAGCCCGCTTCGTCCAGCAGGGCCGCCGCCGCGTCGGGGTCGTACTCCACCTGGGAGGCGGGGTTATACCAGGGCAGCTTGTCGCAGACGCTGTAGGCCGGGGTGCCATAGCCGTTCAGAACGTTGTCGATCATCTCCTGCCGGTCTACACCCAGGTTGATGGCCCGGCGGACCAGCACGTCGGCGGTCAGGTCGTTGCCTACGCCGTCTCCGGCGGGGGCGGCGGGCAGGTTGATCCCTCGGTTGTCCACACTCTCGCAGGAGAGCAGGCTGTAGCCCGCCGGGGCCTGATCGGCGTAGGTGGCGGAGGTGTAAACCAGATCGGCCTGCCCCGCCTTCACCGCCAGGAAGGCGGCGTCTTCCTCCATGAAGAGAACGGTGACCTTTTTCATTTTCGGGGCCTCGCCGTAGTAGTCGGGGTTGGCCTCGAAGATGACCTGCTGGCCCTTGTCCCACTGCTTTAGGATGTACCGGCCGGAGCCGATGGGGGCCTGGCCGTAAGAGGCGGCGTCATAGGCGTGTTCGGGCACGATGCCCACGATGGCCATGGTGTAGGGCCAGATGGAGTAGGGCCTGGTCATATGGAACCGCACCGTGGTGTCGTCCACCGGCTCGGCAGAGGCGAGCATGGTAAAATCGTTGACTGAGCTGGACGCCTTCGCTGTGTTGTAGGTAAAGGCCACGTCGGCGGCGGTGAGGGGCTCCCCGTCGGTAAAGGTCACGTCGTTCCGGATCCGCACCGTCCAGGTCAGGCCGTCGTCGCTGACGGTGCAGTCGGTGGCCAGGTCGTAGCCAATGGTCAGGTCGGGATTGGTAACGGTAAGGGTGGATTGGATCAGGGGCTCATGGACGTGCTCCCCCGCTCCCCACCCGTAGGCCGGGTCAAAGCCCGCCTCGGGCTCTGACTCCATGTTCATCACGATGACCACCGCGTCCTTCTCCTCCCCCGTTTGGGAGGGGGCGGGCTGGGCGCCAGAAGGGGACGCCCCCCCGCTCTGACAGCCGGTCAGGGCGGAGACCGCCAACAAACCGGATAATACAAGACTGCAAATTCTCTTCAAGTTCCTCTTCTCCTTATAATTGAGATAAGACTTCCTTCCATACCGCTTCAAAGGACAGGCCGTGTTCCCGGGCGACGGCAGCCACGTCGTCGTACTCCGGCTTGGCGTGGACAATGCCGAGGCCCTCCGCCCGCTTGACCCGGACGCTCCCCCATCGGGTCTCCGCGCGTTCCGTCCGGGGCGCCAGGAAATACTTGACGCAGCGTCGGGCCCGCAGACCGTTGGTGGCGGTGTGCTTCAGGATGGCCGCCGCCACCTGGGACTCCCGGTCGGGCTCGCACAGGGCGGTGAGCACCCAGCCGGGCCGCCCCTTTTTCATCTGGCCGGGGAGGGTATACACGTCCAGAGCCCCCAGCTCCAGAATACGGGCGCAGGCAAAGGCCAGGGCCTCCGGCGTCATGTCGTCCAGGTTGCACACCAGCTCCACGATCTCCCCGTTGGGGCCGGCGGACTCCACCATCTCCCCCAGAAAGGCCCGGACACAGTTGGCGCGGCCAAACTCCTTTTTCCCCACGCCGTAGCCGGTCTTTTGGATGGACAGAACGGGCATGGGCCCAAAGGAATCGGCAAATTCCGTGAGCAGGGCCGCCCCTGTGGGGGTGCACAGCTCGCCCTGAATCTCCCCGCCGCAGCAGGGCACGCCCTCCAGCAGGGCGGCTGTGGCGGGGGCGGGCACCGGCACCATGCCATGGGCGCAGCGGACCATGCCGCTGCCCACATGGACGGGGGAGACCACGATGCGCTCGGGCTTCAGAAGGGAGAGCGCGTAGCACACGCCTGCCACGTCGGCCACCGCGTCCAGGGCCCCCACCTCGTGGAAGTGGACCTGGTCCACCGGGCAGCCGTGGGCCCGGGCCTCGGCTGCGGCAAGCCGGTCGTAGACGCTCACTGCCCGGTCCCGCACCGCCTGGGGCAGGGGCAGGGCGGCGATGTGGCCCCGGATATCGGTCAAAGCCGCGTGGTGGTGGCCCCCATGGCCGTGGTCATGAGAATGCCCCGGCTCCTCGTGGGTATGGTCATGGCAGTGGGCATGGTCGTGAGCGTGCGCGTGAACATGCTCGTGTGCATGGGCGTGGTGGGAATGCCCCTCGTCATGGCTCTCCTCCTCTTCCCCGCAGACCGTCACAGCCATATGCGTGCCTGCGATGCCACAGGTGGACGCCGCCTGGGCCTCCACTGCCACGCCGGGCAGCCCCAGGCCGTTCATGGTGCGGAGGAAGCCCGCCTGATCGTCCAGCAGTTCATAGAGCGCCGCCATCAGCATGTCCCCGGCCGCCCCCATGTTGCACTCCAAATACAAAGTCTTCATGACTTTCCGTCCCTTCCTGTCGTTAGTCGGCCTTCAGGCCCTCCATCTGATTGATCATGCTGGCCAGATACCCCGCGCCGAAGCCGTTGTCGATGTTGACCACGCTGCACCCGGAGGCGCAGGAGTTGAGCATGGCCAGCAGGGCAGACAGGCCGCCGAAGCTGGCCCCGTAGCCCACGCTGGTGGGAACGGCCACCACGGGGCAGTCCACCAGGCCGCCCACCACGGAGGCCAGCGCTCCCTCCATGCCCGCCACCGCCACCACGCACCGGGCGCGCATCAGCACGTCCAGGCTGGACAGCAGCCGGTGGAGCCCGGCCACGCCCACGTCGTACAACCGGGTGACCTGATTGCCCATGGCCTCGGCGGTGAGGGCCGCCTCTTCGGCCACCGGCATATCGCTGGTCCCGCCGGTACACACCACGATGGAGCCCAGCGCCGGCCGGTCGCCCGGAAAGGCGATGCCCAGTCTGGCCTCCGGGTGGTATTCCAGCTCCACCCCTGCGGAGACGATGGCCGCCTTCTCTGCGTCCATGCGGGTAATGAGGATGTTGCGGCAGCCCCGCTCCCCCATGGCCCGGGCGATGCCCAGGATCTGCTCCGCCGTTTTGGAGGCCCCGTAGAGGACCTCCGCCGCTCCCTGCCGGACGCTGCGGTGGAAGTCCACCTTGGCGTAGCCCAGGTCCTCGAAGGGAGAGCGCTTCAGCTCCAGCAGCGCGTCCTCCGGAGTGGCCGTTCCATCCGCTACCGCCCGCAGCAGCTCCAGGATCTCATGCTTGTTGTCCATGCGCCCCACCTCCTATCGGGTCTCCAGGTCCAGCAGCACCGCGTCGAACCGGGGACTCAGCGCCTTACGAATGGCCTCCCGCTGCTCCGATGCCCGGTCCCATTGGTCGGCTGGAAGCTGGATGCGGGCCGCGCCGCTCAACAGCCGCACCCGGAAGTCGGTGAAGCCCAGGGCAAACAGAGCCCCCTCCGCCGCCTCCACCCGCTCCAGATCCCCAGCCGTAATGGCCGTGCCCGTTGGGATGCGGGTGGCCAGGCAGGCATAGGCGGGCTTATTCCAGGTAAAGAGCCCCGCCTCCTTGGACTGTGCCCGGATCTCCGCCTTGGTGAGCCCGCACTCCCGCAGGGGAGAGCGGACCTCCAGCTCCCGCAGGGCCCGCATGCCTGGCCGGTCCCCCGCGTCGTCCGAAGCGTTGGTGCCGTCCAGCAGCAGGGTGTGACCGTCCCGGCGGGCCGCCTCCCACAGCAGGGCGAACAAGGCCCGCTTGCAGTGGTAGCAGCGGTCCGGCCCGTTGGCGGCAGCCAGGGGAACGGATAGAACATCCGCCTCCACCACCCGCAGGGGGACCCCTACCTCCTCCGCCAGGCGCCTGGCGTCCTCGTACTCGAATTCCGGCTGGAACGCCGTGCGGACATAGTAGGCCGTCAGGTCACAGCCCCAGTGCCTGCCCGCCCACAGCAGGTAGGCGGAGTCCACCCCGCCGGAAAAGGCCAGGGCCGCCCGCGGGTTGGCCTGGAAAAAGGCTTGCAGCGTCATGTTTTTTCCTCCTTGCGCGTCAAAAGGATAAAAAAAGAGCACACCATCCCTGGTATGCCTTCTGGCCGCAGCGCAGGCTTCTTTCCTGCGCCCGTCGTTGATCGGTATGGAAAAAGTGCGGGGACACCGGGCCCTTCTGGGCCCCAGGACGCCTTCTGACGCTCTGCTGTTGCCATTTTACCAACAGTTGGGGCGGCTGTCAAGAGGGCCGGTCCTCCGTCAGGGAGCCTTTTCCATTGACGAAGACGGTCGGACCCCGTAGAATAAAGAGGACAAACTTTCCATACACGGCAAGGAGCACGCTCATGAAAAAGCCATTCACCGCCCTGCTGCTGTCCCTGGTCCTGCTGGCCTCTCTGCGGACTGCGGGGGCCGCCGGGCCCAACGGGACCATCTCCGTGGACCTCTACGACAATGCCGCGGGGCGCTATCAGTCCGTCCAGGCCGACGTGGTGACGCTCACCCTGGACGGCGCCCCCCTCTCCGGCGACGTGCCCGCTCTGGTGCAGGCCGGACGCACGCTGGTGCCCGTCCGTCTGGTGGCCGAAGCCCTGGCCGCCGAGGTCCTCTGGGTGCAGGAAACCGGTCAGGTGATCCTGAAGCGGGGGACGGACACGGTGGTCCTCACCCTGGGCAGCAGTCAGGCCCTGGTCAATGGACAGAGCCTCCCCCTCCCCGACGGGGTGCCCGCCACGGTGGTCCGCTACCAGGGAATGGACCGGACCACGGTCCCCCTCCGCTTCGTCTCCGAACAGTTGGGCGCCCGGGTGGACTGGAATCAGGCCGCCTATAGCGCCCTTCTCACCTCCCCCGCCGGTCAGGCCCCCGTGCGCCCTGCCCTTCAGGTCACCGACATCCAGGCCGACGCCAATGCCCAGACGGTCCTCATCACCACCAACCACAAGCCGGACTATCAGGTGCTGGACCTGGGGGACCGGGTGGTAGTGGATATAAAGGGGGCCGCCCTCTCCTCCGGCTTCCCCGGCCGAATCACGGTGGACAATGAGCTCATCTCCGCCGTCCGCTACGCCGACCACGGCGACGACCTCTATCCGGACTATGCCCATACCGTGCGGGTAGTGCTGGATCTGAGGGACGGCATCACCTATCGGGAAAATGTGACGGTGGAGGTCCGGGACAACGGCGTACTGCTCACCACTTCCCTCCCCGACCGGGCGGAGCCCGACTACATCCCCACCGCCCCCATCGACCCCCAGCGCTCCACCATCGTCATCGACCCGGGCCACGGCGGCGGACGCACCGGCGCCCAATACGAGGGCATTGCGGAAAAGACCATCAACCTGTCGGTATCCAAAAAGCTCCAGGCCATCCTCCGGGGATATGGCTACAATGTGGTGATGACCCGGACCGGAGACGCGGACGTGGGGCTCTATGAGCGGGCCGACATCGCCAACGCCGTGGAGGCCGATCTCTTCGTCTCCCTCCACTCCAACGCCGCCCCCAACTACCCGGACTTCTCCGGCATCTACACCTACTACCACCCTTCCAGCGGACGGGGCGCCCGGCTGGCACAGGCCATCCAGACTCCGCTGACCCGTCTTACGGGCGGAATCGACCGGGGCATCAAAAGCGCCGACTTCGTGGTGCTGCGGGAGACCGAGATGTGTGCGGTGCTGGTGGAGATGGGCTTCATGACCAACCACGACGAACTGATGAACCTCATCGACGACGGCTATCAGGATAAGCTGGCCCAGGGCATCGCCGAGGGCATCGTCACCTACTTAAACGGGCTTCGCTAACGGCAGGAAGGGCCGGGATGAGATATCCCATCCCGGCCCCTTTTTTACATCGCCCAGGCGCACAGGCCCAGCAGGGCCAGCCCCGCCAGATTGGCCAGGGTAAACACCCCGAGATACCGTCCGGGACGGCTGCCCTCCGAGCGGAGATAGGCCCGAAAGGAGATCAGAGAGGCCAGGGAGGCGATCGGGGTCCCCAGTCCCCCCACGTTGGTCCCCACCAGCAGGCCCCGCCAGTCCCCGGTAAAGCCCGCAAGCAGCACGGCGGCCGGCACGTTGCTGACCACCTGGCTGGCCAGGGCGGCCGTCAGGGCGGTGTGTCCCTCCAGAAGGCCGGTCAGCCAATCCCGGACCGCTCCGATGCGGCCCAGATTCCCAGAAAAGACAAAAAAGCAGAAAAAGGTGGCCAACAGCCCGTAGTCCACCCGCCGGAAAAGCTGCCGGTTGACCGCCAGTCCCGCCGCGATCACCACCGCCGTCAGCACGCCATAGTGGAGCACCCGGAACACCGACAGCAGGCACAGGGCAAACAGCCCCGCCATGACCCGGAGCTGCCCCCCCTTCTCCAGCCGCTGTACGTCGCGGAACTCCACCTGAATGGGATCGCCGCTGGTGCACAGCGCGGCGGCGGTCAGCCCCGCCAGACTCACCAGGGTCAGGGGCAGCAGGGTCGAAAAGAAATCTCTCATTGGGATCTGAAATCGGGAGCAGAGAAACAGATTCTGCGGATTGCCCACCGGCATGGCCATGCTGCCCAGGTTGGCCGCCACAGTCTGGAGGACAATGAGATAGATGCGCTCCCGGGTCCGACCGATCAGCCCCAGCACCAGGATAGTAAACGGCACAAACGTGATGAGCGAGACATCGTTGGTGATGAGCATGGAGCTGAAAAAGGGCAGCAGCACCAGAATCAGAGCCAGCAGGCGGAAGCGCTTGCGTCCCGCCAGCAGCCGCCGGGCCAAAACGGCGAACACGCCGCAGTCCTCCGTCCCGGCCACCACCAGCATCAGGCAGAACAGCAGGCACAGCACCCGAAGGTCCACATAGGCGGCATAACCCCTGTCCGGCGGCACCGGCAGCATGGACATCAGGGCGCAGACTGCCGCAAGGGTCAGTACCGGCTCGCACTTGAGAAATTGGACAACTCGTTTGCCTTGGATGGCTTGCATATCTGCCTTCGCTCTTTTCTTCCCGATCTTGGCTCTCAGGCCAGCAGGGCCGCCGCCGCCGTGCCCAGTAAATTGGCGTTCTCCACCCGGCGGAACACCAGATGACGGCCCAGCTCTTCCGTGATATACGTGTGGCACAGCCGCTCCAGCTTCCGCCGGAAGAGGTAGCCCTTATAGAAGGTGGACCCCTCCGCCACCACGCAGGCGGGACGATGGATGCTCCGGCCCAGATCGGCCTGCTCCAGCACGGCGGCCAGGTTGCAGCACACCAGCCGGGCCGCCCGCTCCACGCTGCGGTCGATGATGGTATAGACCAGCTCCCGGTCCCTCTCGCTGCCGCAGGCCGCGGAGAGCAGCCCGCCGCCGTAGGGACGGGCGGCAAAGGCGTCGGCCTCCACCAGCTCCAGACCATCCAGCGCCCGGAGGGTATCGGCCAGCCCGGAGGAAAACAGGCCGTCCTCCGCCCCCTGCCGCAGCGCGTGATAGATCACCTCGCCCTGGTAGCGGCCGGAGACCATCTTTTCGTAAAGGCACTTCCCCGCGTCCATGCTGCCAGCATCCAGACGCCGGTCAAACGTCCCCTGGGGCACGCCGCAAAAGCCGCCGGACTCCATATTGATGATCATGCTGGCCGCCGGCCAGGGTGTGGACAGCTTGGCGATGTTCTCCCGGCGCTCGGAGTAGCAGGTGTTGACCCCCGTACCATAGATGAGCCCCGCGTAGCCGTCAAAAACCTCGTCCTCCAACCCGGCCACACCGCCCAAAACGGCGGCCACCGTGTCGTTGAGGACCACGAACTCCACCCCCGGCGCCCCCTTAGCCGCCAGTGCGGCGGAGATTTCCTCTCCCAGCAGCATCCCCTCCGAGCCGGTGATCTGCACCTGCTTGGAGATGGCCACCACCCGTCCGTCCCGGTTGGGCAGGATCTCGGCGGCGTAGGAGAAGCACAAGCCCACCCGGCGGCTCTTCCTCGTCAGCGGCAGGAGGATGTCTGACACCTGGTCCAGAAAGTCCTCCTTTGTGACGGCTCCCCGGGAGCCGGGCATGGGCTGGACCGTCAGGTCCTCAATCACCGGCCCGCCGGCGGTCATCGTAACCACTGCGGAGCGGAAGTTGGTCCCCCCGGCATCCACCACAATGACGCTCCGGTCCCGGGGCAGCTCCCCCTCCAAGGTCAGATAGGTGGGCAGCATCAGGACAGGGGTCTCCTCCCCCCGCAGACCCCTGCCCATCTCCTCCAAAAAGCTCCGGGTACACCGGTGCAGAGCGATCTCCTCCGGCCCCATGTGGTATTTTTTCAGAAATTCATCCGCGCGGTCGGAAACAGCACGCATGGAAACGCACCTCCATCCAATGAGACGGCGGCCAAGCCGCGCCCTTGTATGCTTGATATGTACTTATTCATTTTACCCTATTTCTCTCCCGCAGGCAAGGCAATCGTGTCCTTCTTTTTTTGTTGGCACTCACCGCAATTTATGGTATACTTTTACCAGTAACAGCCGGGGCCGCAGCCCCGGCGAAAGGAGCGGTACCATATGAAAAAAGTCGCCTTCATCGGTGTGGGCGTCATGGGCCGGGGCATGGTAAAAAAACTGCTCCAAGCAGGCTTCCATGTGCAGGTCTATTCCCGCAGCAAGAACAAGCTCGCTGATTTCCTGGCAGAGACCGGCGCAGTCTGGCACGATACCATCCCAGACTGCGTGGCCGGCTGCGATGCGGTCATCACCATGGTGGGCTATCCGAAGGACGTGGAGGAGGTCTACTTTGGCCCGGGCGGCATTCTCTCCAGCGCCGGAGCCGGGACCTACCTCATCGACATGACCACCACCGATCCCAAGCTGTCCCAGCGCATCTATGGCGAAGCTTCCGCCCGTGGACTCCATGCCTTGGACGCGCCGGTCTCCGGCGGGGACACCGGGGCCAAAAACGGCACCTTGTCCATCATGGTGGGCGGCGAGCAGGCCGATTTTGACGCCTGCCTGCCCCTGTTCCAGGCCATGGGCAAGAGCATCCTTTACGAAGGCCCCGCCGGCTTCGGCCAGCACACCAAGATGGCCAACCAGATCGCCATTGCCGGGGCGGTCTCCGGCGTGTGTGAGGCGCTCTCCTACGCTGAGCATATGGGGCTGGACACCCGGAAGATGCTGGACAGCATCAGCCAGGGCGCCGCCGGAAGCTGGCAGATGAGCAACGTGTGCCCCAAAATGATGGCGGAGGACTACGCCCCCGGCTTCTTCCTCAAGCATTTCATCAAGGACATGACGATCGCCGCCAGCCAGGGCGCGGGGGAGCTGCCCGTGCTGCGGCAGGTCCTTTCGGAGTATCAGGAGCTGGAGGCCGCCGGGGAAGGCGACCTGGGTACCCAGGCCCTGATTCGCTGGTACCGGAAGGACTGAAACGCTTTTATGACCGTCTCCCGCCGGACCTCTTTTGAGGTCCGGCTTTTTATTTTGATTTTGATTGCGCCTGCGCAAAATTTGTAGTATACTGTTTTATCTTTTGTGGAACCTCATTCGAAAGGAGACGCGCCCATGAGCATTGCACGGCTCTTTCAGGAGAAATCTGTGGTTTTCTCCTGTGAAGTATTCCCACCGAAAAAGACCAGCCCCATTGAAACCGTCTACCGAACCCTGGATCAGCTTCAGGACCTCCGCCCCGACTACATCAGCGTCACCTTTGGAGCGGGCGGCTCCGCCGGAGACAATCTGACCGGCCGCATTGCCGCCGCCATCCAGGACCAGTACCACATCCCCTCGGTGGCCCACCTGTCCTGCGTCAACTATACCCGGGACGAGGTGGCCGGGCTGCTGGACGGTCTGAAAGCCATGGGCATTGAAAACATCCTGGCCCTGCGGGGAGACATGGACCCAAACCACCCCCCCAAGACAGATTTTCAGTACGCCAGCCAGCTCATTGCGTTCATCAAGAGCCGTGACAACAGCTTCCACCTCTCCGGGGCCTGCTATCCGGAGGGCCACATCGAGAGCCCCGACATGGTCAGCGACATCCTTAACCTGAAAAAGAAGGTGGACGCCGGGGCGGAGCATCTGGTCTCCCAGCTCTTCTTCGACAACGACGACTTTTACGATTTCCGCGAAAAGGCCCGCATCGCCGGGATCAACGTGCCCATCCAGGCGGGCATCATGCCGGTGCTCAACAAAAGCCAGATCGAGCGTATGGTCTACCTCTGCGGCGCCAGCATCCCCAAGAAGCTGGCCCGGATGCTCAGCCGCTACGGCGACCACCCGGCGGCCCTGCGGGACGCGGGCATCGCCTATGCCATTGACCAGATCTCCGATCTGGTGGCCAGCGGCGTGGAGGGCATCCACCTTTACACCATGAACAACGCAGGGGTAGCCCGCGCCATCTTCGATCGGGTCTCCACGCTGTTCACCGTGTGAGGCTTCTCTATGGACATCACTCTGACACACATCCCCCGGGAAGAGGTCCTGCGCTATCTGGGCTGCCCCGGCACGGAGGACCCGGCCACTCTGGCCCTGGTGGAAGGCTGTTCCGCCCGGCTGCTCGCCGCCGCCCGGCCCAAGTGGACGTACCGGGTCTTCGGCCTCGCCGTTCAGACCGACGGGGTACGGCTGGACTGCGGGCTCCTGCTGCCCGGCCGGGACCTGGCCGCCCATCTGCGCGGCTGTTCCCGGGCAGCCCTTCTGGCCGCCACCCTCTCCGCCCCGGTGGACGCCCTGCTGCGCCGGGCCCAGGCCGAGGACCTGGCCGCCGCCGTTGCGCTGGACTGCTGTGCCACCGCCGCCGTCGAAGCCGTCTGTGACCTGGCGGAGGCGGAGATCCGGGTCCGGTTTCCCGGCTGCTCCTTCCCCTTCCGGTTCAGTCCGGGCTACGGGGATCTGCCCATCGAGCTCCAGGACCCCATTCTCCGGCTGCTGGACGCCCCCCGGCGCGTGGGGCTGTGCGCCACTGACCGCCACATCCTCACCCCCCGTAAATCGGTGACCGCCGTTCTGGGCATCTCCGACGGCGAGGTTTCCCCCCAGAAGCGAGGCTGCGCCTCCTGCACCTTCCGGGACCGCTGTAAATTTCAATGCAAGGAGAGTATTTGATGTGGACTTTCGAACGCTCTTGAACGCGCCCGGCTTTGTCCGTCTGGACGGAGCCATGGGCACCATGCTCCAGCGCAAGGGACTGCCGGTGGGCATGGCCCCCGAGCTGGCCGGCCTGGAGCATCCGGACTGGCTGCTGGAAATCCACCGGGCGTATCTGGCCGCCGGAGCTCAGGTCGCCACTGCCAATACCTTTGGGGCCAGCGCCCTTAAGCTGGCGGGCACCGGCTGCACACCTGAGACAGTCATCGCCGCCAATGTGAGTCTGGCCCGGCAGGCCGTAGGAGACCGCGCCCTGGTGGCTCTGGACATCGGCCCGTTGGGCCAGCTTCTGGAGCCTACCGGCACCCTACGCTTTGACGATGCCTACGACTGCTTCGCTCAGATGGTCCGGGCCGGCGCCAAGGCCGGCGCCGACCTGGTGCTGCTGGAGACCATGACCGACCTCTATGAGGTCAAGGCCGCCCTTCTGGCTGTAAAGGAAAATTCCAGTCTCCCAGTGATCTGTACCATGACCTTTGAGGACAACCGGCGCACCTTCCTGGGCTGCGATCTTCCCTCTATGGCCCTGACCCTGGAGGGCCTGGGGGCCGACGCCATCGGCGTCAACTGCTCTCTGGGGCCCCGGGAGTTTCCGGCGCTGCTGGAGGAGCTGGCCCGCTGGACCTCGCTGCCCCTGGTGGCCCAGCCCAACGCTGGGCTTCCCGACCCCGGCGGCAAGGGATATGACATTACACCGGAAGAGTTTGCAGACAGCATGGCTGACCTGGCCCGGCTGGGGGTCAAGTGCCTGGGCGGATGCTGCGGCACCGATCCCGCCTATATCGCCCTGACGGGGGAACGACTGGATCAGCTCACCTACCGGCGTCCCCTCCCCCAGGTCCCCGCGGCGGTGTGCAGCGGCACCCGCACCGTGCCCATCGACCGGGTGCGGGTCATCGGGGAGCGGATCAATCCCACCGGCAAAAAGCTGATGAAAGAGGCCCTGCGCCGGGGGGATGTGGACTACATGC
>OLSB01001693.1_pt1 | contig 20356 bp, 19 predicted proteins | sample 1672071 | NCBI WGS metagenome assembly OLSB01 (sample SAMEA3136642, study PRJEB25190) | human gut metagenome | biome: human gut; feature: human-associated habitat; material: faeces | place: Austria | collected 2013 | reverse complement strand
GATCTTCTGACGATGTGGGTCATCCGCTTTTTGACGGGAAGACAGAAGCTGGCAGAGGGCAAGGACCTGACGCAGATCAAATACATCGTGGGCACGGGAGGCGCACTCACGAGACTTCCGCACAGAGTGGAAATCATGGAAGAAATCGCAAAGGACAACGAAACGGGCATGAAACTTTATCCGCCTGAGTCCGTGAAGATCCTTGTGGACAACGACTATATCATGGCATCGCTGGGCGTTCTTTCCAAGACACACAGACAGGGTGCGATTAAACTCCTCGCAAAGAGCCTGCACATGGAGCTGAAAGAAAACGAGCATGTTGTAAACAAAGCGGCATTTATCGAAGAGCTTCAGAGACTTTCCGCAGCGCGCAAGGCGAAAGAAGAAGAAACGCAGAAGCACATTGAAGAGATGGAAGCGATGGGTTACGATTTGACGGATTACAAGGAAGCCCTTGCCGAAAAGATTGGAGGAGCTACGAAGGAAGAGGTCGAGGCTGCCAGGGCAGAAGCACTTGTCAGCGACCGATCCGTTAAAAAAGGTGCGGACCTGATCGTAAATGCAGAGGAGGCTCAAAGCATAGCAGCTAAGGCGCAGGACGATGACTATGACCCGGCACAGCATGTGATGCGTGCGTGCGGAGAGGTTGACGGCAGACCGAACTGCAACCATGAATGCTGGGCGTGCATGAGAACACATTGCCCATACAGAGATAAAAATGCAAAAAGGCCGGAAGGCAGGTAAAGAAAGGAAAGAAAAATGTATCCAAGATTAGTAGTTGATTTAAAGAAGCTGAGAAGTAATTTGGACGCATGTGCCAAGATTGTAAAGGAAGACGCAGGCTGCTCCCTGATGATTGTAACGAAGGGACTTTGTGCGGATAAAGAAATGGCGCATATGGTTGCTGCCCATCCGGCGGTTGATTTTATGGCGGACTCTCGTGTTGCAAACATCAAAACATACGCAGACGAGGCAAGAGCAAACGGAAAGAAGACCGTTCTCCTGAGAATCCCGATGCACTGTGAAGCTGCAGATGTTGTAAAATACGTAGACCTCAGCTTTAACTCGGAGCTTTCCACAATCCGGCTTCTCAATGAAGAGGCTGCAAAAGCAGGAATCAAGCATAACATTTTGCTGATGATCGATATGGGCGACCTCAGAGAAGGCATTTTCTATCAGAAGGAAGACCTGATTTTCGAGGCGGTTTCCGAAATTATGACAATGGAAAACATCAATCTCTACGGCGTTGGCGTGAACCTGACCTGCTACGGTGCAATCATTCCGAAGCAGGATAACCTTGGAGGACTTGTTGCGATTGCGCGTAAGATTGAAGAAAAGTTTGGAATTAAACTGAATGTGATTTCCGGCGGAAACTCCAGCTCAATTTACCTGATTTGGAAAGAAGGACTTCCGGAAGGAATCAATAACCTCAGACTTGGAGAATCCTTCCTGCTCGGAAACGATACGGCTTATGGGGAAACCGTTCCGGGATGCGTTCACGATACCCTTACGCTCGAAGCACAGATTGTTGAACTGAAGGAAAAGCCGTCCCTTCCGATCGGTGAAGTGGGCGTTGACGCTTTTGGTGAAAAACCGTATTACGAAGACAGAGGAATCATGAAGCGTGCGATTATCGCAGTCGGCAAACAAGACACGGATCTTGGCGGAATGATTCCAACAGATGCACAGATTGAAATCATGGGAGGATCTTCCGACCACACGATTCTTGATGTGACACATACAGACAAAGAATACAAGGTCGGCGATGTTGTGGCATTTTCGGTTGAATACGGCGCAATGCTCAAGCTTGCAACCAGCCCGTATGTTGAAAAAGTATACGTCAAATAAAAATACAATTAACTTCGAAAACAGGGATGAGAAGCGAGTTCTTTCATCCCTGTTTTCGTTAGGTGTGTCTAGACAGCGGTGACTAACCGCCGCCTTCTCAATTGTCAGATATTTATATTTTTTCAAAGTCGTCTGCACCGTGTTTGCAGAGAGGGCAAACGAAATCAGGCGGAAGCGTATCGCCTTCATAGACATATCCGCAGATTTTGCAGACATAACCGTGCTTTTCTTCCTCAATCTTTGGCTGCGGCTTCGGTTTAATATGCTCGAAGTAATAGCCGTAGGTCACGGACGGCATGTCGCGGAGAACTTGCGATTCGGTAACCTCTGCGATGAAGAGCGTATGCGTGCCGTAATCGTGCGCGTCAATAACCTTTGCGGAGATAAATGCATTCGTTCCGAGCGTGACATAGGTAAGCCCGTTTCCGCTGCGTGCAGTGTGTGCTTCAAAACCGGCAAACTTGTCCGTATCTTTACCGCTTGCAAAGCCAAACCGCTTGAAGGTATCAAACGAAGCGTCTTCTGCAAGAATGGACAGATTGAAGACTCCGCTTTTCAGAATCATATCATGCGTGTAGTTTGCTTTGTTGACAGCGATGTTGATTCTGCCCGGCGTGCTTGTGAGCTGTGCAGCCGTGTTGATAATGCAGCCATTATCTTTGCTGTCGGCCTGCGTGGTCAGCACGAAAAGTCCGTAGGAGAACTTGTGGAAGACCGCCGGGTCGATTTTCAAAATATCCTTATCTGTTTCGCCAATTACAGGCTTTTCAAAACGAGGAATGGTGTCAGAAATTGCCTTAACCAAAGCGTTGATTTCATCGGTCTGTTCCGGTTTCAGGGAAGATTTCAGAGTCAGCGTTTCGTCTAAAATACGCATATCCTTGCAGCCGGACATAATTTCTCTCATCAGCTTGCCACTGGTCGGCGCCCACGAACCGTTTTCCACGAAGGCAACCGTTCTGTCCTGAATATTGTGAGCAGCAAGGTCGTGCAAAAGCTCTTCCATCGACACGAAGATTCCTGCATTATAAGTCGTGGAAGCGAAGAGCAGGTGACTCCACTTGAAAGCTGCAGCAATAATTTCGGAAGCAGGGGTAACGGAAACATCAAACATTACGGTTTTGACGCCGAGGTCGCGCAGGCGGGAGGAGATGATTTCCGCTGTATTTTCTGTATTTCCGTATACCGAAGCGTAGGCAATCATAACCCCGTTTTCTTCCGGCGTGTAAGTGCTCCATTTCACATACTTATCGAAAATATCTTCAAGATTGCGTCTCCACACAAAGCCGTGAAGCGAACAAATCATCTTAATATCAAGACTGTGTGTTTTTTTCAGCAGGGACTGCACCTGCGGCCCGTATTTTCCGACGATGTTGCAGTAATAACGGCGAGCCTCGTCCATATATTCATTTTCAAAATCCACTTCATCCGCGAAAATTGCTCCGTTCAGCGCTCCGAAAGTTCCGAAGGCATCCGCGGAGAAAAGCGTACCTGTCGTTTCGTCGAAAGTAACCATAACCTCCGGCCAGTGTACCATCGGCGCAAAGATGAATTTCAGAACATGGTTTCCGGTGTTGAGTGTATCCCCCTCTTTTACCACGAATGCGCGGTTTCTCAAATCCACATGGAAAAACTGCGTAATCATCGTGAGAATTTTTTCGTTCGCTACGATTTTCACATCCGGGTAACGGAGCAAAAGTTCCGACAGCGTTGCCGAGTGATCCGGTTCCATGTGCTGAACAACTACGAAGTCAAGTTTTCTGCCACTAAGCTCATGCTCAACGTTTTCAAAAAAAGTCCGGCTGACGGCTTTATCCACGGTATCAAAAAGAACGGTCAGCTCATCTTTTAAAAGGTATGAATTGTAGGAAACACCGCGAGGCACTGAATAAACGCCTTCGAACATGGCAAGCCTGCGGTCGTTTGCACCTACCCATACTAAGTCATCTGTTATTTTTTTTGTACAATACATCTTCTAAAATCCTCCTTTACTTTCCGGGTGATAATATTTTGTATACCATTTACCATTTATTTGTTACTTTTTCCGCAAATCCCAGGAAATCTTTTACCTCTATAACAGTTCCGTCGTCGAGAACGAGCTGTCCTGTAAATTTTCCAAAGACCTGATGCTGATCCGATGAGACCAGTTTCGCATCCGTAAGTGCCGCACGGTCTATAATAGGGACAAAATCCATTTCAAAGCGGCCGTCATCGCTCGTAAAAGTCCAAGGGCTCAAGTAGTCCTCGATAAGATCCATCGTTTCAGCACATCTTCCGGAGGATGAACCGCAGCAGCCTCCGTGCGTCACATATACTTTGTGCTTCATAGGAATATTAAAGGTAACCTGACTGAGCTTATGAGCCTTGCCGTCATAAAAAATCATGTTTTCGCTGGCTGCCGAAGTATCGCCGAAGCCGTAACCGATGTTCCAACCGAGTCTTTTTCCGTCAGGAGCAAGGCCGGAGGCACTTCCCCAGTACCAGGTGTTTTTATAGGTCCAGACACCGCGGCCCCAGTCCAGGGTTCCAAAGGACCTTCCCTCCGGGAATTCATAGGTTTTATCACCAAAGGAAACGGAGCCGGTCGCAGGCATGCAATTGATTTTTTGGTTGTAATAAAAGGCTGTTTTTTTCTCCGCAAACGGAGTTGCGATAACCATGCAGTCATCGGCAGGGCATTCGAGAGTGATTTTGCCGTCGATAGGTTTCTTATCACAGAAATTATCCATGTGAAATTCCAGGATACGCTCGCTTCCGTTGTTTATAAAGTTAATATAATAGCCCTTGCCTTTTGTTTTGACATCGCCGGACTCGCTGGTCGGCGGGAGATTTTTCTTTCCGAACGTAAAAGCGGTAATCGGGCTGTTTGTGTGCTCCCACGGAATCGTAAAGTCAAGGAGTGAAATGCTGTCAAGCCCCATATAGGAATTGTCGTCAATGGTAAGGGCAACAGCGAAGGTGTCACAGGCAATAAGGTAGTAGTCCCACTCTTTAATTTTAAATCCCGGCGCTTTGATTGCGGAACGGTTATAATTCAAAATCAGACTTTTTGCATAACCGGCCTCCGTGAGGTGACCGTATGAATCCAACAAATCATGTTGCGACGTTAGTTCGTGCTGTATTTTTTCGCTCATAATTGACCTCCGTATAGATATATTTCTTCGTTTAGAATATCAAAATATTCCGCGTTTGGCAAGCGTTAGAATTGACAAAAGAAAAGTACAGTGCTAAGATTGTGTTAACATAGTGTTAAGATAGTGTTAAGAAAGATATATACTAAAGTTGACATGCCATATACTTTAGTTGTCTTGCACTCTCATATGCAAAAATGATAAAACTATCCTTGGAGGAAATCCTCATAGCGGGGACAACTCCGAATTCATTCTTTATTTTATACCAATATATTAATAGGAGGACTTATTATGGGTAAAAAGATCCCGGTATGGCAATGCATACTCGTTATGGTAGTAATGATTGCCGCATTAATGTGGTCAATTATCGTTGACGACGGTGGCGAACCACATATCGCACTTATCATCGCAGCATCTTTCGCTGCAATCATCGGCGTAGCTAACGGCTGGAAATGGAACTACATGGAACAGGGTATCCTCGCTTCCATCAACAGATCCATGCAGGCTATCTTAATCCTTGCTATCGTAGGTGCTATGATTTGTTCATGGCTTGCAGCAGGAACAATTCCTTCCATGATGTACTACGGTATCAAAGTTATCAGCCCTAAGGTATTCTTGGTTACAGCTTGTATCCTTTGCTCCATCGTATCCCTTGCAACAGGCTCTTCATGGTCCACAGCAGGTTCCATGGGTGTTGCACTCATTGGTGTAGGTACAGCTCTCGGATTCCCTGCTGCTATGACAGCAGGTGCTGTAGTATCCGGTGCTTACTTCGGAGACAAGATGTCCCCATTATCCGATACAACAAACCTTGCTCCTGCAATGGCCGGCGCAACTCTGTTCGGACACATCAAGCACATGGTTTATACAACCGGTACTTCCTTAGTTATCGCTTTAGTCGCTTACGCAGTAATGGGCTTCATGCATGCTTCCAACAACGCGGTTGACATGTCCGTTGTAGATGAAATCTCTACTTTCATCCAGGGTTCATCCAAGATCAGCGTTCTTTCCCTGCTTCCACCAATCTTCGTAATCGTGGCAGTAGCGATGAAGTTCCCTGCAATCCCATCCTTAATCGGTGGTGTATTCATCGGCGTTCCGTTCTTCTTTTGGAACAAAACTGCTGTTGAAACAGCTACAGGACTTCCTCTTAAGAACTCCATCTTTACAATCATGAACAATGGTATCTCCATGGGACAGGTTCCGGAAGGAACAGAAGACGGTTCTATAATCTCACAACTTGCTTCCCTTCTTTCCAACGGCGGTACTCAGGGTATGATGTGGACAATCTCCATCATCCTTTGCGCAATGTGCTTCGGCGGTATCGTAGACGTAACCGGTATTATGGGAACAATCGCTGAAGGTCTCCTTAAGATTGCTAAGGGCAGAGGCGGTCTCGTACTTGCAACTGAATTAATGTGCTTAATCACTAACGCAGTATGCTGCGACCAGTACTTAGCACTCGTACTTCCTGGCAGAATGTTCAAGGAAAAATTCGAAGATATGAAGCTTCGTCCGGAAAACCTTTCCAGAGCACTGGAAGACTGCGGAACAATCACTTCTAACTTCTTCCCTTGGAACACTTGCGGTGCTACAATGAGAAACTTCCTCAATGTAGACTCCAGCTACATTCCATATGCTATTCTTAACTGGCTTAACCCAGTCGTTTCCGTAATCTTCGGATATACCGGAATCACGATGACTAAGCTGACTGATGAAGAATATGCTGCAATCTTAGAAGAAAGAGAAGCTGAAAAGGCTGCTGCATTAAAGATACTTGAAGCATAAACAAACATTTTGTCTGTAACAAATGCTTAAAATTTTATAAGAAGGAATGAATTTGTTAAGTCCTTCTTATAATATTAAGAAAATAAATAAATAAAGAGCCAAGAAACTAGGTCCTGCCTAGTTTTTTGGTGTATTTGAAACCAGAGGGAAAAAAATGAGTATTGAGCTTAGAATAATATACCTGCTTGCGATTTTTGCGGAGATTCTTGCAATTTTTCTTCAAGCATTGATTAAGCGTAAAAATTTGCCGGTATTTTATGACACAATTAAGGGTGGGAGCGTGACGACCTTTTTGATTGCCATGCTTTGTCTGAATGTGATTGACTTTTTGAATTTTGATAAAGATGTCATGGTTGCAGAGTATATTGTAGTTGCATACACCGGCATAATTATTTTTGTTTGGCTGAAATGGATATTGCTCTGTGCAAAATATTTGAAAGGGGTATACCGCGGAAGCAAGGAAAAGAATGGAAAAGTTTTGATGCTCATGCTCCTTTACAATATTGCATTCATCCTTATTCTCGCATCGGGCATTCTCAATACAATAAGGGCGACAAATCTGCCGTTCCTGGAGCCGGGCGGAGTTGTTCCTTATCTGGTTATCGGAAGCTGGCTTATGCTCGCAGGGCTTAATGTTGTAACAATATGGAAATCCCTTCCCATTGTTGATGAAAAGCATTTAAAGGAGAGGGATGTTCTCACCGATGAAAAGCTTTCGACGCTGGGAAAAATGTTTGAGCTGACGGACAGAGAAATGACGATGATCCGTTATCTGTATGAGGGAAAAAACAATGCAGAAATTGCAGATGCGCTCGGTCTGTCCGAAAATACGATAAAAACCTACAATTTCAGGCTGTACAAGAAACTCGAGGTTGAAAGCCGTGTACAGGCTGTAAATAAAATCAGAGAAGAAATAATTAATCTATAAATAAGGAAGAATATACTCTGCCTCCGCGAAGTGAAAAAAACTGTGTGAAGATTATAATTATACGGGATTTTAACAAAAAAATAAGGTATAATGTAATCATAGACAGAAATCAACTTTGGGAGGCAGTATGCATATTCCGACACTTATCTCCGATCTTGCGGTCATGATGCTGACGGCAGGAATCATCACAATCATATTCAAAAGAATTAAACAACCATTGATACTGGGCTATATCTTGGCGGGCTTTTTGATAAGCCCGTATTTTCCGCTGTTCACGACAGTTGTTGATACACAGAGCATTCATACCTGGAGCGAGATCGGAATTATCTTCCTCATGTTTCATCTGGGCTTGGAATTTAATCTGCATAAACTTGTAAGCGTGGGAAGCACAGCAATCATTACGACCGGAGTGGCGGGAATGCTTGGAATCGGCTACACATCCGGAATGCTTCTCGGATTCGGAACCATGAACAGCATCTGCCTTGGAGGCATGCTTGCAATGAGCTCCACCACGATAATAATAAAGGTATTTGATGAATTAAAAATAAAAGAAAAATACACGGAACTGGTTTTCGGCACCCTTGTAATACAGGATATCGTCGGAATTTTTATGATGGTAATACTTTCAACCATCAGTGCCAGACAGAATATTTCCGGAGTGGAGATTATGGGAAGCCTTCTGCTTATGGTGCTGTATCTCATTATTTGGCTTGTATTCGGGATCTACCTGCTGCCTACATTTTTTAACAAAACCATAAAACTGATGAATGACGAGATGCTCCTGGTAGTATCCATCGGAATCTGTTTCGGCATGGTTCTGCTTGCCGACAACCTTGGATTTTCAACGGCACTTGGCTCCTTCCTTGCAGGCTCGCTTCTGGCGGGAACTGTGCATGTGGAACGCGTGGAAACATTAACCAAAGGGGTAAAAGACCTTTTCGGAGCGGTTTTCTTTATTTCCGTGGGAATGATGGTGCAGCCGGAAATGATTGCAAAATACATCATTCCAATTGTAGTAATTATTCTCGTCACACTTGTGGGAAAGCTTGTGTTCAACAGCATAGGAATGCTTCTTTCCGGACAAAGCCTGCCGAATGCTGTATCAAGCGGATTTGCACTTGCACAGATAGGCGAATTTGCCTTTATTATTGCCTCATTCGGAATTAATCTTGGGATTATCGACGAATACATATACCCGATTGTAGTCGCGGTTTCTGTAATCACAACATTTACAACACCATTCTGCATCAAAGCAGCACCGATTTTCGTGGGATGGCTTGACAAACTGCTCCCGGAAAGTGCCAAGGAAAAGCTTACGCGATATACTTCCGAAGAACAGGCAGAAGAAGAAAAAGACAACGACTGGGAAGTTTTCTTGAAGAAGTATTTCCTTAGAATGGCGGTATACGGCGGAATCATGCTTGTCGCTGCACTGGTGGGGACATTCAAACTTCAGCCGTTTCTTGTAGCATATATAACCGATTTGGGAAGCAAACTGGCTTCCTGCGTTGCGATATACATAGTGATGGCAATCTTTATAGGCCCGTTGTTTTACTTTCATAACAACTATTTCACTACGCTTTGGCTCAAAAAAGCATCGTTTCATTTGCCGCTTCTGTTCCTGAATATCGTTAAGCTTGTTGTGATTACGGCAATCGCCGTGGTGCCTCTGCATACGTTTTTCGGTTCGGGCATAGGCGGGGTAGCCGTGCTTCTGGTTGTAGTCCTGACGATTTTCTCAAGAAAGACGATTCTGGCAACGTGGTATCTGCAGCTTGAGACGACTTTCCTCAAAAACTTCAATGAAAGGGTCATCAGAAGTGAGGAAGCAGCAGGCAGGCAGCAGCGCTGGCTCGATCAGGACTTGTGCATCATTTCCTTCATCGCACCTGAAACTGCTCCGTATCTCAACCGAAGAATCGAGGATTTGAACTGGGGTGCAAACTATAATGTCTATGTTGTAAAAATCAGACATGACGATAAATACATCCTTTTGCCGGACGGAAAGGTTTCGATAAAAGCCATGGACAAAGTTTATGTGGTAGGCCAAGAGAAAGCACTCAAAAACTTTTACAAGCTTACGGGGCTTGTGCAGAACAAACCGATACGAACTTTGAAAAAATTCATGGAGAGCGATTATCCGAAGGTAGAACATGCACTTGCAGTATGTCCTATAAAGGTGAGAGGCGATGAATCCTTTGCCAACAAGCCGATTAAACAGGGACATCTGAGGCAAAGCACAAAGTGTATGATTTTGGGGATGCAAAAAGATGGCTATCCGATAATCATGCCGGATGCAAACATGCTCATTGCAAAAGGAGACATCCTGTGGATCATGGGTTCAAACAACCATGTAGGCGCATTGATAGGAGAACATGTTGAATAGCAAATAGACGATTTGATAAAGGGAGATGAGAACAATGTATAAGACAGACATTTTAGTAATTAATCCGGGATCGACGACAACCAAAATCGGCCTTTTTAGAAATTTGGAACTGGTTTTTGAAGAAACGCTGACGCACGACCCCGACAAGCTGCTTGCATATGGAACGATCGGAGCACAGCTCCCTTACAGGGCAGAAGTTATCAGAAAAATTTTGGATGAAAAAAACTACGATACCACCTTGCTAAAGGCGGTTGTCGGACGAGGCGGAATGGTCATCGGACTTTCCGGCGGCGGATACCGGGTAAATCCGGCACTTTGCGAAGCAATGCAAAGTCCCGAGAACCCGCAGCATGCTTCCAGTCTCGGAGCACTGCTTGCATATGAAATCGCGGAGGCACTTGGCATCCCATCGTTTATATACGATTCAACTATGGGATGCGAACTTTCGGAAGTTGCAAAGGTTTCCGGCCTTTCGGGGATCGAAAGATATGGCTGTTATCACGTTTTAAATGCGAGAGCGCAAGCTATGAATTATGCCGCACGAATCGGGAAATCATATAAGGAGCTGAATCTTTTGATATGCCATATGGGCGGCGGAATATCGGTAACCGTTCACAAAAACGGCCAAATCATTGACGGGGCTTCCTATGACGATGGCCCGATGTCACCGGAGAGAACGGGAGGAATCGCACTCCTTTTGTGGACAAAGCTTTGCTACAGCGGAAAATACACGAAAGAAGAAGCGGACAAGCTCATCTGTGGGAAAGGCGGACTTTACTCCTATTTAGGCGTTACCGACTGCCGTGAGGTGGAGAAATTAATTGCAGACGGAGACGAAAAAGCCGCTCTCGTATACGAGGCAATGGCGTACCAGGTTGCAAAGAGCATTGCGGAAATGTCGGTTGCCCTCAAAGGAGAGGTTGACGGAATTATACTAACAGGCGGAGCGGCACATTCAAAGATGCTGACAGACATGGTAAGAGACTATGCAGGGCATATCGGCGAATTTATTTTAATGCCGGGAGAAGATGAACTTGGAGCCCTTGCAAAGGGCGCAGAGCGAATTTTGTCCGGAGAAGAAACCGCGCACATATACGGCGAGTAGAGAAAAGGATAGAAGAAATGAAATTATTATTTGTAAACAGCTGCCTGCGAGGCGAAGAGTCGAGAACCTTGCGACTCTGCAGGGACTATATTTCTAAGTTCATGAAGCGGGCATCGCAAAGAGGTGAAGCATGGGAGCTGGTAGAAGTCGATTTGTCGAAAGAAGAACTTCCTGTGCAGGATGCAGAGTCTGAAGCAAGAATCGCAGAACTCGTTTCGAAAGCAGAGTTTGATAATTCGGTATTTCGCTTTGCGAAACAGCTCATGGAGGCGGATCGGATTATAATCGGAGCACCTTACTGGGATTTGCAGTTCCCTGCAAAACTGAAAGTCTATCTGGAAGCATGCTGCGTCTGCGGACTGAGTTTTTATTACAGTCCCGAGGGAATTCCGCAGGGACAGTGCCGGGCCGATAAAATTGTTTATATTACCACTTCCGGCGGTGCAATAGGAAAGCTGAACTTCGGATATGATTATGTAAAAGGCCTGTTTGGAAATCTTTTGGGCGTGAGGGAAAGCGAATTTATTTCGGCGGAGGAACTGGATATTTTCGGTAAGGATGTTGAAGCGATTCTGAGAAACGCAGAGGATAAAATTACCGAGCAGGTGGAAAATTTTTAGCCGGATGTAATGGAATAGGAAGGCTCTATGCGCTCATAATAAACCTATGAGTGTAAGAGATTTGATGACGGGAAACAATTCAATATGGATTGAAATTGCGGTTTTTGTTCTGGGAGCCGGTGCATACGGAGCGATGGAAATTTTGTTCAGAGGATACACGCATTGGACGATGCTGCTTACTGGCGGTGCGTGCGTACTCACCATGTATTATATGCAGGAGTGGATTCTCAGTCAGCCGGTTGTTCTGGGTGCCTTGGCGGGGGCGATGATTATTACTGCCTATGAATTTTTCGTGGGGGTTGTGGTCAACCTGAAGCTCGGGTGGCAGGTCTGGGACTATTCGGCAATGCCGGGCAATGTACTCGGACAGATATGCCCAGAATTTACTGCAATTTGGTTCTGTGTTTGTTTTATATTTTTTGGACTGATAAGGGTTATGACATATCTATAGCGAAAGGAAGAAGATGAAGGAGTATGATTACAAAAAACTGCAAAACGGCAGTGATATCAGAGGAATTGCAATGGACGGTGTGCCGGGCGAAAATGTGAACTTGGGGAAGGAAGAAACTTTCCGGTTTACGAGGGGATTCGCCTTGTGGCTGAGCGAAAAGCTTGACAAGCCTCCTTGCGAGCTGAAAATTTCGGTGGGACACGACAGCAGGCTTACCGCAGGAGAACTGAAAGAGACGATTGCGGATACCCTGGTACATATCGGAGTCAAGGTTTACGACTGTGGCCTTGCATCCACCCCCGCAATGTTTATGTCAACAATTTTTCCGGAATACGACTGCGACGGCGCGATTATGATAACGGCAAGTCATCTGCCGTTTAACCGTAACGGATTTAAATACTTTGACAAGAACGGCGGCCTGAACAAAACGGATATTTCAGCAATCATTGCATATGCGGAAAGTGATGCGGTAATTGAAAACCTCGAGACCGTTTCAAATCCGAGCGCAAACCCTGCAGAAAAAAGGGATTTAATCGACAGATATTCGCAGCATTTGAGGGAAAAAATCATCGCTGAAACGGCGAATTCAAAGAACCCGGACGAGCCGCTCACGGGTCTTAGGATTGTGGTCGATGCCGGAAACGGTGCCGGAGGATTTTATGCACAGAAAATTCTCCAGCCGCTGGGCGCGGATGTTTCGGCAAGCCAGTTCCTTGAACCGGACGGATATTTTCCGAACCATCAGCCGAATCCCGAAAACAAGGAAGCAATGGCTTCGATTTCTAAACGCGTGCTTGAAAGCGGTGCGGACTTCGGTTTGATTTTTGACACAGATGTAGACCGCTCGTCGGCAGTTGACAAATATGGAAAGGAAATCAGCAGAAATGCAATCGTAGCAATGGCGGCTGCCTTGATTGCGGTCGAACATCCAGGGACTACGGTTGTCACGGACAGCATTACGAGCGACCAGCTGACCGTCTACCTCGAAAAATGCCTGGGGCTGAAACATCTTCGGTTCAAGAGAGGATATAAAAACGTAATAAATAAGGCAATTGAGCTGAACGAGTCGGGTGTTGACAGTCAGCTTGCGATTGAGACTTCGGGCCATGCGGCATATAAAGAGAACTATTTCCTTGATGACGGTGCTTATCTTGCGACGAAGATTGTAATCAAGGCGGCGCAGCTTGCACAGTCCGGCGTGGGAATCGATGTTCTGCTTTCGTCTCTCGAAGAGCCGAAGGAAGCACTCGAAATCAGATTCCCGATAAACGGAAGCGATTTCGGCGCATACGGCGAAAAAGTGCTGACGGATTTAAAGAAGTGGGCGCTGGAACCGGAGCAAGTTTCCGGCGGAATTTCGCTTGTGGAACCGAATTATGAGGGTGTGCGTCTCAATTTCCGCACGAAAGATACAGAAGGATGGTGTCTCCTTCGCAAATCACTCCACGATCCAATCATGCCGCTGAATATCGAAGTGACGAAAGGCAGCTGCGAAAAAATATTGTGCATTATTAAAGTTTTTTTGAGCAAATACGACAAAATTGTGGTAGAATGACAGAGTGAAAAAAACAATTAGACAGAGTAGGGGCGGCGCGTCAAGTGCCGACGGATGGGAAGTTGCCGTCGGACGAAAGCGAAAGCAGATATGCTGGAACATTGCTGCGGTGCCGTACCCGCATCCGCTGCTGCAATAAGGGATAAGAAGATCTCCGTTTGCGGCGACTGTCGCAAATCAAAGGAGGTTTTTTTATGAAAAAATTAGACGTTAAGACTATGGTTGTTTGTGCTGCCCTCGTTGCGGCGGCAATCGTGTGTTCCAGGTTCCTTTCGATAAACGCTTGGAACCTTAAAATCGGATTTACATTCATTCCGGTTTTCCTGGCGGCGTATCTTTACGGGCCTGTGGGCGGGGCACTCGTCGGCGGAGTTGCGGATTTACTGGGAGCGACTCTGTTTCCGATCGGCGCATACTTCCCGGGGTTTACGCTGACGTGTGTGCTTCAGGGCACGGTATACGGCTTGCTCCTTAACAAGAAGCAGACACCTGTACGCATTCTTCTTGCAGTCGGAATTGTTCAGCTGGTACTTGGTTTACTGCTCAACACGCTTTGGATTTCGATCCTTTACGGATCTTCGTTTGAAGCACTGCTTGTTACAAGAGTGGTGCAGTGCATGATTATGATTCCGGTTGAGTTCATCGTGATCGGAATGCTGAGCAAAATGATGGCAAGACATAAGAGCAGCATAATTGCATAATAAGAGGAAAGACGATGGTTTGCTTAGGCGGCCATCGTTTTTTTCTGCAAAAAGGCAGGCGGCGGCGAACTTTTGGGGCATACTATTCCCAAACGAGGAGGTCTGAAAATGAGCGAAAATCACATTTACGATATTATTATCATAGGCGGCGGCCCGGGCGGCTATACCGCCGCATTGTATGCGGCGAGAGCGGGTCTTGACTTGGTTGTTATTGAAAAACAGTATGCAGGCGGACAAATGGCACTGACAGAGCAGATCGACAACTATCCGGGCTTTGACGATGGTGTTGACGGGTTCTACCTTGCTGAGAAAATGAAAAAGCAAGCCGAGCGCTTCGGAGCAGAGAGCAAATCTGAAGAGGTTATATCCGTTGATTTAAAGGCAAATCCGAAAGGCATAAAAACCAAGACGCAAACATATTATGCGAAGTCAGTGGTGCTTGCAACCGGGGCAAGTGCAAGAAAACTGGGGTTACCGGGCGAAGAGGAACTGCTGGGACGCGGATTGAGTTACTGTGCTGCCTGTGACGGGATGTTTTTTAGGGATAAGACCGTTGTCGTGGTCGGAGGCGGAAATTCCGCAGCGGGGGACGCGATGCTCCTGAGCCGTATCTGCCGAAAGGTAATTTTAATCCACCGTGGCGAGAGGCTGCAGGCAACGCAAATCTACCATGCGCCGCTGATGAATACGGAGAATATAGAAATCAAGCGAAACAGCACCGTAACAGAGCTTCTGTGTGATGATAAGCTGAGCGCTGTCCGCGTAAAGGATATGGGAAGCGGCGAAGAAAGCATAATCGGCTGCGAAGGAATATTCGTCTGTGTGGGCAGAAAGCCGGAAACGGAACTCGTAAAAGGGCAGCTCGAATTAGATGCAAACGGCTATATCGTGGCGAGAGAAGATACAAAATGCAATATCCCGGGTGTATATGCCGTAGGCGATGTGCGAACCAAACCGCTTAGGCAGGTCGTTTCCGCAGCGGCCGACGGCGCAGTGTGCGTGCAGATGACGGAGGAATTTTTAACAGCGATGGTGTAAGAAAAAAACTTGTTTGTCCAAGTTGAACAAACAAGTTTTTGAAATAATTTTACTTTCTACAAGTTATGGAATCAGTCGACGATATCTTTGAGTCTTCCGGTTTGGATAGCCTCAAGATTTCGCTTAATCTTTTCCTCGTCCCAGTCCCACCAGCGCAGCTTTAGCAGTTCTGCGATGGTTTTATCGTCGAAACGCTTGCGAATCGGCTTAGCGGGAATGCCGCCGACAATCGTGTACGGCGGAACATCTTTGGTTACTACGGCGCGGCTTCCGATAATCGCACCATCGCCGATGGTTACACCCGCAAGGATGAGAGCCTCGTATCCAATCCAGACATCGTTTCCGACTGTAATATCACCCTTGTTATCCCATGCCCGTGCAATGGAGTCCACATCTGTCGGAAGACCCCACTCTTCAAAGAAGATTGGGAATGGGTAAGTCGAAAGACTTCCGAGTGCATGATTTGCGGCGTTAAAGGTGAATTTCGTGCCGCAGGCAATCGAGCAGAATTTGCCGATTTTGAGCCGATCGTGATTGCATTCGGGATAGTGGTACAGAACATTGTTCCGTTCAAAATCCCGGGGATCATTCACAAAATCGTCGTACATCGTGTAATCGCCGACTTCGATCGATGGATCCGTAATAACATTTTGAAGATATACCGTTGATTTTCCCTGCGAACGAGGGTAGATTTTCCATTTTTCTATCATTTTATTTACCTCCGAATGGTTAGAATTTAAGAATTATGCCATTCGGAACATTACAATGCAGAGCTTCACCGCATACCACCTCGATTCTTTTGCATGCGGGCACATCAGAAATCCGTGCCCACATGCGTCCTAATATCTGTTCTATCACTTTGTGCTTTCAATTTCAATAGCAGGCATAAAAAATGTAAAGTGTGCTTGACATTTAAAAACAAAGTGCTATAATAAGCAATGTAAAGGATGCTTTACATAAAGGAGTACATATGAAAAACAGGATTGAAGAAATCAGAAAAGTGCGGGGAATCAATCAAGAGGAGCTTGCGAAGGTGATGGGCGTGTCGAGGCAGACAATCAGCTCGCTCGAGAACGGCAGGTACAATCCGTCGATTGAACTCGCATATAAGTTGTCCAAATATTTCGGGATGACGATTGAGGAAGTTTTTATTTTTGAAGAATAGAAAGAAGGCAGGAAATGAGAAATTGGAATAAGAGAATGTATTTATCGCTGTTTTGGGTTTTGCTGGGCGCGGTACTGTTTGGGCTTGGCTGCTTTGACAAAATCGACTCGTTTTGGAGCGGCATGGGAACCGGGATGCTTGCGATAGGACTTTTTCAGACTGCTCGATGGGTGCGTTATCACAGCAATTCGGAGTTCAGAGAGAAATTTGACACAAGCGCCAATGACGAAAGAAATCGCTTTATCTCAAATAAGGCTTGGGCATGGGCAGGATACATAAGTGTGATGACAGGTGCAGTCGGCGCGATTGTATTTAAGGTCATGGGCAAAGAAGAACTCAGCTTGTTTTGCTCGATGGCGATGTGCTTGCTGCTCGTGCTTTACTGGGTGTGCTATTTCATTTTAAGCAGAAAATACTAAGGGGGATGATAAAATGGAGAGTACGGATGTATTGAAAATTGAAAATCTGACGAAAGAGTACAAAGGTTTTCGACTGGATAATGTAAGCTTGAGAATTAAACCGGGAGAAATCGTGGGTTTGGTCGGCGAAAACGGTGCGGGCAAGAGTACGCTGATGAAAGCAGCACTCGGACTGATTCGAAGCAATGCGGGAGAAGTTCTTTTTTGGGGACAGCCGCTTATCCAAAACCCGATTGCGCTTAAGAATCGGATTGGTGTGATGCTCGACGAAAGCGGATTCTATCAGACGATGAATGCGCAGGAAGCAGGGAAAATATGTGCAGGCGTATACAAAGACTGGGACAGCGCAAAATACGAAACCTTCTTGAATAAATACGGCATAAATATGAAAAAGCCGATCAAGGACTATTCAAAAGGCATGAGGGTCAATCTGATGCTTGCCACTGCATTGTGCCACGGCGCGGAAATTTTGATTCTGGACGAACCGACGAGCGGCCTTGATCCGGTTGCAAGGGAGGAAATTCTCGAAGATTTCAAGGACTTCGTCAGCGATGGAAAGAAAGCCGTTCTTATTTCTTCGCACATAAGCTCGGATCTCGAAAAAATTGCGGATGAAATTGTTTTTATACATCAGGGCAGACAAGTATTTACCAAAAGCAGCAGGGAGATTTGTGAAGAAGGAGGCGTGGATATGATTATGAATGAATATGTCAGGGGGAAAAGCATATGAAAGGATTAGTGTTAAAAGATATATTTGGAATTAAGAGCTTTTTGAAAGGTACGTTGATGTCGATTATTATCATAAGTGCATGCTTCTTTTTTTCGGTGGGAACAGAGGGAATCATTGCGGCGGTTGCTATCATGTGTGCGACGATGATTGTAACGACATATACCTTGGACGAGAGATACGGATGGCAGCGGTTTGCGATTGCAATGCCTGTTTCGGTGAAACAGTATGTGGGTGCAAAGTATCTTGTGAATCTGATTTTTTGCACGGCGGGTGTGGCAGTCGGCGCGATAATCGCACTTTTGCTTCAGGCATATAAGCATGCAGTGGATATTCCCGCACTGCTTGCGGTCTGCGCCGCAGCACTTGGAATCTGTCTTTTGTTCGGAGCATTCATTATCCCGCTTCTCACCTACTTCGGGGCAGAAAAGGCAAGACTCATAATGATGGGCGTGATTGCAATTCCGACGGTGCTGGCATATGTAGTGCTGGATAAGGCGGATCTTTCGAGCATGGTGTTTACGGATGCGCAGGTAAAACTCATCATTGCAGGCGTGATTGCGGCAGTGATACTGATTGTGGTTCTGTCGTATTTGATCAGCGTGAAAATCTTTCAAAAAAAAGAATTTTAGGCAAAAAGAAGCTGCCGTGCAGCTTCCGTTAATTCGGAGAGGCAGGCAGCTTTTTGATTATTTCGATAAGCTGATCGAAGCGGGCCGGTACTGTGTCCAGGTCAAGGAACTCCCTTTCGCTGTGCGGAAAACCGCCTCCCGGGCCGCAGCCGTCTATGGTCGCAAGACCAAGACATGCCAGTCTGTTTGCGTCGGAGATGCCTCCGGCCTTCACATATTGCAGATTCAAAGGTTTGAGGTCGTCCATCATCTGCTTGGTTGCACGCGTAATGACAAGCGGGGAATAGTGACTGATTTGTGTAAACTTCACTTTTGCACCGCTTGCATGTGGATTTTCGTGCATTTTGGCTATTGCACGAAGAACGCGATTGAATTCACCGACCGAAGTGTACCGCACTTCCATTCTCGCCTTTGCATGAGGAGGAATTACATTCAGAGCCGTTCCGCCCTCCATGAGACCGACGTTTATGGATGTGCCTTTATCGAGCTTTTGCAGCTTTGAAAAGTCCACAACGATCTTTGACAGCTCAAGGATTGCACTGACACCCTCCTGAGGCGCAGCACCTGCGTGAGAAGCAATGCCCTCCACCTCGATATCAAACTTGGCAATACCCTTTCGTTCTATGACGAACTGCCCTTGCTTGCGCTGCCCTTCAAATACGAAAACACGGCAGCATTTTGCGGCTTCCTGGCGCATAATAGGCGTGCTGTCGGGAGAGCCGAGCTCTTCATCGCTGTTGAGCAGCACCATGAAGGAAACTTCGGGCATATTTTTTACGAGATATTCTGCGAGATACAGAATGAGGAGCGTGCCGGACTTCATGTCCACGCATCCGGGTCCGAAAACACGATTTCCCTCACGCTTAAAAGGCCGCTCCGCAACAGTGCCTTTCGGGAAGACCGTGTCCATGTGCCCGCTGAGGTAGAATTCATAGTCCTTTCCGGGAATGCTTGAACCTTTGTGAGGTGTCGTGGCAATCACCACCGGACGAAGAAGCTTTCCGACTCTGTGATGCTCTGTTTCGAGCCCGAGTTCCTTAAATCTTTCCTCGAAAAAAGAAGCGACTTTCGCATTGCCGTCGATATCGGCACTTCCGCTGTCGATGTTTACGATGTACTCAAGGTCTTTTAAGTATCTCTCCAAAGGGAAAATCATAGGGTACCTCCTTTTTCATCAAAATGACTTATATGAGACGGCCTTGCCGTTTTCAAGATAAACCGTATATCCGTGACCCGGTTCGGGAATCCATTTCCAGAAATTATCTTTTTCTCCCGGGAAAAAGTCTTCCATCGCCGCAGCGATAACGCCTCCGTGGCAAACGACTATGGAAACCGCATCCTTGCCGTTGTGGCGGCAGGAAAGTTCCTTGAGACGCTGCCTTCCGAGGAGATCTTTGATTCCTTTTCTGATCCGTGCGTAAAAACTGTTTATTGAATCACCGCCGGGGAAAGTGAAATGCGTTTCGTCACTCCCGGTGTTTATCCACTCGTCAAAAGCGTCGCGATGTGTGTCCGCGGCTTCGATTTCTTTAAAACTCATTCCCTCCCAAGCACCGAAGTTCATTTCCTTGAGGAGCGGAAGCGCTTCGTGCGGGAGGTCTCCGTAGATGGCAGTGAAGGTTTGTTCGGTTCGAAGCAGCCCCGATGTGTAGCAGTCCGCACCGGATGCGGATGGGTAGATGTTCTGAGATTTCAGCTCTTCAAGCTTTGCAAAGCCCTCCGGAGCAAGCGGAACATCCAGGCTTCCGTAATACCACCCCTTCAGATTGCCTTCCGTAATGCCATGTCTTATAAAATGTATATATGACTTCATAAATTGTCTCCTTAAAGGTTAATTATTTCAGTCTCTGACCAAGCCCACA
>OLSB01001689.1_pt1 | contig 20377 bp, 19 predicted proteins | sample 1672071 | NCBI WGS metagenome assembly OLSB01 (sample SAMEA3136642, study PRJEB25190) | human gut metagenome | biome: human gut; feature: human-associated habitat; material: faeces | place: Austria | collected 2013 | reverse complement strand
AAGCCTTCCAGCACCACCTCACTGAGCGTAACAAAGAGAAAACGGCGTAACCACAAGGGTTACACCGTTTCCGAAAACTTATTAACCTGAGATACAAGAGCCGTCCCGGGGCACCTTCCTTACAGAGGGCGCCCCAAAGGGCGCCGTTTTCTACATAAAATAAGACCGACGACATATAGTGAAAGAGTAAAAACAGGCGGCTGACCCAGCAAATCGGATCAGCCGCCTGCTTTTTTGAAAGGAAGAGGAGAGAAAAACACGCTGTACGAGCTTACCTTACAGGACGCGGCACGAATTGTCAACGGAAGTGTTGCGGGATTCATAAATTGTTTACAAGAATGGGCAGAATACCTATTGCAGTCGGAGGAAAACTGTGCTATTATTTAGTCTACTAATAGTTAGCGTACTAAATTTTGATAAAGGAGGGGATCGGCTTGAAGCAAAAAAGTGCGGCGCAGGAGCATTTTGGCCCGCTGCTGGGCTACTGCGACCACCAGATGATGAAGCTGATGGTGCGCAAGCTGCGGCAGTATGACGTGTCGCCCATGCAGTGCCGCACACTGACCTTTCTCTATGAGCAGCAGGAGGATGTCACCCAGAAACGCCTGCAGGAGTTTCTGCGGGTGAAGCCCTCCACCGTCAACGGCATCGTGGAGCGGCTGGAGGAGAAGCGCCTGCTGACCCGCAGCGTGTCCCCCGGCGACGGGCGGTGCAAGCTGCTGCATCTGACAGAGGAGGGGCGGTGCTTTTATCAGGAGTTCATCGCCATCACGGAGGAGGTACACCGGCAGGCGGAGCAGGGCTTCAGTCCGGAGGAACTGGCGCTTTTGCAGGAGCTTCTGCACCGTGTGGCTGACAATCTGACCCGAGAAACGGAGGAACCAAGCAAATGAAGAAAAAATTGACCGACTATACCGCCGGCTACCGCGCGCTCATCGTGCTGGGCGTGCTGTGTTCGGCGGGGGAGGCGGTGCTGGAGCTGCTGTTGCCTCAGGTCATGAGTGACATTGTGGACATCGGCATAAAAAACGCGGACAAAGACTACATCCTGCTGGCGGGGCTGAAGATGGTGCTCATGGCGCTGGTGGCTCTGGCGCTGGGCGTTGGCGCGGCGGTGCTGGCCTCCAAGGCCGGCATGGGCTTCGGCGCCAACCTGCGCGCCGCCGAGTACCGGCAGGTGCAGAAGTTCTCTTTTGCCAATATCGAGCATTTTTCCACAGCGTCCCTCATCACCAGGCTCACCAACGACGTAAACAGCCTCCAGATCACCCTCATGATGGGCATGCGCATGCTGGTGCGTGCGCCGGTGATGCTGGTGACGGCGCTTGTTATGGCGCTCATCATCAGCACGCGGCTTAGCCAGGTGTTTCTGGTGGTGATCCCCCTGCTGGTGCTGGGCGTAGTGCTGGTGCTGCGGAAGGTGGGGCCGTTCTTCACCTCTTTGCAGGCCGCCACCGACGACCTGAATCTTGTGGTGCAGGAGGATCTCAACGCCATCCGCGTGGTAAAATCCTTCGTGCGGGAGGACGTGGAAAAAGAAAAGTTCGCCCGCCGCAATGAAAAGCTCAAGAGCATGGCGGAAAAGGCCTTCGGCTTTGTGGTGATGTTCATGCCGCTGATCTTTCTGCTCATGGGCGGCACCATCGTGGCCGTTTTGTGGATCGGCGGCAACTATGTGTACGAGGGCAGCCTGCTCTCCGGCGACCTCATCGCCTTTTTCACCTATGTTTCGGAGATCCTCATTTCGCTGATGATGGTGTCCATGGTCATGATGATGCTGACCCGCTCCATCGCCTGCGGCAGACGTGTGAAGGAAGTCCTCAACGAGGAGCCGCAGATCACCGACGCCGCGGCGCAGGAGGGCTTGACCGTGGCCGACGGCTCCATCCGCTTCGACCATGTGTATTTCCGCTATAATGCGCAGGGGCAGACGTGGAATCTGGAGGACATCAATTTGGACATTCCCTCCGGCGCCACCGTGGGCATTCTGGGCGGCACCGGCAGCGCGAAAACCACGCTGGTGAGCCTCATCCCGCGGCTCTATGAGGCCACCGAGGGCAGCGTCAGCGTAGGCGGCCGCGACGTGCGGGAGTATACCATGCAGCACCTGCGCTCTGCCTGCGCCATGGTGCTGCAGAAAAACACCCTGTTTTCCGGCACCATTCGGGAAAACCTCCGCTGGGGCGACGAAAACGCCACGGACGAGGAGATGCAGGCGGCCTGCCGCATCGCCTGTGCCGAGGAATTCATCGAGAAAATGCCCGACGGCTACGACACCCATATCGAGCAGGGCGGCACCAATGTGTCCGGCGGGCAGAAGCAGCGCCTGTGCATCGCCCGCGCCATTTTGCGAAAGCCCAAGGTGCTGATTCTGGACGACTCCACCTCGGCGGTGGACACCGCCACGGACGCCGCCATCCGGCAGGGGCTGCGGGAGACCCTCTCCGGCACCACCAAGCTCATCATCGCCCAGCGTATCTCCTCCGTGCAGGAGGCGGACATGATCATTGTCATGGACGACGGAAAAATTTCCGGCGTGGGCACCCATGAGGAGCTGCTGAAAACCAATGAAATTTACAGGGAAGTCTATGAATCCCAGCAGGGAGGAGGCGAGATAGATGGCTGACGAAAAACGCAGACCCGGCCCCCACGGCCCCGGCGGCGGGCAGCGCCACGGCTACCAGAAGCCCAAGGATATGAAGGGCACCGTGAAAAAGCTGCTGGCCTACATGGGGCGCTACAAGGGCGCTCTGGCACTGGTGGCGGTGTGCCTGGTGGTGAGCAGCGGCGCCTCCGTCCTCTCCAGCTACCTGCTCAAGCCCGTTATCAACGACTATATCCTCCCCGGGGACTTTGCGGGGCTTATCCGCATGCTGTGCGTGCTGGGGGGCGCCTTTGCCCTGTCGGCGGCGTGCTCCTATGCCTACGCGCGGATCATGGTGCACATCGCCCAGAACACCGTTTCCGCCATCCGGCGCGACCTGTTCAATCACCTGCAGAGCCTGCCTCTGCGGTACTTTGACACCCATCAGTCCGGCGACCTCATGAGCCGCTTCACCAACGACATCGACACCATTTCGGAGATGATCAACTCCAGCTTTGCCAACCTCATCTCCTGCGCCCTCACGTTTCTTGGCACCATTGCCATGATGCTCTACCTGAACTGGGTGCTGACGCTCATCACCTTTGCCTTCTTGGCGCTGATGCTGCTCACGGTGAAGACCATCGGCGGCCGCAGTCGGGTGAGCTTTCAGCGCCAGCAGGCGGCGCTGGGCAGCGTGAACGGCTATGTGGAGGAGATGATCGAGGGGCAGAAGGTCATCAAGGTCTTCAACCACGAGCAAAAGACCATCGACCAGTTTGACGCCCTCAATGAGAGCTACCGTCAGGCGGCCACCGCCGCTCAGGCCTACGCCAGCTCCATGATGCCCGCCATGGGCAACCTTTCCCGCATCAACTACGCCGTCACCTGCTGCGTGGGCGGCCTTCTGGCCATCGGCGGCGTGGGCGACATCGGTTCTCTGGCGGCCTACCTGCTCTATGTCAAGCAGGTGTCTCAGCCCATCGCCCAGATCAGCCAGCAGGTGAACACCATCTTGGCCGCCGTGGCCGGCGCCGAGCGCATCTTCGCCGTCATGGAGGAAAAACCCGAGCCGGATGAGGGCAAGACGGTTCTCGTCCGCGTGGAAAAGAACGGCGAAAAGCTGACGGAGGTGCCTCACCGCACCGGCAGCTGGGCGTGGAAAGCGCCGGACGGCAAGCTCACGGAGCTGCAGGGTGATGTGCGTTTTGACCATGTGGATTTCGGCTACACGCCGGAAAAGACCGTGCTCCACGACGTGAGCCTTTACGCAGAGCCTGGCCAGAAGATCGCCTTCGTCGGCTCCACCGGCGCCGGAAAGACCACCATCACCAACCTCATTAACCGCTTTTATGACATTGACGCGGGGACGATCACATACGACGGCATCGACGTGCGCAGCATCGAGAAAAACTCCCTGCGCCGCTCCTTGGGCGTGGTGCTGCAGGACACGCACCTGTTCACCGGCACCATCGCCGAGAACATCCGCTACGGCCGCCCCGACGCCACCGACGAGCAGGTGGTGGCCGCCGCCAAGCTGGCCAATGCCGATCCCTTCATCCGCCATCTGCCCCAGGGCTATGACACCCCCATCACCGGTGACGGCGGCAGCCTGAGCCAAGGCGAGCGGCAACTGCTGGCCATTGCCCGGGCGGCGGTGTCCGACCCGCCGGTGCTCATTCTGGACGAGGCCACCTCCTCCATCGACACCCGCACGGAGAAGCTCATCGAAAAGGGCATGGACTCCCTCATGGCCGGCCGCACGGTGTTCGTCATTGCGCACCGGCTCTCCACCGTCCGCAACGCCCAGGCCATTCTGGTGCTGGAGCAGGGGGAGATCATCGAGCGGGGCGACCACGAGGATCTGCTGCGGCAGAAGGGGCGCTACTACCAGCTCTACACCGGTCAGAGCGAGCTTTCTTGATTTCAAACAAAAATATTCAGGATAATAATTTTAAGGAGGAACAGAACATGACGGAAAAGGAACTCATCCAAACGGCCGTGAAAATGCTGGATATGGCCTACGTCCCCTACTCCCACTTCCCCGTGGGAGCGGCGTTGGAGTGCGACGACGGCATGGTGTATACCGGCTGCAACATTGAAAACGCCGCCTTCGGCCCCACCATCTGTGCCGAGCGCACAGCCATCGCCAAGGCGGTCAGCGAAGGCCACCGCTCCTTCCGCCGCATCGCCATCGCCGGCCGCTGCGAACAGCTCTGCGTGCCCTGCGGCACCTGCCGGCAGGTGCTGCGGGAGTTTGCGCCGGACATTGAGGTCATCTGCCTCAACGGCAAGGGAGAGGCGCGGCACTTCGCCTTGAAGGAGCTGCTGCCGGAGAGCTTCGGGCCGGAATACCTGTGACCGATCCGGCGGGGCGGACATAGAATGGAGCAGTCCGTCCGGAGGAGGTCTTTCCCTGTGCAAGAGGATCTTTCCAGTCTGGGCAGCGGGCAGCGGGGCGTCATCACGGAGCTGCAATTTTCCGGCGGGAAAAGGCGGCGGCTCATGGAGCTGGGATTCATCGCCGGCGCTGCGGTGACGGCTCTGCAAAAGGCGCCCTTCGGCGGTGCCGTGTCCTATGAGGTCATGGGAACGGTGATCGCCCTGCGGCCGGCCGATGCCCAGCGTATCGGGATTCGCAGAATTAATTAAAAAAGCGCGGGGCGTCCACCAAAACGCCCCGCGCTTCCCGTTATCCCCCCATACGGGACGATGCCCACATCGTCCCGTATTATGCTCCGCTCGGCAGAAAGACACGGAAACAGTACACAGACCCATACGCTTGGGATCAGAAAACAGTCGCCGGCATTCTTGTCAATCAACAGTATACAGGCTGTACGGTAAACTTTATGACCACCACAGTCAGTTACAAGGTACACAAAACTGTATATAAGCCAAAGGATGAGTGGCAGATCATCCCGAACACCCAGCCCGCTATCATTGACGAGGACACTTGGAAAAGGGTGCAGGAACTTCGAGAGCATCGTATCCGTCCGACAGCAACGGGCAGGACAAGTCTGTTCTCCGGCAAAGTGTTCTGCGCTGATTGCGGCTCAAAGCTCCACTTCTGTGCTGCCAAGATGTTGACCGTTTATTGCGGACAGGGTTCAAGGAAGGATGTAAGAATGTAAAATGTATCGTTGGAAAGAGCAGATAGTGCAGAGGTAGAAATTCTCGCAGATTTCTGCTATAATACTATCAAAAGAGCCTGATTTGGGACAATGTTATTTTGCGTTGCTTGAGGCAACGCCGCTTCCCGCACTATAATGAGAGTGCAAAGGAGGAATTCACTATGTTTCAAGATAACTTAAAAGCACTTCGCAAGAAAAAAGGTATCACACAGGAAGAACTGGCAGCAAGGCTGAATGTTGTAAGGCAGACCGTCTCAAAATGGGAAAAAGGCCTTTCTGTTCCTGACTCCGAATTGCTGATAAAGCTGGCGGAGATTTTAGAGGTGCCGGTAAGTCGGCTGCTGGGATCCAAAATTGAAGCGGAAGAACAGCCGGATGCTTTGGCAGAACAGCTTTCCCGAATCAACGAGCAGCTTGCGATCAAAAACAGACGGGCAAAAAGAGTCTGGAAAGCAATAGCCTTCATCGTCGGCGGCATTATTGCCGTATATGTCCTAATTTTAATCCTTGCAACCGTCTTTACCTTTTCGCCCAACCGATCCGGCACAACAGACAACTCACAGTCTATTGAGTCGATCGTAGAAAAAGAATGAGAAAATGAGAATCGGACACTTTCATCTCTGCGGTGCGGGAATATCCCGTGCCGCAACTGCTTTCCCCAAACTTTTCAGTAGAAAAATTCACAAAGATATGATATAATTGCATTGATTCAGAACAATAAAGGGAGCTTTTCGGAAGATAATGAATTTGAAAAGCAGAGCAAAGACCCGTTTACGTGTGACAAGAATAAGAAGGCATAAAAAGGCAGCCGCTTGAAGCGGCTGCCTGAAATGGTAATGCGGTGTCAAACCTTCAACGCCCCTTTTAGGGGCTACGGTCGTAATAGCCCCTTTTAGGGGCAGGTCAAACCACCAGTTTACTGATGGTTATGTTTTTGCCAATAATTCACTTTTGATGGCGGCTGTTGAGCTTGCCCAGATAGCGGTAGATACTGGCCTCGGAGCTGTGCAGCTCTTTGGCCACGAAGCTCACGGAGCCTTTCAGCAGGAACACGCCCTTGCGGTCGAGGATTTCCATGATCTCCATCTTCTCGTCCTGATTCAGCCTGTCCACGTCCACGGGATAGTTGGCCACCACGGCGGAAACGATGCTGGCGGTGGCGCCGGCGATGGAGGTGGGGTAGCCCTGCTCTCTGGCCGTTTCGGACGGATCGTTTTCGTCCACGATGAGGCTGGTGCCGCTGGGCTCCGCCGGCAGCAGCGCCCCGCTGCAAAGATCCATCACCTGTTTGGAGAGCGCCTCGTAGCGGCTGCTGTCAAAGTTGATGCACAGCAGACCTACCACGCTACCGGTGCGGTCTTTGACGAACATGCTGTTGGAGTGCATCTTCTTGCCGGTGACGGAGGTGCTCTCAAAGCTCAGCACATAGTCCTGCGTTTCATACAGCCGGCCGGAGAGGAACTCCAGCATTTTGTTGCTCAGGGGCGAGCCGAGGTGCCGCCCTGTCAGCTCGCCGTTGGAAATGGCGATGATCTGGTTGGAGTCCTCCGTCAGCTCGTGGAGCGCCACCTCATAGTCCGGTCCGAGGATGTGTCCCAAAAAATCCACCAGCAGCGTATAATGCCGCCGAATCTCTTTATCCATACGATCTTCCTCCTGCTCTGCGGGCGCGCTTTACTCGTTCTCCGCGCCGCCGGCCTGCGCCTCCTCGGCGGCCTTGATGCGCTGCAGCTCTTCCTCCTCCAGCACCCGATAGGCCACCTTGCCCACCAGCGTCTTGGGCAGCTCCTCGCGGAACTCGATGTCATAGGGCATGGCGTACTTGGCGATGTGCTTGCGGCAGTAGTTCAGCAGCTCCTCCTTGGTGGTGTCGTTTGCGGGGACACCGGGCTTGAGCATGACGAACGCCTTCACCTTCTGCATCCGGTAGGCGTCCGGCACACCGATAACGCAGCTCATCTGCACGTCCTCGTGGGCGTCCAAAATATTCTCGATCTGACCGGGATACACATTGTAGCCCGAGGAGATGATCATGCGCTTGGCGCGGCCGCGGAAGTAGATGAAGCCTTCGTTATCCATGGTGCCCAGGTCGCCGGTATACACCCAGGTCAGGCCGTCGTCGTGCCTCCGCAGGGTCTGGGCGGTCTCCTGGGGGTGGTTCATGTATTCCTTCATTACCGTGGGTCCGGCCAGCAGGATCTCGCCCTCCTCGCCGTAGGGCAGTTCCTCGTCGGTGCCGGGCTTCACGATCTTGATATAGGTGTCGGGGAAGGGCAGGCCGATGGAGCCTTCCTTATACATGGTGGTGGGGGTGAGGCAGCAGGCCGTGACGGTCTCCGTGGTGCCGTAGCCCTCCCGCACCTGAATGACGGCGTGGTGGTCATAGAGGAACTTGTCGAATTTCTTTTTCAGCTCAATGGACAGGCTGTCGCCGCCAGAGAACACGCCCTTGAGGCTGGAGAGGTCGGCATTGCCCATGCTGGGCAGGCGCAGCAGCGCCTCGTACAGGGTGGGCACGCCCGCAATAAAGTTGCACTTATACTTCACGATCTGCTTGGCGTAGCTTTTGGCGGTGAAGCGGGGGATGAGGATGCAACGTCCGCCGCTGGCCAGCATGGAGTGCACGCACACGCCCAGGCCGAAGCCGTGGAACAGGGGCATGGCCGCCAGCATCCGGTCGCCGGGGCGGAACATGGGGTTGGTGGCGATGATCTGCTTGGCCAGGGCGTTAAAGTTGCCGTTGGTGAGCACAATGCCCTTGGTAGTTCCGGTGGTGCCGCCGGAGTAGAGGATCACGGCAGGGTCGTCGGCCTTGCGATCCACGCGGAAGTTCTTATAGAAGCAGTGGCGGCTCAGATCCATGAACTCCCGCCACCGGATCACGGGGGCGTCTTCGGGGATCTTCTGGATCTTGCGCCCCTCGGTGAGCATGTAGCCCGCCCGCACGGGCTGGCTCAGTGTGTCCTTCACGGAGGCAATGATGATGTTCACGATGCCGGTGTTCTGGCGGATGTGCTCAAACTTGTTGTAGAACTGATCCAGCGTGATGGCGGTGACGGACTCGGATTCGTTGAGGTAGAACTCAATCTCCTTTTCAGCCGACAGGGGATGGATCATGTTGGCGATGCCGCCCACCAGATTCACGGCGTAGAACATGTAGATGGCCTGCGGGCAGTTGGGCATGGCGATGGTGATGCGGTCGCCGGCGCGGATGCCCAGCACCTTCAGGCTCTTGGCGCAGCGCTCGATCTCCTGGATCATTTTGCGGTAGGTGGTGGACTTGCCCATGAAGTCAAAGGCGATGTTGTTGGGGTACTCCTGCGCCACCAGCTCCAGCGCCTCGAACATGGAGCCGCCGAAATATTCCAGATGCATGGGCACGTCACCCATGTGGGCGGCCCAAGGGGTTTTCACTTCACTCATACTGCACTTCCTCCTTCATAGGTTTCTCCAGCTCCTGCGGATGCTCCAGCAAGTATTTCAAAAGCCGGACGGACTTGGAATAGTAGTAGCCGTCGGCCAGCCGTTCGTCGATGGTCAGACCCAGATCCAGCGTTTCCTTCATGGTGGCGCCGCCCTGTGCGTCGAACACAGGCCGCACGGCCTTTTCGCCGATGATGCAGAACAGGGAGCAGGTGCCCCAGTTGGTCAGGTGGTGATAGCCGCACTTGAGCTTGATGGAGCCGAGGTTGGAGAGCACCACGGAGCTGTAATAGGGGTCGGTGGCCACCATGTCCTTGGGCACCCACCCGTGCTTATCCAGCCACATGATGAACTTCACGGCGGTCTTCCCCAGCCAGCGGGGCAGCTTGTTGAGAATGTCCATGTTCTCCGTGGAGGAGTCCACCTTTTCGCTGCGGCACTCCGTCACCTGAGAGCGGATGTACTCGTGCACGTCCTTCAGAGTGAATTCGTCCTTGCCGTGGAGGAAGGCCAGCGCCTCGGCGCCCTTGTCGGAGAACTGCTTTTTCACCACGAAGGCGGCGGACACCTCGTTGCGCTGGTAGAAATTGCTGTTCACGATGAAGCGGTTCAGCTTCGGCCGCAGGGTGATGGTCTTGATGAGGGCGGCCACCACGATGTGGAACATGGTGTAGGGGAACTCGGCCTCGGTCTTGTTGACCTTGGCCAGATACTCGTTCATGGCCGTCAGATCCACCCGCAGGGAGATGTACGCCTCGTTGTCGCAGCGGTTGGGATAGAGAATGCCGGTGATAAAGTGCAGGGAGTCCAGCTCCCGCAGCAGGCGTCCGTCCCGACGGTCACCCCGGCGTTTTTTCTGTTTGTCCATAGTTTCTCCTGTTTTATTTTTAGATTGATAATAATTTCTTCCCACTATAAAATACAGTATAGCAAATCCCACTTCGTTTTTCCAGTAAAAAATTTATCCTGCTCTCAAAAACCGAAAAAACCGCCGTTCCCTGCGTAAAATTTCCCCCTGTCCTTCGCCGACAAAGTGTGCTATACTAAAGCCATCTTGCAGAGGGAGGGCGGACAATGTACGTCTGGAAGCACTTGAAAACCGTGAATCGTCATCGCCGGCTGGTGCGGCGCTACTGCTTCAAGCTGGGTCTGTACCGGCAAGGCCTCACCCACGACCTCAGCAAGTACAGCCCCACGGAGTTCTGGCGCAGCGTCAAATACTATCAGGGCTACCGCAGCCCCAACGACCAGGAGCGTCTGGAAAACGGCGTGAGCCTGTCGTGGCTGCACCACAAGGGGCGCAACCGCCACCACTTTGAATACTGGATCGACTACCGCATCGGCTCGGACGGCACGGTGTCCATGGGCGGGTGCAAAATGCCGAAAAAATTTGTGGCGGAGATGTTCTGCGACCGCATCGCCGCCTGCCGCGTGTACCAGGGCGCGGCCTACACCGACGCCTCGGCCTACGACTATTTCATGCGCACCAAGGGGCGCTTTTGGATCCACGAGGAGACCGCCGCCCTGTTGGGACGGTGGTTGCTGCTGCTGAAGGAGCAGGGGGAGGACGCCGCTTTCCGGCAGATCCGGCAGGAGCTGCGCCGGTCGAAAACCTACTGAGCCTGCCGCTTCCGAATTTGTCAAGAAAGTAACAACTAATTTTCGCAGGTTTTCCTTGCTTTTCGGTATTATTCGGTGTAAGATGTACTGGAGATTTTTTTTCGGAGAGGTAGATTCATCAACATGAGCCACCCTTACAAGACTCGGGCAGGCGGCGCCACGGTGACGGTTTTTGTCCCCTACGACTGCGCCAACCACTGCCCGTTCTGCATCAATAAAAAAGAATACGCCGACTGCTCCGGCTTCAGCTTAGAGGCCATTCTCCGCAGCATTCGGATCATGGACTCCATCACGCCGGCGTGCGACTTCGTGTTCACCGGCGGCGAGCCGCTGGCGAATTTAGACGCCCTGCAGCAGATGCTGGACGCCATCCCCACCACCCATAAAATTTATATCAACACCACCTTCCCCGTGCAGCCCCACTGTCCGGCGGAGGAGATGCTGGCCTTCACCGAGCGGAACAAGGACAAAATCACCTGCATGAACATCTCCCGCCATCTGGTGAAGTATGTGGAGGAGTCGCCGGATGAGGTCATTGCCCGCATCGCCTGCCCTACCCGCATCAACTGCGTGCTGTATAAAAACTATCCCGCTGCCAAGCTCACGGACTATGTGCAGCGCTTCCTGCCCTACGGCATCCCCATTCAGTTCCGCTATGACTACACGGAGACCACGCCGGAGAACCTCTACGAGGAGGACAATGACCCCATTTTGCAGGATCTGAGGAAGACCTTCACCTACATGGGGCTGGACGGTTGCCGCATGCGCAACGGCTTCCACTTTATCTACAAGGGGCTGCACATGACCTACCACAAGACCCTGCCCTACTCCACCATCACGGAGACGGATGAGAACGGCGTCACCTACGACATCCTCTACGACATCCTCATCAAGCAGAACGGTGAGATCCACTCCGACTGGACAGGCGTCAAGATGGATGTAGAGGCCTACCGTCATGTAGTCTTTGAGCCCTACGACCTGAAGGTGCTGGACGGCACCGTAGATTATTAAGCAAAAATTTTCCCCCGACGGAGCCGTCCGCCGGGGGATTCATTCTTCATATAGCCCTGTCATTTCCACGACCGGTCCGCAGACCGGTCGTGGGAATCCGCACTCCCTTTGCATAAAGAGCAAAGAAAACGGACTGTCACAACCGCAGCAAGAATTTTCGCCGGTTACTCGATCAAAAGCTGCGCAATCTGCACGGCGTTGGTGGCGGCGCCCTTGCGCACCTGGTCGCCGCAGCACCAGATGTTCAGGCCGTTGTCGCTTGTCAGGTCGTCCCGAATGCGGCCGACGAACACGGTGTCCTGGTCGCTGGTGTCCAGCGGCATGGGGTACTGCTTGTTCTTCAGGTCATCCACCAGCCGGCAGCCCGGGGCGGCGGCAATGAGCTGGCGCGCCCGCTCCACGGAAATTTTCTCCTTTGTCCGCACCACGATGGACACGCTGTGGCTGCGCACCACCGGCACACGCACGCAGGTGCAGCTGACCTTCAGCTCCGGCAGGTGCATGATCTTGCGCCCCTCGTTCTGCATCTTCATCTCCTCGGAGGTGTAGCCCTCAAAGGCTTCGCCGCCGATCTGGGGGATGACGTTGTAGGCGATCTGATACTGGAAGACCTTCGGCTCGTAGCTCTTGCCCTCCCGCAGCGCCTCCACCTCGTTCATCAGCTCGATGGGGCCGCCTGCGCCTGCGCCGGAGGTGGCCTGATAGGAGCTGGCCACGATGCTCTCAATGGGGCTGTCCTGATTCAGCGCGTTGATGGCCACCAAAGACACGATGGTGGTGCAGTTGGGGTTTGCGATGATGCCCTTGTGCTTTTTGGCGTCCTCAGGGTTGATCTCGGGAATGACCAGCGGCACGTCGGGATCCATGCGGAAGGCGCTGGAGTTATCCACGAACACAGCCCCCGCCTTCACGATGGCCGGTGCAAACTTCTTGGCGATGTCGTTTTCCGCCGCGCCCAGCACAATGTCCATGCCCCGGAACGCCTCGTCGCAGGCAGGCTCCACCGTCAAGTCCTGCCCCTTCCATTGGAGCTTCTGCCCCGCAGACCGCTCCGACGCCAGCAGATGCAGCTCCTCCACGGGGAAATCCCGCTCCGCCAAAACCTTCATCATTTCCCGTCCCACGGCGCCCGTTGCGCCCAGAATGGCTACCTTATATTTCTTCATGATGCGTTCCTCCTTTATTTCACAAAGCTGTCATACAGCACCCGAATGGCGCCGGCGAAGTCCTTGTTGTCCACGCCCACGATGATGTTCAGCTCCTCGGGGCCTTGGGTGATCATGCGGATGTTGATGCCGTTTTCACCCAAAGCGGCGAAGATCTTGCCGGAAATGCCGGGCTTGAAGGCCATTTTTCGGCCGACTGCCGCCACAATGGCCATGTCCTCGGTGACATGGATGGTGTCGGGCTTGAGGGTTTTCTGGATCTCCCCCAGGATCTGATACTGGCAGGGGCGCAGCTTGTCCGCCGCCACCACCAGCGAAACGCTGTCGATGCCGGAAGGGAGATACTCCACCACCAGCTGATATTTTTCCAGGATCTCCAGAACGCGCCGCAGCACGCCCACCTCGTTGCTCATGCCGTTTTTGGTGATGGTGATGACGGAGAAATTCTTGCGTCCGGCGATGCCGGTGATGAAGCTGCTGTCCGCCTTCTCCTCTGGCTCGTCGAAGGACTCGCGGATCATGGTGCCGGGATGGTCGGGCTGGTTGGTGTTGCGGATGTTCAGGGGGATGTTCTTCTCCCGCACGGGGAAGATGGTGCCCTCGTGGAGCACCTGCGCGCCGATGTAGCTCAGCTCCCGCAGCTCGGAGTAAGTGATGCGCTCAATGGGCAGCGGATCCTTCACGATGCGGGGGTCAGCCATGAGAAAGCCCGAAACGTCCGTCCAGTTTTCATATACGTCCGCGTCCAGCGCTGCCGCCGCCAGCGCGCCGGTGATGTCGCTGCCGCCCCGGGTGAAGGTCTTGATGCTCCCGTCGGGCATGGCGCCGTAAAAGCCGGGGATCACCACCCGCCGGCCGGAGGCCGCACGGGAGAGCGCCTCGTAGCTCACCTCCTGATCCACCGTGCCGTCCAGCTTGAACCGCAGCCACAGTTCGCTATCCAGAAAGTCGTAGCCCAGATAGTCCGCCATGAGCCGCGCAGCAAAATACTCGCCCCGGCTCACCAGCTCGTCCTGGCTGATGCCCTTGTCCATCTTTTTCCGCAGGGCGTCAAACTCGGACTCCAGATCGGTCTTCAGCCCCAGCTCGTCCCGAATCTCCATGTAGCGCGAGCGGATCATGTCGAACACGCTGTCACAGGCCACACCGTATTTGAGATGTGCGTGGCACAGATACAGCAGATCCGTCAGCTTGTGGTCGTCGGAAAACCGCTTTCCCGCGGCGGAAACCACCACCACCTTGCGGCTGGGATCGGCCTGCACGATACTCTTTACTTTTTCAAACTGCTTGGCGTCCGCCATGGAGGAGCCACCGAATTTCAGCACCTTTAACATTTTTTTCGCCTGCTTTCCTGCGTTTTTATGCAAGGTTTTCAATCACGATGACAAAAATCTATTTTTTGTCTTTCACAAAAAAACACTTGCTTTTTCGTTGGGGACAGTGTATCATATCGTTATGCAAAATGCAAGAAAAAGATTGGAGAAACTTGTATGAAATATCAAAGCACCCGCAATCGCGCTCTCACGGCGTCTCCCGCCGAGGCTGTGCTGGCAGGCATTGCGCCGGACGGCGGCTTGTTTATGCCCGAAGCCATCCCCTCCATGGACTGGCAGGCGCTCCTGCAGGAGGACACCCTCACCATGTCCGCCCGCATCCTATCGGCGCTGCTGCCGGACTATCCGGACATGGACGCTCTGGTGCATCGGGGCTATGCGGGGAAATTTGAAACGGAGGAGCTGACCCCTGTGGTGCCCGTGGGCGGGCGCTATGTGCTGGAGCTATTCCGCGGCCCCACCAGCGCCTTCAAGGACGTGGCGCTGAGCCTGCTGCCCCTGCTCATCAGCGAGGCGCGGGACATTTTGGGCGTGAAGGACGAAATGCTCATCCTCACCGCCACCTCCGGCGATACCGGCAAGGCAGCTCTGGAGGGCTTTCACGACGTGCCCGGCACCAAGATCATCGTCTTCTACCCCCACGGGGGCGTGTCCGCCGTGCAGCAGGCGCAGATGGTGACCCAGGAGGGCGGCAACGTGAAGGTGTGCGCCGTCCGCGGTAATTTTGACGACACCCAGACCGGCGTGAAGAAAATTTTCGCCGCCTGCGCGGAAAAAGAGCTTGCCGGCGTGCGGCTCTCCTCCGCCAACTCCATCAACATCGGCCGCCTGGCGCCCCAGATCGTGTACTATTTCAAGGCCTACGCCGACCTGGTGCGCTGTGGACGCATCCAAATAGGCGAGCCTGTGCATTTCTGCGTGCCCACCGGCAACTTCGGTGACATTCTGGCGGGGTACTTCGCCAAGCGCATGGGCCTGCCCGTGGGAAAGCTCATCTGCGCCTCCAACCGCAACGACGTGCTCACAGAGTTCCTCTCCACCGGCGTGTATGACAAGCGCCGCACCTTCTACAAGACCACCTCCCCCTCCATGGATATTCTGGTGTCCAGCAATCTGGAGCGCCTTCTGAGTCTGCTGACGGGGGATGATGCCTATGTGGCCGGCCTCATGAAGCAGCTGAATGAGCAGGGGCATTATAAGGTGTCCGACGAGCTTCTCAAAAAGCTCAAGGCGGAGTTCTCCTGCGGCTGCTGCGACGATGCCGCTGCCGCCGAGACCATCGGCAGGCTCTGGGCGGAGGAAAACTATCTCTGCGACCCCCACACCGCCGTGGCGTGGAACGTGGCGGAGCAGTTCGGCAAGACCTGCTCGGGCGGCGCGCCCGTGGTGGTGCTCTCCACCGCCAGCCCCTATAAGTTCCCCGCCGCCGTTCTCTCCGCGCTGGGGCAGAAGGCGGGCGAGGACGAGTTCGCCGTCATGGAGGAGCTGCACGCCCGCACCGGCGTGCCCGTTCCCAAAAATCTGGCCGCTCTGCGGGAAAAGCCCGTGCGGCATAAGGACGTCATCGGTCGGGAGGACATGCTGGCCTATGTGCTGGAAAAGGCAGGTGAGGCAGAATGGTGACCGTTCGCGTGCCCGCCACCACCGCCAACTTAGGCCCCGGCTTCGACACTCTGGGTCTGGCGCTGGCGCTTTATAACACCCTGACCTTTGAGGAGGTGCCGGAGGGGCTGTTTTTTGACGGCGTGGAGCCGGAATATGCCTCCGAGGAAAATCTCGCCGTGGTCGCCTATAAGGCCGTGCTTGCCGAGCTGGGTCTGTCCATGCCCGGCCTGCGGGTGAGCATCAGCGGCGACATCCCCATCTGCCGCGGCCTCGGCAGCAGCGCTGCCCTCATCGCCGCCGGTGCCGCCGGCGCCAACGCAAACCACGGCTCGCCCCTCTCCCGTGAGGAGCTGCTGGCGGTGTGCAACGCCATTGAGGGGCATCCGGACAATCTGGCCCCCGCCATCTTCGGCGGCTTGGTCGCCTCCTTTGTGGAGAACGGCCGCCCCTACATCGCCCGCTACAGCCTGCACCGCAGCCTGCGCTGCACGGCGCTGATACCGGACTTCCAGCTCTCCACCCACTTGGCGCGGAGCGTGCTGCCTGAAAAGGTGCCGTATTTCGACGCCATTTACAACGTCTCCCGCACCGCCGTGCTGCTGAAAGCCTTGGAAAACGGCGACACGGAGACCATCTCCGCCGCGCTGCGCGACCGGCTGCACCAGCCCTTCCGCCGCACGCTGATCCCCGGCTTTGATGAGGCTGAGGCCCTGGCCCACGACTGCGGCTGCGTGGCCTTCTTCCTCTCCGGAGCGGGGCCGACCCTCCTGTGCCTGTCGGCGGATCCGGACTTTGATGAAAAGCTGGCCTCCCGGCTCTCCCGGCTCCCGGGTCACTGGCAGCAGCTGCCCCTCCCCGTAGACCATGAGGGAATTATCGTCTCCTGACCGATACCGAATTCGCTTTTTCATTTGACAGCCCCGGTTTCTGTATGGTATACGCAGCAAAGAGAAACGCTTTTTCAGGTTCCGCAATATTTGTGAGAAAAGTTTTTCGGAAAAAAGGGAGGGACAACATGAAAGCAAAGCACGCTCTGTACTTAGGCCTTATCATCATCGGCGCCGCCTTTCTGCTCATCGATGCTACCGTCCTGGGCTTTATCTTCGAGGCCGCAGGCCTCGTTCTCCTGCTGATTTCCGCTCTCCTTGAGTGGGCCGGTGAGCATCAGGACCCCCACCCTTAACGCCGCCCTTGTTTTTTCGTAGGGGTCGGCGTCCTCGACGACCCGCTTGTATGCACTTCTTGATTTCTGCGTAGGGGCGACCCTTGCGGTCGCCCGCCGCTCGCCCACGAAGCACAAAAAGCACCTCCCACCCGGGAGGTGCTTTTTACTCTATATCACTCTATCACTTTACCGCGCCAGCAGGTACACGGCCCCGGCCGCCTGCAATAGAAACATCACCGGCAGACCGATGCGGAAATACCAGTGCCTCGTCTTGTGGTGAAAGGCCGCCATGCCGAGGATGCCGCCCACGCTGCCGCCCAGCAGGGGCAGCAGCAGAAGCGTCTTTTCCGGAATGCGCCAGCGTCCCTTTTTGGCGCGGCTTTTGTCCACACCGTACAGAATAAACGTGACGACATTCACGCCGGCCAGCCACACCAGCAGGGCGGCTCTTACCGCCACATTCATCCCTGCTGCTCCAGCTTGCTCAGGGAGCAGGCGATGGCGGAGGCCACGCGGGCGTTGTTGAACACCAGCTGGATGTTGCTCTCCAGGCTGTCGCCGCCGGTGAGCTCCTTCACCTTGGCCAGCAGGAAGGGGGTGGTCTCCTTGCCGTGTACGCCCTTGGCCTTGCACTCGGCCACAGCCTCGTCGATGGCCTTGTTAATGACGGCGGGATCCATGGAGTACTCTTCGGGGATGGGGTTGGTCACCAGCAGACCGCCTTCCTGCCCCAGCACCTGCTTGACGTGGAAGGCCGTGGCCACCTCGTCGGGGGTGTCCAGCTCATAGTCCACGCCGAAGCCGGAGGAGCGGGTGTAGAAGGCGGGCAGCTCCTTGGTGCCGTAGCCGATAACGGTGACGCCCTTGGTCTCCAGATACTCCAGCGTCAACCCCAGATCCAGAATGGCTTTGGCGCCGGCGCAAACCACCAGCACGGGGGTCTTGGCCAACTCCTCCAGATCGGCGGAGATGTCCATAGTGGTCTCAGCGCCGCGGTGCACGCCGCCGATGCCGCCGGTGGCAAAGACCTTGATGCCCGCCATGGCGGCGATCATCATGGTGGTGGTGACGGTGCAGGCGCCGTCCATGCCCTTGGCCACCAGCACCGGCAGGTCGCGGCGGCTGGCCTTGGTGACGGCGTGGCCGGCCTTGCCCAGATAGTCGATCTCCTCCGCCGTAAGACCCGCCTTCAGGCGGCCGCCGATGATGGCGATGGTGGCGGGCACAGCGCCGCAGGAACGGATGATCTCCTCCACCTTCAGAGCGGTCTCCTTGTTCTGGGGATAGGGCATACCGTGGGAAATAATGGTGCTCTCCAGCGCCACAACGGGCTTGCCCTCGTCCAGAGCCTTCTTCACTTCGGGTGCAATGTCCAGATAACGGTTCAGCATAATAAAATACCTCCTGTTTATTCTATATATAATATAATTGGTTTGAAACGGATTTATAGGATCTATAAATGTGCCAGCAGCGCTTCCTCGCTCATGGCGGGGTTGATGGTGTCGGCGCTGGCCATGGTGATGGTGGAGGCGGCAAGACCCGCCCGTGCAGATCTTTCCAGATCGCTGCCTTGCAAATACGCCCATGCCAAAGCCGCCATGAAGGAGTCGCCGCAGCCGGTGGTGCTGACGATATTGCCCTCGGGCGCGGGTAGGTGCAGCACCTGGCCGCTGCGGTCGGCGGCAAACACGCCGTCGGCGCCCAGAGAGATGAATACGCGGTGCAGCCCCGTTTCCAGCAGTGCGTCCGCCGCACGGCGCAGGCTCGCATCGTCCGAAATGGCCACGCCGGACAGCAGCTCCGCCTCTATGCGGTTGGGCTTGAGAGTGTGGAGCCTGCCCAGCACGGGGCGGAGCTTCTCCGCCTTGGCCGAGGATACGGGGTCGGCAAAGATAGGCGCGCGGCAGTTTTTCGCCACCCAAGCCACCGTTTCCGCCGGCAGATTGGTGTCCAGCACCACCACCTGGCTGCCGTCCAGCAGCTGGCGGCGGCTCTGCAGCACCTGCGGCGTGAGATGGTCGTAAATGTCCATGTCCGACACCGCCAGCTGCATGTCGCCGCTCTCGTCGTTGACGAAGAGGTAGGTGGAGGTGTGCCCGCCGGGGATCACCGGAGACTGGGAAATGTCTATGCCCAGCTCGCCGCACACCGCCGCCAGCTTCTGGGCGTACACATCGTCGCCGAAAGCCGTGAGCAGCCGCACGTCCAGCCCCAGCAGGCTCATGTTGTGGGCGATGTTGCGCCCCACGCCGCCGGGGCTCATGCGCACGGCGCCGGGGTTTGAGTCCTTGGCCACCAATTTTTTATAGGGGCGGCCGCCGATGTCCATGTTCATGCCGCCCACCACCGTGACATAGGGGCTTCTGGTGACGATGTACCCCTTGCCGGCGATGCAGCCCTTCTTCATCAGGTTGGAGATGTGCACCGCCACGCTGGAACGGGTGATCCCCGCCCGATTCGCCAGCTCCTGCTGGGAGATCATGGGATCCGCCTCGATCCAATTCAGAATTTGCCGTTCTCGCTGGGTCATGGCGCCCTCCTTTTTATAAGCAAAACCTTACTATCTAATCTTGTGCTTATATTCTCATACATCTTCCCATTTGTCAAGAGGAAATATATTGCCAAATTGAAAATTTGTGTTTATAATAGTACATACTGTAAAATAACACGAATAAAGGTGGATATTACTATGGATCGAATGAAGATCGCCGCCCTGTTTGCCGACTCGGAGCGTCTGGGCGGCAAGGAAGTGGTGGTATGCGGCTGGGCGCGCACCATCCGCGATATGAAGGGCTTTGGCTTCGTCGAGCTGAACGACGGCTCCTGCTTCAAGAACCTGCAGGTGGTGCTGGACGCCTCCGTGCTGGAGAATTATAAAGAGATCGCCGCCCAGAACGTGGGCGCTGCCCTCATCGTTCGCGGCACCGTGGTGCTGACGCCGGAGGCCAAGCAGCCTCTGGAGGTGAAGGCTGCCTCTGTGGAGGTGGAGGGCAAGTCCGCGCCGGACTATCCCCTGCAGAAAAAGCGTCACAGCGTGGAGTTCCTGCGCACCATTCAGCACCTGCGCCCCCGCACCAACCTGTTTTCCGCCACCTTCCGTGTGCGCTCCGTGGCGGCCTACGCCGTGCACGAGTTCTTCCAGAATCGCGGCTTCGTCTATGTGCAGACCCCCATCATCACCGGGTCCGACTGCGAGGGTGCCGGCGAGATGTTCCAGGTGACCACGCTGGATCTGAACAACGTGCCCCGCACCGAGGACGGGCAGGTGGACTACTCCCAAGACTTTTTCGGCAAGAAGACCAGCCTCACCGTGTCCGGCCAGCTCAACGCCGAGAACTTCG
>OLSB01001686.1_pt1 | contig 20395 bp, 28 predicted proteins | sample 1672071 | NCBI WGS metagenome assembly OLSB01 (sample SAMEA3136642, study PRJEB25190) | human gut metagenome | biome: human gut; feature: human-associated habitat; material: faeces | place: Austria | collected 2013 | reverse complement strand
GAGACATTAGTAGAAATTCTTGAAGGAAAATCAATAAAGCTTTCTCAAGCATATAACAGATTAGCAGGTATGGATCCTAAGCAGAAGCTTGGATTTTATGATGAGTACTCAGATCCTAAGAAAGAATATACTGTAGAAACATTCAGAAATGATCTTAGAGGTGTTATTGACATTGTTGGTGATGTTGATATTAATGAAATCACTAATAAGGAAGCTAAGAAATACCTTATTGATTTGATGAAATAAGTTAAACAAAATAAAGATTATTAAAATTATGAATAAAATGAATTTTAAATTGAGTGATGCTATTAGTAAGTTGGAAACTATGGAACAAAATGAAGTTCTTCCATTTGCTTCATTTGATGGATATCCAGAAACAGTTGAGTCATTTAAAACGAATCTTGAAGAAATAATGGATTTGGATGGAGATATATCTATTACCGATATTGAAGGGGATGAGGCAATTGAATATCTTACAAAAATTTTAAATTAAAAATAAATAAAAGAATGAGGAAGACTTAAGTCTTCCTCATTTTGTATTGCTTCTCAATATATCTTTTACTTTATTCAAAACTGTCTTATTAGGACAATCTTCTCCTGCTCTGTTCATATAGAATACAAGTCTTTTCATTGCTTGACCTTCTGAATCTGAAGCATCTAATAGTATTTGAGCTATCTCTCTAGGATTGTTCTTTGTAAACAATCCTTCTGGTGGATCCCATTTACCTTCTATATCAGATAGCTTTTCATTTACTAATTCACTTAATTTTTTCATATTGTATTTTATTTGAATAAATCTTGTTCTAAAAATCCTAAGCTTCCCTTGGCATTTTGTTCTTTCTTTTTCTTTTCTTCTATCTTTGGTTTCTTCTTATATACAAAGTCAACTATTCTTTGATCTATATGTACACAATCTTCCAAAGGAATCTCTTCTATGTTATAAGACCATTTTTGTTCTTTGTACATTTTGATACGTTGCAAACCTTGCAGATATATCTTGTTACTAGCTATCTTAGGATCAAATTGATCTGTAACATCATATAGTTCATAAGCATCTTTCATATCTGACAAACCAAGTCCTCTACCAATAGATTGCATATTGATTACTTGAGATTTGAATGATTCAAATAAGAAACCATGACAAAGATTAGAAAGTGTAATACCCGTGCCCATGATGGAATACCCAGCTATCAGTATCACATTATTTTTGGTTTTCATCACTTCTTTCACTATCTTTCTGTCTTTAGAACCACCTATTACATATAAGACTTCTCTATCTGGATATGCTTCTTTCACTCTTTCATAAACATATTTTATATATTCACGATGTTGTGCAAGAATCAATGTGTTGTTAGGACAATCTTTAAGTTTTGCTATCAACCAATCTATTCTTCTTTCTTTGAAATGCACAGTCATCATTTCAACATGTAATGCATTGGTCTTTGTAGATTCCTGTATTACCATCTGAAGAAAATTCTTATATTGTAGATCTTGATATTGTTTCCACTGTTCGTCAGACATCTTACTTGTATCTGGCTTCTTTTCTCCATATATTTTCCATTTAGCATCAATAATACCTTGTGGTAGTTTTTTCTTATAAGCAATTAAGAATTTTGGATCTGACAATGGTATATGGTCCATCTTCTTTGGATTCTTCTTATTAGGTACTTCTTCAAATACTGACAAACAATATTCTGCACATTTTATCCAATCTTTAATGGATTGCCATTCATTCATATACTGCAATCTGCACTGTGTTATCTTAACATCAGAAATATATCCACCATCTTGTAAGTCTTTTGGATTCAATTCTTGTATCTTAGGACCTAGCAATGCATTGATACAGTGTCTTTCTATAGTGAAATCTTTTGGTAAAGTACCTGTCATTCCAAATGCTATCTTCACATTTGACATGAATGGCTGGCTTATGATATCCTTAATAGATTTAGCTGTAGCACGATGGGTTTCATCAACAAACACCATATCATATCCGCATCGATCTATTCCATTACCATCAAAGAAATGTGGATTGTAACGTTTTGAATTCTTATCTAAAAAATTCACAAGTGTCTGGAATGTTGCAATTGTCAAGTCAGATGATTCAACCAACTTACCACCAGACCAAAGACATTCACTGTTGAAATAATCTCCATATTCTTTGAAGTCAGAATATCCTTGCTTTACTAAGTCAATACTTGGTACAACCATCAATATTCTACGTACACCAAGATATTCTTTTGCATACCTGAAAACTATATAACTAAGCATAGTCTTACCAGCTCTTGTAGCAAATACAGATGTTGATCGCTTCCATTGCAATATGTTATATGCTCCTTCATATTGATATGGTCTTGGAGTATACTTTAAATTCCAACTGTCAACTATTTTCTTGAATTCTTCAAATGAATGTGGAAGATTTGACTTGAACTTGGTTTTATCTAAACCATCATATTCCCAATTCTTTTCTTTTAAGAAATTATATACAGTCTGCCATAAACCAATAGAACAATACCACACCTTTGTACCTGACTTCTGTACATATTCATATAAGAAATCTTGAGTAAATGGAATTCCAGTAAAGCTTTTTAAATAGCATACTGGGTCAGTCAAATTCATTTTACCCTTCAATTCATTTATGACCTTTTCATCTTCTTTAGTATCTGCTTTCAAAAACAGATATTGAGGTGATTTGTTGCTAAACAAAAAATGTATCATAAAATTACTTTTTAAAATTGCTTTCTAACCATTCTTCAACTGTTGGTCCTATATGACCCCATTTATTGTCTATTTCTTTAAAGTCCTTGTCTAATTGTTCTTTTGGTGTTTCTTCAAAATATTTCTTAAGACTTTCTAATACTTTGCTCATGCTCATTTAATTTTTCTTTAATCAATTCTTCAAAGCTTCTAAGTATATTGATATTGTCATGTACAAACCAAGTATGTACTTCAAATCTCAATTTAGATAGAAATTCAACATGATCCATTATATGTTCGTAATTCATATATTCAAAATCATGTGTATCAACATAATGTGTAATGTAGCTTACAGATTCATTAATTATTGTACTAACTATCGCACCCACAGATAAACTAACTATATTATCAAACACCTTACGGTACCTAGTCAATTCATCTTTAGTAAATGATATTTGAAAAGATTCTGGTACATCAGTATCTTTATCCACAATCATCCATCCTATTACCATATTACCAGCTTTGCAATCAACCATTGGATTTCTCATTAAAAAATCTTCATGTTCCCATATTGGCAAATTATCTATTATTTTCATTTTCTAAAATTTTTATAAAACTAAAAATGGAGAACTTAAGTTCTCCATTCAGTAATTAACTCTTACTTGTTGTTAGATGCAGCAGCATCATCAAGTCCAAGCTTAGATTGAAGAGCTGAATGCTCCTCTGAAAGCAAGTAAGTACGAGCCTTAAGCTTAGTATATTCATCTGAATATGGCTTAGTAAACTCATTGAACTTCATGATCTTTACCCACTCATCATGACCTTCAAACTGAAGCTGACCCAGATTCATAAGGATTGTATCCAAAACTGGGTATGGAATTGTCTCAAGATCTGGATTGAATGCATCCCACAACTGAAGCATTCCTTCAACATAACTAAACTGAAGCTTCTGCTTATTGATGAAGAAACGATAAATTTCTACAGCTTCTTTCAATGCTTCCTTATCAGCAACCTTAAATTCATACTTTGCAACCTTACGGTCATGCTTGTCAATTTCCTTAATGAGATCCTGCTCCATTGCAAGCAACTCTTCATTTGTCTTACCTTCAAGTGTCTTTACAAATTCATTGTAAATTTGCTGATTCTTTTCTACTTCTGATAACTTTTTCTTACTCATAATAGTTTTTAATTTACGTAAATTTATAGCAATATTACTGCACTTAGTGCGATAATCATATATAATATAGTTTGTTTCAAAACACGTTTCAAAGCATAAGCCATTTCTTTTCTGCTCACAACATCAATTACAATAAGATAGTTGTCTGCATTCAATGGGCCTACATGCTTTATGTCGACATTAATATAATCATAAAGCTTGTTTATCTTGAATAGATTGTCAATCAAATTGAACTGTCTGTATACCCAATTCTTCACATATTCATTACTGTTTGTATTGTCTCCATCAATTTCTATGATTGTATTGTTGAAGTCAATCTTTCCATCAATATCAATATATGGATTTATTACACCATACAATCTTCCAATCCAATCTTTCTTTACAGATATTCTAATACTGCTTCAGAACTGTAAGGAATTCTTTACTATATAAAGTATCAGATATGTATGACATGTCAGTAATGTATCTGTATATTGATTGTACTAACATTACTAATCTCCAAGTCAGAGTATTTGATCCAATTTTCTTTAATATCCAACTTATACCATGTGATTTCTTATAAATCATGATAAATTTCTCTATTTTTATCTAATAGGTGAATTAGGCAATTAAAAAATAAAATTTTTCATATTTTGTTTGAAATTTTATCCTATTGTTCTATATTCATCTCGTTATTAAAATATAGAACATAATCTTGATTAATTTCAAGCTATGTTTGAAATAAATTTAGAAATTCAAACTTAAAAAGTTCAAGAAAATATGAAGAAATTATCAGAATTTGTTGCAGAAGCTAAGTCACTTGATGTACAGAATGATACTTTGGATTTCATTCCATCTGCTAAGCTTAAGACATATCTTACTACAGCAGACAAGTTCATTTCTGTTGAGGCTAAAGAAATCATCAATTGGTTGATTGTAAACAATGCTACATATATGAAGGAGATTGGCTCATTGCAAAATTTCTATGGTAAGGGTAAACCAAAAGATCCTAAGTTGCAGGAATTGTACAAGTGGATTGGAACACTTGCTAAGGCTCACCGCCTTCTTGAAGTACCAGTATTCCAGACTGAAGAGCAATTCAACGCAATTATCAAGAATGAGATTTCACCAGATGAGATATTGCTTGATTTGAAGACTAAGAAGGGTCGTGATGCTGTAGCTAAGAAGTATACTCCATTGGTTTGGAAGATTGCTCGTGGATTCAATGGAAAGTCTAGCTTCTCTCTTGATGATTTGTTTGCTTTTGGTATGGAAGGTCTTACAATTGCAATGAACCAATATGGTAAGTCTTCTGAAGAGACTGCTAAGAAGCGTGGTGGAAAGAATGCTGAAGCAGAAGAGATGGCTGGAGAATTGAAAGATGAAATGAAGAAGCGTAAGGCATTCACTTTCTTGAGCTATGCTAGCTATTTGATTCGTATAGTAATCCTCGAAAATATCAAGAATTCTTCACACTTAGTACGTATTCCAGTTTCTGTTCAGAATAAGGAACGTAAAGATACAGGTAGAAATACAAAGCAGACTTCAGTATCAGGTGAATCACCTATTGGTGGTGGAGATGAAGGCAAGGGAATCTTTGATAAGGTTGATTCTAAAGAAGATGCAGATGCTTCACTCGACCAGCAGGATATTGCTAAGCTTTGGAAGATGATTGTTAAGATGCTTGAGAAGAAATTTACTGAAAAGCAGCTTGATGTATTCTACAGTATGAATGGATTGTTTGGTCATGAGAAGCTTAAAGCAAAGCAGATTATGGCTAAGTATGGTATGAAGAATCCATCAGAAGTTACTAATTCTAATTTCAAAGTTCTTCAGTATATTAAGAATACTCCAGAGTTGAATAAAGCATTTGCTGAGTTGTATTCTCTCTACAAAGAGTGTTTGAATGATGAAGATCAGAGAAATGCAGACCCATCAGTATTTCGTATAAATGACAATGATACTGCATATCATGAGTAAGATGAAAAGTTTATATGAATATTTGCTTGAGAGTAGCATTGAAAGATATACAATGAAGATTACTCTCAAGCAATTCATTGACAAGTATATAGAATTATCTAAGTTGTCAAAAAGCAAAGCCATATCTGAATTAGTATCTAATCTGAACATGTACAGTGATGGTGGACCTAATAAAGAAGATTGGATCACTTCAAGCCAAAGTAAAGAAATTTCATTTGATGCCCATACAGAAACAATAAGTGGAAAAGAATATCTGTATATAGAAATTCATGATTCAAGCTATGATACTATGAAGGTTGCATTTAATTTTAAAAAAGTTGACTTTGCAGAACAGTTGTATGATTGGTTCAAAAATACTGGTAGAAAGCAATGATTAATCTTAAGAGCTATGTAGTCATGAAAGAAGAATTGGATGGTGACAACATTCAATGGAAATTTGACAATTGGTCTAAAGGAATAGAATCATCTGTGTTGGACGCGTTTATGTTAAACGCATCCTATCAGAAAGATATAGAAGGTTTCAAGAAACTGGTAGATGGCAGTGGAATCAACTTCAATGCATTGACTGATATGATGAATGATGATGCAAAAGGATTACCAGACAACTATGACAATATCTATATTCTTAAGAAAATTATAGACACTATAAATACATTAAATAAAGGAAAAAATGATTAGCATTTCGGAATATCTAAACGAAAATCTTGATGAACTCGTTTTTGAGTTGAAAAATGAAACGTATTTGAATGCTGCTAAGAAAGCAAAGAAACTTGGTGATCCCTAGAGCAGAAAAGTTCTTGCAAGCATTTAAAGACAATATTGATAAAGAATTGATGAATGCTGAAGGTCCAGATGATGAAGAAAAGAAATTCAACATCTACTATAATGCTGATAAGAAATCTATTGTCAGACTTAAAGCATTAGACAGGGGTGATAGAGGATCTTTAAGAAATTTTGGTAGAGGTACAGCTATTGAGATTATAAATGATGATCTAGAATTTGTTGCAAACATATATGTAGCTGCTAATAAAGATCAAGATAGACAAATCTTTTTACGTCAATCTATCATATCTCAAGATAAATGGGATTATGTATCAAAAGAATTCAATAGAGTTGCTGAAAAGATAAATGATTTAGAATCAAAGAAGCCATTTACTTTTGTAGAATTATATAATAATACTGGTAAAGTTGAATTCTTCTATATTATAGATACAGATAAGTTGATCCCAATATTCTTAAATCATGGTAAAGGTAATAAGTATGAAGATGATGAGTGTTTAGGTAATTATTCAGAAGATGATAAAGCTGCTATCAATGCTATTTGTAAGGCAATAAACCAAAATCATAAGGATATATAAAATGAGAAGTTTAGCATGTATGATGTTGGAGAAGAAATGTGATGCTCCTACAAAAATGGATCCTACTGATAATGAAAACGTTCTTGAACTCAATGAGATGATAGATGTATGGAGACTTGTAGATAAATATGATATAAGATGGTATACAGATTATAAGAAATATCCTGAATCTATATTTGTGAATAGAGAAGATTGGGAATCTGCTAAATCAAAAGCAAGTTCACCAAAAGTATTTGATGCTTGTTTGAAGAGAAATGGCAGAATGAAAGGTCATGAAGGACCATTATCAGGAACAAATTAGAGTTGAATAAATTTATGAAAGAATTAGTAGAATATATGAAGGAGAGCTTGGCAACGAACTCTCCTTTTGCTCTAAATGAAGATAGAGATCAGACCATCAGATTGAATGACTTTGAAGCTATTTGGAAGGTGAAAGATCCAGAAAACCGAAAAGGTATTTTTGTAATAGAAGTACCAGAAGACTATACAGATGATGATATCAATCAATATATATCTGATTTGCTTCTTGAAAGCATGCCATCCGATGATAATTTAGCTAAAGAATATTTTGGAGCTAATGCTGATAATATTATAGATGCTAGATTTGAATTTGAAAAGAAAGAAGATGCAAAAGATGGATTGCATTGTACATTTGGATTTGACAAATCATTGGATGACAACTTTAAAGGTGAACAAGATAATCTGAAGAAGTATGCATTGGAAAATCTAAGATTCATTGTTGATTGGTCAGAATTTGATGTTACAAATACATCAGATGATGGATTGCTATATGACTTATGGAATATCTTCAAGAGAACTAGATCAAGCAATATTGTAAAATATATGGATGATAAGATAAAATTAGAAATAGAAGAAAAAGATATGGTTTTTGATAACAATAAGAGTGAACTTATTAAAGACAAATAAAATAAATGAAACATTTATTATTTTTAACTATATTACCTATAATTAATATGTGTCTAACAAATGGAAATAGAAGAACAAATAATTAATAAATGTTTTGATAAATGGGGAAGATATATAAGCCATCATAAATCACTTACTTCAGAAGAAACAGAATTTGTAAATTCAAAATATTTAGATTCATTATCTTTTAAAGAATCTTTATATAGAATAAAATTAAATATTGATATACATCCAAAGTGTCCAATATGTGGTAAACCTGTACAAGTTACATTTACTCCATCAAGATTTTTTAAAAAATCTTGTGGAAATAAATTATGTGAAAATAAGATAAGACAAACAAATGTTGAAAATACAATAAAAGGAAAATATGGTGTATCATGTGTATTTTCAAATAATGAAATAAGAGAAAAAACTAAACAAACATTATTAGAAAAATATGGAGTAGATTCAATTACTAAATCAGAAAAAATAAAAGAAAAAATAAAAAATACTTGTTTAGAGAAATATGGAGTAGAATCTATTGGAAAATCAAAAGAAATAAGAGAAAAAATAAAAAATACTTGTTTAGAAAAATATGGAGTAGAAAATCCATATCAAATAAAAGAAGTTATTGATAAAATACAAGAAAAAAGAAATGATAAGATAGATATTATAAAATCCAAATTATCAAAAGCTTATAATTCTAAAAGAGAATGGAGAATTCAAAGATTTAAAGAAGGATTTATAGAAAAATACGGGGTTGATAACCCTTCAAAAGTTCCAGAAATAATACAAAAATCAATTAATACAAGAATAAAGTTATATGGACATTTGTATAATGAAGAACAATATAAAGAAACTTGTTTAGAAAAGTATGGAGTATCACATCCTATGAAAACAGAAGAAAACAGAATAAGGCTTTCTTATATTGGAAGTGATCCAATTATACAACAAAAGAAATATAATACAATGAAAAGAAATCATTCATTTACTTCTACTAAAGCAGAAGACAGAATGTATGAAGAACTTATTAAATTATATGATAAAGATGATATAAAACGACAATATAAAGATTTGGAAAGATATCCATTTATGTGTGATTTTTATATAAAATCTAAAGATTTATTTATTGAATGTAATTTTTATTATACACATGGTGAACATAAGTTTGATATTAATTCAATAGAAGATCAAATTAAATTAAATGAAATAAAAGAAAAAATAAAAGAAACCAATAAACAAACATATAAAAACATATTAAAAACATGGACAATAAGAGATATAAAAAAATTTAATAAAGTAAAAGAAAATAATTTAAATTATTTAGCTTTTTATACAGAAAAAGAAATGATAAAATGGATAGAAGATGAACTCAAAAATAATTAGAACAACATATCTTAGTTTATTTGCTATATTGTATTTATGTACAGCATTTGTATCAACTATGCACGCAATACAATTTTTTAGTTTAGCAAATGCAGCATATTTAGGTGTTATATTAGCATTAACGTTTGAAGTTTCACAAGCAGCTGTAGCATAATTATATCATCATCAGATAACATATCATCTTCATTACTTATAGATAAATCAAATCAAAAGAAAATAGTACCGTGGGTTTTAATGTTTCTCATGTGTATAGTTCAAATTTTAGGAAATGTTTATTCAAGTTATAAATATATTTGTTTAAATTCATTAGAAGATTTAAAATGGTTTAAAGAACCAATATTTATATGGATGGATAATTTCCCTGATAAAGAAGCTACTGTTATTGTAACTTGGGCAATTGGTGGACTTCTTCCTTGTGTATGTTTACTACTTACAGAAATGGTAACTTCTTATATTCACAGGGATAAGGAAGAGGAGAATAAAGTACCAGAACTAATAAAAGAAGATAAGAAAGAAGAACCAGAACATAAGATAGAAAATGAGCAAGTACAAGAACAAACCAACCAAGAGGAAGAGGCTATCAAGGAAGATGGACGAATTTGCGAGAGAGATAATAGTAGGAGCAAAGAACCTGAAGGAGTTGTCAATGAGACAGATGAAGGCTACACTCAGAATTTGACAAAAGAAGAAGCAAAACCTGATGTTTCAGAACCAGAAATATCTAAACCTAATCTTAAGTCACAATTCTTGAATATTTAGTTTAAGTATTTTTAATTATCTATAAACAAAAAAAATGGAATCATTAACAAATTTTATAAATGAAGCTCTAAGCAAATCTGAATTCATGGATATAATTGATAAATATGATGATGCTAGAAAGTTAGATAATTTAGACACTTATTACGATGATTTAATAATTGGTTTTAGTCGTAGAAAGGAAATAAATGATGTTGTTGTAAAGTCAATTGGTAGAGGACCATACTATGTTGTTGGTATGGATGATTGGGCTGACTTGTGGGATAAGAAGGGTATTACTAATATTCTTAAAAAAGCAGGTATTACAAGAATTCCGCATTGGGTACCAGATCCTAATGATACGTATTCAGATGGAACAAAAACTTATGGTTTTGTTGATACTACAAAAATAAATAATTATTATAAAAATGCTGGAAAAAAAGATCAGGGTACTGATTGGCAAAAGGATGATATTAGAAATGCTCTTGAAACAAATAAGATGTTAAAAGAACTTGGATTGACTAAGGAATTGGATGATAAGCTTAAGCAAATGACAAGTGCTTTTGATTTTAAACCAATTGAATTAGAGAAAGAGGTAAGAGCAAGTAAAGCAGCAGCTGCTAGAAAAGATGCATGGGGTCATTATCATGGTGGTGGTACAGGTAAACTTGATATTGTACCAAATATTTTATTAATTAATGGAAAATTAATTAAGATTCTTACTATGGGTGTAGAAGGAAGTGCAGGAAGTGCAGGTATATATACTTTGATTATCCCAGCTAGTGAAATTGAGAATATAAAAGATTAAAATATAAAATAAACAAAATATAATGAATGCAGGATTTTTCTTTTGAAATTTCCTGCATTTTTTCTATATTCATTATGTAAATAATTAATAATGATGATTATGGAAAAAGTAGTAGATTTTATGGACACTGAGTTTGCAAAAGATGTGTTGAATCCTGATGAGAAAATCGTATTCAACAAGCCTTGCAGAGCTTCAAATAACAACAATGTAAAGAATACTAATACAAAGAGAAATATGAAGAAACAGAAGAAGTATGAAGATTTTCAGTTCAACTTATTTGGTGAAACCATTGATGTTTGTTTCCATGATAAAGTATATTCTGATTACAATACTTCTTGCTGGATCTTTGGTAACGGCAACTTATCAGAACAGGTAATCAACTTGTCATTGACTACTCCATCTGGTAAGCCATTGAAACCAGAACAGATAAAGCAGACATTTGTACATGAGTGCATTCACATCATGCTTGAATCTGGTCAGTATTTTGAAGAGTCATGTAATGAAGGTTTAGTTGAATGGATGGCTAAATGTGTCAATATGATGTTCTTTTCAAATACAGAACTTGCTAAGCATTTCTAACAGAATTCCCTAGGAATGTGCCTGGGTCACACAGGGAGCGGAATAACATATTTTAGTATATTCTATCAGTTAAGATAATTTTAACGTCCCTGTGTGCATAACTTTAGTTCTTGAACAGAACTGAAAGAGATGTTCATTATTTAACAAATTTAAACATATATAAAGCAAATGAAAAATAACGATTACGAATATAATGGTGTGTCATTTTTAAGTATTTTGTTCTTGGTATTTCTTGTACTTAAGTTGACTAATGTTATTGATTGGTCTTGGTGGTGGGTAACTGCACCACTTTGGATCCCTATCATTATCTTCTTTGTTTTTTGTTGGTGGATTGTATGCATTTTACCAGATATTGAAGCATTACAACAAAAATAAATTGAAAAATTTTAGGAAAAATTTGAAATTTTAAGGCTTTGTTCTATATTATACATGTTAATTTAATAAAGAACATTTAATTATAATGATTATGACAAAAGCTGAAATTATCAAGAGCAATATCGAGAATGTTAACGATAAGTACAATACTTCATTCAAAGTTAACATTTTGAATCACAAGAATTATGATACTGTTTTTGTTACAAAAGAAGATGATTCTTGTTTCACTATCAAAGATATTATTTCAATATTGCATAACTCTAATTTGAATGAATGGAAGATTTCATTGAACTATGGAGATGAAGGTGGTGACTACGTAGGTTTCACTTACTTGGATAATATCGCAAGAAAGAATGGTTATATGATTTTTGATGGCGATTCAGAAGAATATGATGACAACGTAATGACTGGTTCAAGCTTGAGAGAAATGTTCTTAGTAAATGGTATGAAAGATGAATTAGTCTACATCAACAACATGGATGAAGGTGGTGACTTCGGTACTAACCGTAGAATGACTTACATTGAAATCTATGTAAACAAGATTGGTACATCAAATAGAGTTAACTTAGGATAAGAAGGATAATTAATTTAATAATTTTAATAATATGGGAACAAATTTTTACGCAGTACTTCCAGTAAAGAAGAAGGTAACAAAGAATCTTGAAAAGGCCATTGAGCTCATCAATAATACACCTTATGATATTGATGCTATTGAAGCAGAGATTTCTGAGGTAAAAGAAGAAATCGATAAAAACCGTATTCATCTTGGTAAGAGATCAGGTGGTTGGGTATTTGATTGGGATGCTAATGATTTAAATTACTATGAACCTTTATTAGAGTCCATTAAGAATTTCATTGAATCAAGTAATGCAAGTATTGTTGATGAAAATGGAATCAAATATACATGGGATGAGTTCATGGATGAAATTGATGATATTTTGAAATATGATTGCGGTGCTTTAACTGGTAAAGAGTATTATGAACAGTACCCTGAACATCGTACACCTTATACTAGAGAGTATCAACGAGAAATAAATATGTTCAAGAAGTATGCTATGAACAATACTATTGAACCTAAGTATCATGATTTCATTACTAAGGAAGGATTGAGATTTGCATTATATACGGATTTCAGCTAAACATATATTAATTTAAAAGGAGAATTATCATGTCAGTAGATCATTGCATTAAAGCTTATAAAGGAGAAGTTTGGATACCAGGTTGTCAATATACTTCTTACGCTGATTTTGAACGTGCAAAAGAAGAATGTTCAAAAAATATTGATGGAATAAAGAATAAGATTCGTCAGATTTGCATCTGTACACCAAAGGATGTATTTCCATCTGATTCTGAAGGTGATACATTGTGGAAGTTGAATTCAGAAGTTGATGAATTGTTTGAAGAATTGAATGAATATGAATGGGAAATGTGTAAAATCAATATTATTCAAACAATTCTTGATGATTGGGAATATTCCGGAAAGAAAGATCCTAGGAAGAATTGGATTAAGATCAATCCGGATTTATATGCAGATTTGAAAAAGGATATGAAAAAGACAATCGAGTCATTTGATGGAAATCCAGAAACTATCGAGAAGATGAAAGAAGAAAACCACGAAGTATGTGAAGAATTGAGAAAGAAATTGGAAGAGGAATCTTAAGATTCCTCTTCTTTTTATGTTATTTAAATAAAAACTATTATTCTGTTACAATAGTGCAACCAGTTATACCATCAGCAGATAATTGTGCTTTTATCTTATCTATAGTAGTCTGTGAACAACCTACCATTCTGATTGTTTTAAGAGCATTGCAACTAATAAACATATTATTCATATCAGTAACCTTACTTGTATCAAATGTACTCAAATCCAAAGAAGTAAGAGAACTGCAATGGTAGAACATACCATACATATTAGTAACATTACTTGTATCCCATCCACTCAAATACAAAGAAGTAAGAGAACTACATTGACCGAACATATGAGCCATACTAGTAACATTACTTGTATCAACATCTTTAAATATTAATTTAATAAAACTATTATGATTAAAGTTATAAAAATTATTATTTAAATTTGCATTTAATTTTAATTGATAGTATTCTACACCATCTATATTTACTTTATCTTCTTGAGCTGTATAATTCTGAGCACCAATGCTTATAGTATTAGAATCTCCTGTCCAGTATATGATAGTACGTGGTGTTCTAGCTGTCATTAGATTTGATTTTAATAAACTATTTCTCAATTCATTAAACTTATCCACTATGTTATCAGAGTCACTTATATTATCTATAGTATCCATTTTAGAAGGTGAATATTGTACACCATTTGAATATATTACACCTTTATCTTTAATGAAACATATCTTGTTTTCTGGATGTACAGATTCAGAATTGAATTGAGATAAGGTATTATAGTTTCTTAATATTTTTACCATGATTTTATTCTGTGCTATATTTATTCTGTTACAATAGTGTAACCAGTTATGCCATCAGTAGATAATTGTGCTTTTATCTTATCTATAGTAGTCTGTGAACAACCTACCATTCTAATTGTTTTAAGAGAACCGCAACCAGTGAACATTTGGTTCTTGTTGGTTACATTACTTGTATCCCATCCACTCAAGTCTAAGGATGTGATAGAGGAGCAATTGTAGAACATACCACTTATATCAGTAACATTGCTTGTATCAAATTTAGATAAATCTAAAGAAGTAAGAGCCCTACAAATATGGAACATTCCATTCATATCAGTAACATTACTTGTATCAAATTTAGATATATCTAAAGAAGTAAGAGCACTACAACCATAGAACATATCACGCATATTAGTAACATTACTTGTATCAACATCTTTAAATATTAAATTAGTAAAATCATTATTTTTAAATTTGTAAAAATTATTATTTAAATCTTGACCTAATTTTAACTTATAGTATTCTACACCATCTATATTTACTTTATCTTCTTGAGCCGTATAATTAGGACCACTAATGCTTACAGTATTAGAATCTCCAGTCCAATATATAGTAGGTACTGGTTCAACATAAATTAACCCTACTTCCTTAGCATTCTTAATAATCTTACTCATATATTCTAATGCTTCTGCTTCAGTAATAGCAGGTGGTAGATAGTCAAGCTGATTGTATGAATATTGTATGCCATCTATATAGATTACTTTTGCAGATTTAATAAAGCAAACCATGTTGACAGGTTTATTTGTGTCTGCTTTATATTCTGCTAATGTATTATAATTTCTAAATATTTTAGCCATGATTTTATTATGTTATAATTTATTCTGTTACAATAGTGCAACCAGTTATACCATCAGTGGATAATTGTGCTTTTATCTTATCCATAGTAGTTTGAGAACAACCTACCATTCTGATTGTTTTAAGAGAACTGCAATTACCAAACATACCACCAATATTATTATCATTATTTATATTCCATCCACTCAAATCTAAAGAAGTAAGAGCACTACAACCATAGAATATAGCAGCCATATTAGTAACATTACTTGTATTCCATTCATTCAAATCTAAAGAAGTAAGAGCACTACAACCACTGAACATACTGGCCATATTAGTAACATTACTTGTATCAACATCTTTAAATATTAAATTAGTAAAAATATTATTTGTAAATGAGTAAAAATTATTATTTAAATCTTTATCCAATTTTAACTGATAGTATTCTACACCATCTATATTTATTTTATCTGGATCAGCTGTATAATCATTATAATTAATTCTTATAGTATTAGAATCTCCTGTCCAATAAACATAAGGTACTGGTTTAATTTTCATATAGTTTCTATTCCTCAGTTCATCTAATAACGCATTATATACAGTCTTGAATTTAGTAGCATCTTTTATATCATCAGTTATATTATCATTATACATTTGCTCATTAGTATATTCAACCCCATTAGCATAGATTATTCTCTTATCTTTAATGAAGCATATCTTATTTTCTGGGTGACTTGCTTCTGCATCAAACTGGTCTAATGTTTCATATACTCTAAATAGTTTATGAATAGGAAATGTTGTATTTGCCATTTGAATTTAAAATATGTTAATTTGTAAATGACACCAAACAGATTAACATTTGTAAATATAAAATCCGTAAGTCTTACTGTCGGTGTCTTACTGTTTCATTTATTAAAAATAAAAAGGACAGAACTTGATTGTCCTGTCCTTTTATAAATTTTATTTAAACTAAATTAAATCTTATCAATATCTACAAGCTCATCACTTGTATGAACTTCTGCCCAAGGTTCAAACTTAATCTTGGTCTTATTGTCTTCACGTACAATCTTGATGTACTCATTGTCATCAGAATTGATAGCCTTTATAGCTTGTGCCTTAATACACTGACCATAGATCCAAGCATCTTGGTTAGTAACAAGTGATGGATTAGATGCAGCTACGGTATTAAAATCCTTAGCACTGAATTTTAATGAACCATTTGTATACTCAGGATTATCATCTGGAGTAACAGTAAGAGTATCAGTCTTTACTGTAACTGCATTTGTCTTACCAACAACCTTACCATCTACCTGAGAAACTGCAACCGTAACAAGGCTATTTACATCTTTGTATTCTACTTCAGCATCAAGTTCTTCCTTAAGTGCTTTAATCTTCTGGGCTACTGAACCAGGAACGTCATCAGCACCATTTAAAGTAGCAATTGCATCAGCATTCTTCTTGATAGTGTTTACTGGACCAGCTTCAGGAATAGCTTCACCATAAAGCTTAGTATCCATATCACCACGAGCAGTTGCTTCTTCATTAAGTTGACGTTGTAAATCTGCTATCTTTGCATCGATACCAGTTGTAATGGTCTTCTCACGAGCAATAGCCTGATTACCAACTTCTACTATTTTTTTATCAATTGCACGGATCTTAGCAGCAACTTTCTTAGCATCAGCCAAACCAGATACACCATTTGTTACATCAATATTTCCGTTGAAATCACTATTAACTGCATACTTAGCATCTGTAGTAGGAGTAAGAGGAGCATCAACAATAGTTCCAGTAGCAGGTGTACCAGGAGTATATGTTACAGTTGACATAGCATTCAAATCTGTCTTATCAACCTTTGCACTAACATGATACTCCATCTTATTGTCAACTTCAGTACCGGTTCCACCATCATCAAATGGGGCTTTTTCTTGTTTTACCTCAATATAATCAGGAGTAGTTGTATGAATTCCCTCAATATTGAAAAGCTTATGAATATCAATAGTTGTCTTAACAGGATTACCATGTTCATCTACTTTACCAGATGCAGTATTCCAAGTAAATGTAAGAGTACCTTCTGCATCATCATAAGATACACTATCAAGCATACCATCCGTAACAAACTCATTACCATCTACAACATCAAGAATTGCACCTGCATTATCTGTTAACAAGATAACTGGGTGTACAGAATTACCATCTGTATTGATTTTATTATCATAGAATTTAGAATTTTTATCAGGATTTTCTACAGCACAGTATTTCTTAACAAGCTTTACTGCTGTCTTAAGTTTACCACCATCTGTTACAATTGTCTTACCATCAACAATAACAGACTGATCTAAACCAACTGTATAAGTTGTAGTTTCAGCATTGTCCTTAGATGCTTCTACAGTAATACCTGAATTTTCCTTAGCCGCTACAATAGTCTTATTCTTAAGAATTTGTGCTTTAACATATTCGCCAATTACTGAAGTATCTGTAATTACACTAGCTTCTCCAACTGGTACATCAATTCCGGTAAGATTCTTTATAGAAGACTTGAAATTTGTAGAATCTGTTGCAAGACCTTCAATTTGCTTTATAAGATCCTCAGAAACACCGAATTTATGTCCATGAGAAATAATTTCACCAGTATTTTCAAGGAAGAAAATTCGATCTTTGTAAACACCATTACTCTTTTCTATAAGTGTTTTAATTGAAGAACCTAAAACTTCTTCATCTTGAGTAGTGAAATTTACATAAACAAAAAGCTTTTTTAAATCTGGATTTTGCGTAGCCATTTTTATATAAACGTTTATATTTTATTTTTTAACATGTACAACCTTCTGTACAACCTTTATTAGTAGTGGTACCAGGGGTAATTGGAGTACCTCCATTGTTTTCAGGTTTTGTTGTACCTGAAATATTATCTTGGAATCCACTTACCATGTCATCATATTTAGTAATTCCACCCCAATATTCATTAGGACTAAAATGAACAAAGTCAGTAAGGTAGGCATAAGCTGAATATGTGTATGCCCAATTGTTATCTACCTCATGAGAGGTGTAAGCATAGCAATTTGCTTGCGTAGCTTCAGCTGCTCTCTCAATATACTCGTAAGTATATGATAAATCAGCCTCATGCTTTTGAATTGCTGCTGCTAAATCAGCTTGAATTTGACTGATGTTGTTAAAGTACGTATAAGTATCATTAATAACACCATCCACACGGAAATTTAGATAGGCTAATGAACGACGATTTTCTTTTACACCAGTCTGTAATATATTAATATCATCATGATGTGCATGTTGTCTAGCAGAGATTTCACGCATAGCATTAGTCAAGCTTGCCAATTGTCTATCTTGCTTTCCATTCAGCTTCTCTATTCCATCTATTCTATATTCATGATTAGAAACAGTATTAGATATAGCCCTTACGGTTTCCATACCTGTTGCACGTCTAAGTTCATGCCACAGATGGTCTATAGTGTGGTTTTGTTTCTCATTTATCTTTTGAGAAAGCTCATCAACAGTAACAACTTTATTAGCATGGTCTTGAACGAGAACAACCAATGCATCATCATCTATTCTTGATGCATAAGGTAGTTCAGATATCTTTACATTTTCCATTAGTTGTTGTTCAATTTTGTTGATTAAAAATAAATCAAGGTGTCATCTAGATGACACCTTGACCATATTCATATCATTTTAGATTAAGCAGTGTAATCTTCCCAGAATGTAGCAGGATCAGCTAATGCATCTGTAATCTCTTTGATAGCAGCTTCACGAGCACTCTTTTCAGCGTTATCAGCAGCCTGACGAGCTGTTACCTCAGAATTAAGAGACTGAGTTAAAGCGGCAATGTTAGTAGCATTACCAGAGATAGTATGGGCACCATCAGCAGGGATTTCACCACCATATAATGCTTGGTCAGCAGCCTTACGATCTGTTACTTCTTGTGCCAATGCGGCTTTAGCAGCAGTATCCTTCTCATCAGTATAATCCTTAGCATCCTTCAATGCCTTATTGATAGAACCATTTACAGTTTCTTCACCTTGAATAATATTGAGCTTACCATTGATAGTATCGATAGCAGCCTGAAGAGTACCCTGAGCACCACTAACAGCAGCATCAACATAAGACTTAACATCCTTAGCATCAGCAAGACCTACTGTATCACTATCAACTGTTGCAGTAACTGGCTTGATAGTAAGTTTCTTCTCAGCATAGCTAACTGTGAAGTGTTCAACATCACCAGAGATGACGTCATTCATGTCAAGCATCTGACCAAGGTCGATATCAACATCAACATCTTTACTAGCACCACCGAATGTAAGCTTCAATTTATTAGTAGATGCATCATAAGAAGAGCTCTTTACAACATGGTTTCCAATGATATCACTAGCCTTGATAGACTGAACTGTTGTACCATCTTCTGATGTGAAGTCGATAGCCTTAGTATCAGCATTGTAAGCAACTGTCTTAACAAGAAGAGCACGCTTAGCATCATTATCTGCTTTGTATGCATTAAGAACAGCTTGTACAGCATCAATAGCAGACTTTACTGAATCCTCTGTACCATGACCATTATTGTCAAATGACTTCAAGATAGACTTAATGTTAGCAATCTGTGCCTGGACATCAGTAGAAAGACCATAAGCAACACCCTGAGTAACAATTTCCTGAGTCTTTGTCAAGAAGTAAATCTTATTGTTGTTAGACTCCTTAGATTTAGCAATGACTGCATCACGAAGACCAGCCTCTGTAACACGAACAAAAAGCTTGTTCAAATTAGTTAAAGCCATAATTATGGTTATTTGTAAATATATTTATTGTTTGCAAACAATTTATGATTAAATTGTCTTATATAAAAATAGCAGAAAAAGTTTCTAAAAGTTAGATTATTTATAGCACAAAATATTGAAATTAACCCAAATAAAGTACTATATTAAATTATAATATATATTCTAGTATATGAAACTTAAGCTAACACAACAAATTATCATAGGACAGAAGCATAAGAATTATGCTTCACTTGATAGATTGTGTTGGCTTTCTAAGAATCTTTATAACCAAGCTTTATATTAGATAAGACAGCAATATAATAAAGATAAGACTTATCTTGGTTATTCTAAACTATATAGACTGTTATATGATACAAAGCAACCAGACTATTTTGCTTTACCATACA
>OLSB01001685.1_pt1 | contig 20405 bp, 9 predicted proteins | sample 1672071 | NCBI WGS metagenome assembly OLSB01 (sample SAMEA3136642, study PRJEB25190) | human gut metagenome | biome: human gut; feature: human-associated habitat; material: faeces | place: Austria | collected 2013 | reverse complement strand
GATTTGAACCTCCGACCTCCGGGTTATGAGCCCGACGAGCTACCAGACTGCTCTACCCTGCGTTATCTAATCAACATATTTATTATAACACATTGTTGTCGGTTTGTAAAGAGTTTTTTAAAAAAAATGTAAAATTTTTAAAATATAGAATTTACGGGCATAAGAAAATCAAATTTTTATACCTAAAATCAAAACCATCGGAATTAATCCAATGGTTTTGATTTTTACTTAAACTATAATTTAAAACTTACTTATAAATTATTACTGCGTGACCGCGCGCCCATCTTGAAACAAAGAAAACTTTGCTGCAGTTTTCCTGATCCTGACGGTACGCCACAAAATCACTTTTCTCAATAGGGGATATGGTTCCCTCTTTTGAGTCAAAGCAATAGTAATTCGGGTATGAGAAGAAGCAATATTTTGCTGCATTCTCAATTTCTTCACGCGAATTTGCAAGCGAAAGCATGAACATATCGCTGTCCGGATCGCAGGAATAAATATATCCTTTATAATAATTTAAAATAGTATTATATGAAGCGTCAAAATAATTTATTTTGTGATCCGAACTGTAATCATAATCAAGAATTATTTCACGCGCCATACTGTCACCGCCGACGGAAAGGCGGACAATATCTCCGGGAATGAGAGGCATTCCGTTTCTTTGCGGATTGTTTTTTGCTTCGTACAAAGAGGTGATTATCTTTTCGTCCGTTATATACGATGTTTCAAATTTAAATGTCGTAAATGAAAGTGTAACAAGCTTTATTGCACTTTGTCCGTCCGGAGTAACCGCATTCGTACAGCTTTTAACAAATGATACGGCAGTACTGTCTGTTACGTTGGTTGCTGCTGAATAATAAACCACAGCTGATGCATTTCCGTCATATGATACGTCATACGGACGAATCAGGTCAGAACGAATATTTTCGCTGTCACCGAACATATTTTTATTTGAAACAATGCAGTGTTTGTCATCACTTATGGACAATGTCTGATCAACACAAAATATCAAGGTTGAACCGCTCAAAGAAAAATACGGATGAATTGTACTTTCTCTGTAGTAAAGTGTAGTACCGGCATCCTCTTCAGCAAAAGAATATCGTGTGAGTGAATCAATATTAGGTTCATTACCGGATACAAAACCTGTTGAAGGCTCCGAACTTCCCGATGTACGGTCAGAGTTTGAAAAAGCCGTATCAATTACATTTATTTTCCCGTTACTGTCAAGTGAGTAACGTATAAGCTGCTCCGAACCGAGGTATGCAAAAGCCTCCTTTGCAGACATTCTTGTCATATCGTCAATTATAACATTGTCTGCCAGATCCATTACCTTAACTTCTCCGCTGTCCGTACAAAGTTTAACTTCAGCATTTGCTGCAACGCCTTTTTTAAGTGATGCGGCATAAAGATATCCGTATTTCATGACACCGGCTGAATTATCCGCAGAAACGCATTTTCCGAACATGTTCAGATACAAAGTTACGTCTTCAGATATTTTGAGTGAGTCAAAATAATTTTTTACAAAATAATCCGTGCACTCATATTCTGTTTCATCTATTGTAACTTTTCCTGCATTTTTATCTGCTTCAACAATTTTTCCGGAAACTGCTTTATCGCTTAAATATATTTCGATAAGCTTTTTGTCCTCGGAAATAAAGCAGTCTAAAATACTACCTTTTTTAATATCGCGCGCTTCAATTTCTGTGTTGCCCCGGAAAATTGTGCACTTATCGGCATCTTTCAAATTGATGGGTGAATTAGACTTATCATCAAATATTTTGTTTTCGCGCAAGTTAACCGATGAAACAACCATGCTTCTTGTTTCATACACAAAAATAACATCATATTTATTGTCACCGTTGTTATCAACAAGTTTTATTAAACCGTCTTTAAGAGAAATGTTTTTGGGTGTATGAATTTTTTCGGATGCCTTTCCGTTGTAGATTATTGCGGGCATTTCCGAAAGACGGGCTTTTTTTCTTGTTCCGTTCTCGCTGATGTAATTTATTTCACTGTCGGAAGCGGATTCAAAATCATCTCCCTGAATTGTAAAAAAAGATGTGTTTTTAAGCGAAAGATATTTTATTTCGGAAGGTTCGCCCGTTGTGACATATGCCGTAACGTTTGCACCGAGCGTATATTCTCCGCTATACAAGTATTCGGAAGAAGCGAGGAGAATTTTTCCCGATGAAGCAGGGGCATTATTGTCGTATATGGAAGTATTTTCGTCCGCTTCGATAATACCGGTTACTTTTTTCAAGTTAAAATATTCAGTTAGAATGTTTTTGCCAGTGGCAACCGTATATTCGGAATCTGTTCCGAAAGAAGTCTGTATTCTTATATCGGTTTCACACATGTTTTTAAAAAGCTTAAAAGCGGCTTTATATGTTAAGGACTCAAAGTTTGTTCCGATGCCCTTAAAAATGTTCAGCTTTAAAGCTTCCGCAAGATAGCCTGACGGCCATCCGCCGAGCGATGCCGCTTCGGGCTCATAACCTAAAGCAATAACAATCATTTTTGAAGCTTCGGCAGGAGTTATGGCGCGTTCCGGGTAAAAAAGCGGCGCCTTTGCTGTTAAACCGAGTTTTATGGCGCTTTCAAGATATTCCGAAACAGCACTGCCGGAAACTATATCTGTAAAGTCCGCCGACTGATTAAATGCAGTTTTTTCATGACGAAGAAGCTGCATTAAAACACAAAGAAAATCCGCACGGGTAATGGGGGAGGAGTCTGAAGTGTATTCGGGCAAAGTAATTCCGAGTGCTTTAAGCGAGTTTGCATCATCATCCGAATCGCTTTGAAGTGTGCTTGCCGATATTGGGTTAAAACATGTAATGCACAGCGCGAAAGCGATAATAAAAGTTATAATTTTTTTCATTTTACCGTCCCTCCGTCGGAATAATTCATCAGACCGCAAATCATCACGGCAGCTTCGCCTCTTGTGAGAAGTGCGGAAGGTTTAAATTCCGTTTCGGCAAAGCTTAAAATCCGGCTGCCGGAAAGAGCCGCAACAGCATCTGCTGCATATGAGCTTATTTCAGCGCTGTCTGAAAACTCTTTTTTTGCTGCCTTAACGGAAATTGATGCATATTTTGCTGTTCTGCTTATCATTACGGCAGCGTCTTCACGTGTTATATTGTCGGACGGACGGAAGAAACCGTTATATCCGAGTATTATTCCCGTTGTTGAAAGTGACGGTACATATTCGTAAAACCAGTCGTTTTCGTAAACATCGGAAAATACTGCGCTGCCCTGTGCTTTGATATTAAATGAAACAGCAAGCATTTTTGCAAATTCAGCACGTGTAACGTTATTTTGCAGACGGAGAGAACCGTCTTCATAGCCGTTCAATATTCCTTTTTCGATAAGTGTTTGTGCCGCTTTTTCGGGAGAGAGAGCAGCTTCGGTATTATCGGGTTTGGGAGTGAGCATATTGCTTCCGCCCGAAATTGTTGTTGAAGAAGATGAGCCGGAACCTGAGCCTGATCCGCTGCTCTTTTCTTCTTTAAGTGCTTTCTTTACGTATTTATTGAAAAGTGCAGAAACATCGCTTTTTGTCTCGATCGAATCTTTTTCTTTTATTATTCCCGCAAATACTTTGTATCTGTGAGCTGAAGGAATTGAATGAAAGTCGCTTCCTGAGTCCATGTTTATTTCGAAATAATCGGAGTTTGAATCAAGAATTTCGGAAAGCTCGTTTCTTCCTTCGGCGGATATAACTTTTGAAAGCATTACTTTTTCGTTAAACAATTCGGAAAGAGGAAGTCTTTCGTAGTCATTTTTTTTCAAAAGAGAATCAAGCGAAGAAGTCTGCTTTTCGGAAAGCGCGTTTAAAACCTCTTCGTAATTCGCAATATATTTTTTTGCGCTGCTTAAGCCGTTTATGCCGGAGTTTAAAAGCTCATTTACCACACATGCTTTTACCGCTGTCTCGTTAGCCGAAAAGAAGTTAAATTTCTTATCTGTTTCGAAAGAGCGCATTGCAAAAAGATATTTGCCTATAAAATCTTCATCGCATTTAATGGAATCGGCATCTATTCCGAGTTTTGTTAAATTGCCGTCGGTTTTAAGAACTTCGGTAAGCTTTAAAGCGCTGTCGGCTTCGTTTATTTCACTGATAAGATTTTTGGTATCCTCGCTGTCGGGCGTGCATATTATAACGCTTCGTGTCATGGATTTTTTAATGCCTTCGGAAGTGTAGAATAAGTAGAAAGAATATTTGCCGCCCGAAATATCCGAAGGTATTTTTTTGCTGTATGAAAATGTTCCGTCATCGTTTGATTTGGCGCTTGATGAAAATACCGGTTCTTCATCTTCCGAATGTTCAGTTCCGTCATATTTAAAAAGTTTTACGTCAGCGGTTTTGGTGTCGGAATAAAAAATACCGTCCGCCATCAGCTCATCAAATGAAGAAGAGCAGTGTACATCGAAAAATTCGGGCAGTTTTACGGAAACGTTATATGTGTTTACGGTTCTGCCGTTTTGCGATGTAACGAGGACTTTGTCGCCTGTTGCAATCAGCTCATTGTCGGAAAGAGGGGTTCCGTCACGCACAATCTGGACCGAAGCTCCGTTTTCGGCGTTTAATGAAGACACAAGCTCACTTGCCGTATAAACTTCGGGCGATTCGGCTTTTAATGAAAAACCGTCAATCCCCGAAGGATTTTCCGAAATTTTAATAAACTCATTGTCTGAAGTTATTTTGGCCGTATACGGAGTTATGTCAAACACATCGTCCGGTGCAAGAACAGCAGTGGGTGTAAAATATTCAACGGCAATAAACTGCCATCCCGGCTGATGGCTTAAATCAGTGAATGTTTTGACTTCAACACCGTTTACATAAACCGTGCATAAGGGCATATCCGTTGAAGAAACTTTCTCATTTATAACAATGCTGTACTCTAAACCTTCTTTAAAATCGCAGATTTTTTCATCTGTTGCTTTCACGCGCAAAGCTGTTGCGCTCATGGAAAGAGTAGTGTTCCAGCGTCTTTTGTTACCTTCGGACGGACTGTCCGTAACCCACATTAAGCATGAATCGTCGCTTACGCCGCCTACTTTTTTAAACTCAACTATAATTCGTCCGTCAGTAACGGGAGAACTATCTTTATTTAAGTATGTGGAAGCTGCGGCATTATGCGGAAAAGTAAATAAACATCCGCAGAAAATTGCTATAGCAGACAAGAGTGATAAAATGTTCTTTCGCATTATCACATGCTCCTTTCAGTTTAAGTTAGATAAGTTTTTCCTGTGGTATTAACGTGCACTTTAATTATATACAAAAAAAATTTTTACGTCAAGCTGTTGTCTGATATTTTCACAAGAGACATTTATTTTCACTTGTCATTTTGGTGCTTTAATGATAAAATTTAAGTAAGATATTGGTCTTAATGTGCAAAATACAAGATTTGGAGATGATTGATTTTGAAACGTATTGCGGCTGTTATTTGTATGATGACCGTGCTGATGACATGTTTTTGGGGAACCGGAAGTGTTTTTGCCGATGATTTCCTTATAAATATGTCTTTTAACGGGTATGCCACAAACGAAACACCCTCGGATTTAAATGTTAAAAGCTTAGGGTATTATGTCACAGAGTATGCGGCAAAGGATAAGGGACTTAAAATTATAAACGGAAAAAATGAAAATAAATTCACAATACCGGTAAATGCCGGTAAGGTTTTCACGGTTTCGTTTGATGTAAAGCTTGACGGCGCCGATGAAACGGAAGGGAGCTTCCGGATTTTAAACGGCAACGCGGAGTACCGCCTTTTAAAATTCGGAAAAGACCGCACGGCATCGCTTTATGACGGTAATCCCGTCGGCGGAATATCAAGTTCGGTTATGACGCGCTTCACGGTTGTTGCAGATCTTGAAAGAAGTGTTTATTCCGTATATCAAAACGGTGAGAAAAAGTGCACTGATTATTACATAAAAGATTTAACGTTCAAGGGAATAACTGAAATTGCTTTTGCGTTTTCAAAAAGCGAAACTCCGGCAATTCTCGACAATATCAATGTTATAAACGGTGTTTATACAAGCAATGTTTTCCCTGTTGAGGCTTATTCTGATGAACTTACGGAACTTCAGGAAGTAACTCAGGCAGAGCCTAAAGTGTTTATAAACTGCGATGTTGATTATACAAATGATGTTATTTGGACTACAAATAATAATACTGCCGAGGTTTATACCGAAGAAGACGGAAACAAATGTCTTCACGTTAAAAAAACAACGGCATTGGGAATGTATACGGGAGTAAACTTCAACTCTAATGAGTACCCCAGAGTTATATGGGAAATGGATTTAAAAACAATAGACAAAAACTCCGAAATGATGTTAACTACACTCGCATCGCGTGTAACGAGACGCTGGAGTATTGACGTTACGCTTAAAGACGGAATTGTATATGCCAACAAAGATAAAGCTGCAACAATTAATTCCAACACGTGGACAAACATAGCAGTGGCATTTAATTTTGATACATTGACATATGATTTTTATGTAAATAAGAAACTCAAAAGTTCTAACATAGGTTTCCAAAATCCTGTAGCAAACGAAGGTTTCTCCGATCTTCAGCTTGAAGTTGGCGGAGACGGAGCAACTCCTGTGGTCTGCGATATGCTTGTTGACAATTTCAGATGCTATGAGGGTGAGGAACCGCGCACATTTGAATCAAAGGACTACTCGGAGATTTACAAAGAACCCAGCCCCATTGATGATGACGCAGCATACGAAAAAATGCTTTCGGGTTTTTCAGCGATTCATTTAAAAAGCGGAGTTATCTATAATGACGGAAAGAAAACCGTGTCCGATGAGCTCCCGTATATAAAAGATGACAGAACCATGATGCCTGTTCGCGCAATGTGCGAAGCATTCGGGTTTGACATAGGTTATGACAATATTACGAAAAAGGTTACCGTAGGTGACAGAGCGGAGCTTACAATCGGCAAGAAGAGTATGACGGTTGACGGCAATACAATAGAACTTGATGTTGCCCCCGAAATCAGAAACGGAAGAACTTTTCTTCCCATGCGTGCTCTTTGTGAAAATATTCTCGGAAAAACAGTTACATATGATGCAAGCACAGGTGTAAATGCCGGAATAGTATTCGTCGGAAACAGTGAATTTACAATGCCTAAAAATGCGGTTGATTCGCAGAAGCTTTGCGATTTCCTGTTTTACATAAGACCGAGCGACGATAAAGTTATTTCCGATTTCAAAACTTTGGGAACAGAGAATAAGCATCCCAGAATCATGATTGATTCGGACGGGGTGACAAAGCTTAGAGAAGAAGTAAAAAAATACCCGACAAAGAAGAAAATGGCGGACGCTTTGATAGCTTCTGCTGACGCAATGCTTAATGCTGCTGCTCCGACATACGGCAGATATGACGGTATTCGTATGTCATCTGCTCCTGCCTCGCAGAATTATACGCTTGGCATGGCATATTTACTGACAGGTGATAAAAAATATGCTGACGCCGCATGGGTGCGTATGGAAGCAATGTGCTCATGGGACGACTGGAACCCTTCACATTATCTTGATACTTCGGAGATTGCAGCCGGTATTGCCGTGGGTTATGACTGGATGTATGACGCATTCACACCCGAGCAGAGAAAGATTATAGAAGAAGGATTGTATAAAAACGGTCTTTATGAAACCGCTTTGTGGCAGCACGGAGTAAAAGGCACCTTTAACCGTTGGTATACAAGCGGTGAAAACTGGAATATAATATGTAATTCAAACATGATGATAGCAGCGCTTTCCGTTTTGGATGTTTACCCCGAAATGGCTTCAAATGTAATAAGCAACAGCTTGCGCGGACTTGAATATGCAATTTTTGATTTTGCGCCTGACGGAGCATGGTTTGAAGGCGCGGATTACTGGGATTACATGATGCCGTACTTTACAAGAATGCTTGACTCAATGGACAAGATTCTCGGCACAGATTACAGTATTTCGTATACAGAAGGTCTTTCAAAAACCATGTATTACTTTGTAAACATGCAGTCGGATCAAGGCTTATTTAACTTCGGCGATGCTGACCCGAAGAAAAACTTGTATCCCGAGCCTCTTCTTTGGTGCTCAAACCGCTTTAACGACCCCGGTATAACATCTTTGGCTCTTCAGAAAACGGGCGGAAATATCAGCAGTGCATGCGCTCTCATCTGGCTTAATCCTGAAATCGGTGTTGGAGAGGCAAACATGGATCTTGACTACTGGGCAGGAAATGTTGACGCCGTTACAATGCGCGGAAGCTGGACAGACAGCAACGCGGCATATCTTGGATATCACGGCGGTAGACACGGTGTAGATTCGAGATATACCCATAACGATTTGGACGGCGGAAGCTTTGTATTTGACGCTTTGGGTGAAAGATGGGCAATGGACATGGGCAAAGATAATTATAATCTGCCCGGTTACTGGAATGCAAATCCAGAAATTACTTCTGGAGGCTTGAGATGGAATTTATTCAGAAAAAGAGCTGAAGGTCATAACACTATAATAATAAATCCCGACGGTACGGGCGTAGACCATGTGATAGAGAGCAGCGCAAATGTTTTGTGGCTTAAATCCAAGCCGCGCGCTGCGATGAGTGCGGTTGATTTAAGCGAAAACCTCGCTGTTAACGCAAATAGTGCAAAAAGAGGATTTATGCTTACGGACAGCAGAAAATCCATGGTTGTAAGAGATGAAATAAATCTTAAAAAGCAATCAGAGGTTTACTGGCATATGTATACCGAAGCAGACCTTGACGAACAGGGAGACAATTATGTTGTTCTTACAAAGAACGGCAAAAAATTAAAAGTTGAATTTGCATGCAGCGCACCGTATGAGCTTGTTTATGAAGATGCAAAGCCTCTTGAAGGTTCACCTACGGTTGAAGGTGAAAACCAAAATAAAGGAATTCACAGAATTCAGCTTAAGATTTCAGCTTCGGGCAATCTCAATATAACCGCAAAACTTACACCTCAGGGAGTGGAAGACAGCCCTGTTTCAGATTATGATAAGCCCATTGATTCGTGGACTCTTGAAGACGGAGAACTTTCCGAAGCGCCAACTCTTAATATGATTTATGCGGACAATGAGCAAATAGCTGATTTTGATAAGTTTAATAAAAACTATGTTATAAAGTATATCGAGGGAGAAACAAGAGCTCCCGAATTTACAATAGAAAAAGACAGAGATACCGTAGTAACAATCGAGTCTGACGGAACTTATAATAAGCCTGTATCAATTAAAGTTGCGGATGCAAATAATGAGAATAACTTCTCTCTTTATACCGTAACATTTGAAGAAATACCGCGTCCTGTAAATCTTGATGAACTTAACGTTTACAACCCGACAAATATTATAGCTTCATTAGAGCCGCAGCCGGAAAATAAAAAGGAAAATGTAAATGACAATAACTTTGATACAAGATGGTCAGCGGAAGGAACAACGGGAGATTGCTATATTGATCTTGACCTTGGAGAAAAGGTTGATATAGATACGGTAATTATGGCAACATACAGCGGTGATACGCGTTCGCTTTACTTTGACATCAGCCTGTCCGATGACGGTCAGAATTATACAAAAGTATATGACGGCATGACAAGCGGAAAAACAACTGATTTTGAGCAGTTTAACTTTACAAAGAAAGCTGCACGCTTTGTAAGAATCACCGGATACGGAACAACCGAAGCCGGCGGAACATGGAACAGTATCACAGAGCTTCGCGCCGCTTTGAAAAAATAACATAAGCTTAATTTAAAAACTTTTTAATAAAATTAACCCGGCGCAGCAAATTGTCTGCGTTGGGTTAATTTACATGATATAAGTGAGGGAAATATGATAAACATAAATAACTTAATTTCACCTGCTCCGGTGAAAATTGCAGACGGGGGAAAGGATATTTTCATTGAGAACCATTCAAAACCCTGCTTTTCAATTGCAAAAAAAGGCGAGGGAGAGGTTTTTGAGACAGCGTGCGAATATCTTGAAGATAAGCTTTCCGGTATTACCGCATCTGAGTTATGCGGTGAATATGTAATAAATATCATCATAGACCCGACAGACAGCCGTTTTTCGGGTCAGGGCAAAAAAGAAGGATATATCATAGATATAAAAGAAAACTGTGCCGACCTTGTAGGCTTTGATGAAGCGGGTGCATACTATGCTGCCGTGAGCTTCAGCCGTCTTGTAAGAGAAGAAGAGGGCAAGGTGATTGTTAGAAAATGCTTTGTTTTGGACTATCCTTATTTTAAAGACCGCGGTCATTTTATGGAATGCCGCTACGGAAGCGACTTTATGACGCTTGAAGACTGGAAAAAAGCAATTGACTATCTTTCCGAAACAAAAATAAATAAGATGATTGTTGGCTTATACGGCTGCTGGCCGCGCCAGTATGACGGCGAATTTGCGGAATATTTGTATATTCCGTTTAAAAAACACCCCGAACTTTCCACCCCGAGAAATATTAAATATTATTCGGCAAAAGAAAAAAGATGGGTATATAAAAAAGATGTTCTTCCCGTAATGTTTACGGAAGATTATTTCGGCGAAATGGCTTTATATGCCAAAAAACGCAATATTGAAATTGTTCCTCTTTTTAACAGCCTGGGTCACAATACTTTGATTCCGCGCGTTCATCCCGAGATTTCCGCAAAAGACGAAAACGGAAATCCGCAAAGCGTAGGTTTTTGCACAAATAACGACAAAACTTACGAGCTTATGTTTGAAATATATGATGAGATTATAGACAGATATTTAAAGCCGTGCGGAATTAAGTCTTTTGAAATCGGATTTGACGAAATTTGGGACGTACAGGGCGTGGATAAAAATAATTTGCAGGAAATGCGCTCTCCGTTCTGCCGCTGTGAAAAGTGCAAAGATATAGCCCATACGGAAATCATGGTAGATTATCTTATAAAAGTAGTTAAATACTTAAAGTCCCGTGGAATGGAAAATGTATACCTTTATCATGATATGCTTTTTGACAATAATCTTATAAATGAAGAGCTTTGCGAAAGATTCAAAAAAGAAGGTATTTATGATACAGTTGTAATTGACTGGTGGTCTTATTTCGGAACGGAAGACTTTTTCTCAAAACGCGAAAAAGATGTTAACGGAATTTTCAGAAGCATCGGAAAACCCATAACAGGTTATTTCCATTGGATTATGCCGACGCAGGCAACAAAAAATATATATATGATGAAAGACGTTGCCATTCGCAATAATTTTGAAGGCATGATAGCATACGGAGCTTTTGAATACTGCTATGATTATAATTATTCCGTTCTTGCCGAACTTTCCTGGAATCCGAATTCGGGTCTTACCGAAGATGATTTGCTGAAAAAATACGCGTATATCAATTTCCCCGAAGATACGGCAGGTGCATATAATGCTCTTAAAATTCAAAATGACCTTATAATTGACGGATATGTAAGCAAAAACTTGTTTGAAGATATATTTGAATACTATAAAAGCTGCTATTTGCAGCAGAACAATGTTTATCCGCAGGATTATCCGGCAGCACAGTTTAAAAAGATTTCGGACAATGAGGACAGATTTACGGATTACCTCAGAAAGTCTCAGAGCATGGCGGAAAGTGTTTACAAATATTTTTCGGAGAATATCAGCTCTCAAAAGGGCAGCGTATGGAGGCTTTCTGCAATGCAGTATAAAGCTTTGGCAGATGAGTTCCTGACGATTTATACCTGTGCAAAGGCTTATAATGCAAACGAAATATTCGAATTTGATTTTCTCTCCGAGCTTGACAGGCTGATAAAACAGCGCGACTATACAATTTCTCTTTGCGAGACGGTGCGTATACCCGCAAACCAATACACAACCGTACGCGATATGACTGTTGTGAGAGAATTTATGACTGATTTGAGAACATATATAAAAAATGAAATCAGAGCCGGCAGAAAACCTGAAATTGATTTGATAAACTTTAAGAAATATCTTTCGGATACATCATTGTTTTTAAGATAGGGCGATAGGAAAAAGGTTTTTTCGTCCAATAAAGCTGGAGTTGCGGTTAAAGTAAAGTTTAGCCGCAACTCTTTTTTTATACTGCCATACGGAGAATATTTTGTTTGTTGGCGATTGGTTTTGTATTCGCAAATAAACCTCTTTATATGCAGATAAAATTCAGCCTGTAGGGTAGATTCACGAATCTACCGTGCGTTGTTCGCGCAAATAAAATTTGTACGCACAAGCGACTGTTTTGTGTGCGTCAAATAGTTTTTCCCATGCAAAAACCGACCTCCAATCGTTAGATTTTTGGTCTGACTTTTGGGGGTCGGTTCATTAATGATGTCGTTTTTTATAAGCTTTTATTTATTTTTCGTAAACCGCTTTGGGAACAAGCTTGTCAGACCAAAGGAATACTTTAACCTTACCCGTATTCTTTGGCGCTTCAAGTTCAGCCGTGCACGCTGTACGTTCCTGAGTATCTACACATTTTACATTTAAAAGTCTGCCGCTTGTTTCGTCATATGATGCAAATATCATCATTCCGTTTGAATATGTAAGTGTGCTTGCCGACAATGCACCGTCATTTTCCGAAACGGTTAAAACATCGTATTTATCAGAAGAAATGTCTTTTTCACAATTTTCTGTGTTTTCGATATAAGTACAAGTAAGCGTATTGTATATATGATTCATATAAAACTGACTATATGCGCCTGTATCTTCATTTCCGGTATTATTAAAATATTTTTTAAAAGTATCACTTTTTACTTCGGCAATAAATTTTCCGTTTGCATAAAGTACAGCAGATTCGCTCTTAAGATCCACAATGAGTTTAAAATCTATGGATTCTGCATTACCGACTTTCTCATTAAGTATGTCAAGATAATTTTCGCTCCAGTTATTTGCTATTCTGCAGTTGGAGGAATCATAGAGGAATATAAAATTAGCAGATATACCACCTGCATCAAGATTTACAACAGGACGGATTTCCACGTCACTTGACACGGTTTTGGGCAGTGTAAACTCAAGCAGCATTATATTGTTTGTTGAACTTGCCGCGGGCCAGTTAAAACTTTCATTAAGATTAACATATGCGTAGTCTGCCTTTGGCGCCACAATGCTGTCTTTAAGCGTTAAAGAATATGTACTTCCGTTTGTAAGCTTTAATGTATATCCGTTTTCCACAAAAGCGTTGGTGGAAACTTTTACGTCACCATTATATATGCCGTCAATGGCATAACCTTCCGCTGTTTTAATGTTTTTAAGAATCTGCTCAAGCTTTGTATATTTTAATATGCCTTTGATTGCGGAAGTGCTGTTATCTATTGTGTATACTTCGGAAGTAATTTCAACTGTTTTAATCGTAACGGCATATGTATTTACTGTTTTGGAGTTTGACGAAGTAACAATTACTTTATCACCGGTTTTTAAAACAGCATCAGAACTTAATTCGCTGTCATCGCGTGTAATTGACAATGCAGCACCTGCCGAAAGAGTTAAAGCACTTTTAACATCAGCGGCTGTTTTTTCATCGCTTATAACCATGCCGAATCCGTCAAATCCGCTGTCGGATGAAGTTATTGCTACAGCGCTGTCGGATGAGCCCGTTATAAAAGCTTTGTAATTGTCTTCATCGAATTTGTCTATGGAATCCAGCGCACCTACAAAAGCAAACGGGCAACTATAGTCAATTTTAGTCCACTTCATTGTGGAATTTGCATAACCTGCGGCTGATTCAACTACATCTTTGGGAGATGTCCACTGATTTTTTGTTACACAGACACCATTTACATAAACACGATACATACATTTATCAGAAACATTAACAGTGTTATCAAGCAAAACAACTATTTCATATCTTGTATTTGCATCAAGGTCACAGAGCTTCTTGTTTAATGTTCCGGCCCATGAGGCTGAGTTATCACTGCAGGTGATTTCTGTTTGTTTTACATTAATGTATGTCGGCCATTTTACGTCACTCGAGTTTGATGTATTTTCTGCTCTAAACAGAAGATTTACGCTAAAGTCAGACGAAACTCCAGCTTCTCTTGTATACTCGCAGACAAGAACTTTTCCAATTTGATCAGCTTCCGGAATATCCTGAACTATGGCAGCTGACGCAGGCATTGTAAAAAGCGTTGCAACAAATACGATTGCCGCAAATAATGAGAAAAACTTTCTTTTCATAAATAAAACCTCCGTAATAAATAATTTTTGTCAAACACCACCGTTTATATTTGACATCTTATTAAAATTTCATTTTCCATATAAAACGGCGAATTTACAATTTAAAGTCTATATTACTCCTTTCCATTGTAAAAAGTTTTTCACCTTAAGAATATTATAACATGACTTTTTAAACAAAGATAGTGTAAAAAATTTAACTGAAGTGTAAAAAACAAACAAAGAAAAAGAGGCTTCGGAAAAATGTACAGGTTAGATAAAGCACTGTTTTTCCAAAGCCCCTGAAAGGTGCGGCATTTAATATATTATTTTACATAATCGCGGTATTCGGTGGGGGATATACCCGCCATTTTTTTGAATACGTTCAAAAATGTTCTTGTTGTTTCAAAACCCGATTTTTCGCCTACCTCGGCTATGCGCATTTTATTATGCTCCTTAAGAAGTTTTTTGGCATAGTCGATTCTGAGGCCATTTATATATTCGTTAAGTCTTAATCCGCTGTTTTCGCGAAAGATTTTGGAAACATAAACCGATGAGATGTTAAGATAGTCTCCTATGCTCGACACATTAAGCTGCTTGTCCGTAAAATTACGGCTTACGTATTCCTTAACTTTAAGATAAGTTTTTGTCATACCTTTTGTGTCATTCTGCGTTTCCGTTGCGCTGCGAAATATATTCATGATAAGCTGCTTTGTTTCGGCAAACGTTGATATTTCATCGGGCATACGCGCGTTGTGAAAAAGAATTTCGCTTGTCTCGTTAAATTTAAGCATATTTGCCTGAAGTATGGTATTTATGATAGCATAGGTAAGTCCTATACCCGTCTGGCGGCTGAAATTTGTTTCGTTTTCGGAAAATATTTTATCGGTAACTTCCGATACTTTTTCGGGATCTCCGAGACGTACGGCAGAGAAAAGCATATTTTCGTTTTCAAGGCTGTAAACATAAAGCGGATTCTTCTGCTCGCCGCCGGACTCCGAATAGAAATTAATAATATCGCTGTAGCCGTAAAACTCTGCCTTTTCAAGTGCTGCGGAGGCTTCCGCGGCAAGGTATGCAATGCTTTCGGCGCCTTTTCCGTTTAAGCTTGCGCCTATGCTTGAACTTATGCTGTCGCAAAGCTCAAGTGTTTCCTTTATTTTTTCGAAAATATCGGTCATAAGCTCTTTTATATATGCGCTTTTTTTAGTATCGTAATTTACTATGCAAAAATGTCTCCCTTCAAACGAAACGCAAAATATGTTTATGTCGTTGGTTTTATGAGAATAAATAATTTCTTCAATTCTTCCGGAGATTAATTCAATGTCTCTGATTTGTGTATCAAATTCATCTTTAAACTGCGTCACATAGACGGCAAACGTATTTTTGAGTGCATTTATACCGAATTCGGTAAATTTTTGTTTTAAAATCTCTCCGTCCTTCACATAGCCGTGAATGAGTTTTTTTAAAAATTCATTCCGCAGAAATTCATTATGAAGTTTAAACATTTTGTCGATTTCAGTGTTTTTCTCAGTTATCATAGAAGAATACTCTCCGTTTCAGGACTTTTTATTTATATTCTATATGACTTGTTTTAAAATGTCAATATGAAAATTTTAATGGAATGAGAAATCATTTAAAAAAATATTTTTATGATTTTAAATATAAACATTTAATAATGTTAAAAAAACATATTTTTTGTCTATTATATTTCAAAAATGTACATAGATTATAAAATGTGTCTCTTATTAATATTGTCTTTTATTATTTTTGATGATATACTTTTAATTAATCGGAGAAACGGAAGTGTTTTCGATTTCCGCTTAAATACGTGTAACGAAAGGATGAAACAAAATGGATAAGATAAGAATGGGTGTTGTAAGCTTGGGAGTCGGTTCATACCACCTTGATGCTTTAAACGGGATAAGAGATGTTGAGGTAACGGCTTTGTGTGATATAAACGAAGAACTTTTAAAGCAAAAAGCGGCGGAATATCATGTTCCCTTTATTTGTACGGATTACCGCGAGATGCTCGGCAGAGATGATATAGACGCGGTTACGGTAACGTCACCGGATCAGCTTCACAGAGAAATGGTCGTTGCGTTTTTGGAGGCGGGCAAACACGTATTGTGTGAAAAGCCTTTTGCTCTGCATAAAGAGGATTGTGAAGCCATGATTGAAGCCGGAGAGAAATCCGGCAAGATATTAATGGTAGGACAGGTCGTAAGAATGTCGCAGTGTGCATTTGTAAAGGAGATAATAGATAAAGGCGTAATAGGAGACGTTTTTTATCTTGAATCGGAGTATGCGCATGATTACACGTTGGGACACGCTTCGGACTGGAGAAAGGATTTTAAAAATCCCAGACATCCCGTAACGGGCGGCGGCTGCCACGCGGTTGATCTTCTTCGCTGGTTTGCCGGAAATCCGACTGAGGTTTTCGCATATACAAACAAGAAAATACTGACCGACTGGCCTCTTGATGACAGCGCCATATGCGTGCTGAAATTTCCAAACAACGTAATAGGAAAGGTGTTTGTTTCCACCGGATGCAAGCGCAGGTACACAATGCGCACGCTTGTTTACGGAAGCAAGGGAACGGTTATAGCCGATACAATGGACACCTGCGTTTCGCTCTATCTTGCCGAATTTAACGGTGTGACAAAATTCCTTGACCGTAACATGCAGAATATTGAAATGCGTTTGCTCTGTCCGCCGCAGGATCATAATTTCAAAGGTGAGCTTGAAAAATTTGTAAGTGTAATAAAGGGCGAGTCCGAAAATACATTGCCCGGCCGCGAGGGAGCGGCGACGGTTTGCGTATGTGAGGCTATAATTAAATCGGCTGAAACAGGGAAAGCCGAGAAAGTATCTTATCTTGATTAAAACCTGTTATAACGATTCGGTAAAATAATTTTGAAAGGATGTTTTTTATGAAAAAGGTATTCTCGTTACTGCTGGCAACCGTTATACTTCTGGCAGGAAGTGCTTTGCCGGCACTTGCGGCAAACGGAGAGGATTTTCATATTGATTTTGAAGTATGGAATCCCGTAGCCGGCGACGGAAGTGAAATTCAGTGGTCATCCGCGAAAACCGAAGTTGTTCCGAGAGACGGCAACGAAAACAACCATGCTTTAAAGCTTACAACACAGGGTCTTGACGTCAGAGGACTTGGTTTTACGGGAGATTCGATAGTGAAATTTGACTTCATGTTTCCGGAAAGCACAAAAACAAGCATTGCGAACAAGCATAATTCTGGCGAATATCTGAACAATTATTTCCTTGATGTGAGATTTGGAGATTCTCTTGTCGGAAGTCTTCCGAACCCTATGCTATTTCAGTATTATGCAAATACCGATACAATGATGCTTGATATATCATCGGACGAAGCGGCAAGCTATAATCATACGAGAGTGGCAAACTTCGGTTTTAACGAGTGGCATACGATAAGTCTTGTTTTTCACAAAGAAACGGGATATATAGACCTTTCGTTTGACGGCACGCCTTTTACAAAAAGCGGTGTTAATTTCAGGGTATATCCTGACGGGGTGAAAAACAATCCGCTGGCGCTCATTGCCTGCAGAGCTCCTTTTTCGGAGGACGGCGGAGAGCTCTATATCGATAATTTTTCCGTCGGAGCATATTCGGAAACCTCCGCGGCGGCAGAGACGTTGAGCGGCAAAACCGAAAACTGTGAAATCAATGAAGGCTTTAAGGTTGTTTTTCCGGAAAAACCGGATCAAGCTTCAATTTCGCTCAACAATGTTGACTACACGGCTTGCTTTGAAAAATCCGAGGACGGGAAAACATTTACCTACAACGGATATAAAGCTCTCAGCTACGGAACATCGTATACCTTGTCCGCGGTAGGGTCAAAAGGACTCGGGACGGTTTTAAAGGCAACGCTTTTGTTTACGACAATGCCCGAGCCCGAGGCAAGCAGGGGCTGTTCAATGCTTTACAACTTTGACGACGGCATTATGGGCAATTCCTGTAACTTGGGCAAGGATGAAAATGCAAGGGTTGAAATTGTAACAATTGCAAAGGACGGCAATGAAAACAACAGGGCAGCTTACATCAAAAACGGAGCAGATCCGTTTAGAGACGGCGTGGCGCAGTTTGGTATGGACAGGTTCGGAATGAAGGGAACCGTTGTATTAAGCTTTGATTTTATGCTTCCTCTTTCCATGAAGGATAAAATGACTTCTGAATTTCAAAGCATCTGGCTGTACTTTAAGCAGCCGGACGGAAAGCTTAAGGGTTCGCAGACAAATATGCTTATACAGCCTCCCGCAGAAGGCGGAAACAGCGGAAGGGTTTTATTCCGCGGCACAAGCTGGGGTGTCGGAGGATGGTATACATTTGACAAGTGGCATCATATAGATATGGTGATAGAAACCGAATACGGCAGCTTTGACGTGTACTTTGACGGGGTAAAAGCTGACGGTAATTTCAGCGTCATAGGCGAAAACGGGAAGGCTTTAACAGGGTCTGAGCTTTCGACAATAAAAGGCTTAAGCACAAACATGAGCAACGGCGAGATATATCTCGATAACGTTAAGGTTTCAGAGGCAATTTCAAATGTTGACGCGGTGCTTGACGAAGGCGTTTATACATCTAAGCTTATAAATAAAAGTGTGGCAGATGAAACGATTTCGGTAATCGTAACGGTCGTACAGGATAACAGGCTGCAATATGTAAATGTTTTTTCCAAGACGGTTCCGGCAGGAGGAATGACGGATTTATCTTTAAATATACCGGCAGGAAACACTAAAATAATGTTCTGGAAAAACTCAAATGAGCTTCAGCCGTATTCAAGATTCAGTATTCCTGTTTTTGAAGGCTAGGCAAAGAGGCAGGGAAATGTAAAGGTTTATGGCCGTCACGGCAAGTATGGTTAATTTTGCTGTGACGGCACATTGTTTTAAAAGGAGACAGTATGAAAATTAAACTTTGTATTTTATCGCTTATTATGTCGATCACACTCGCTGCCGGGCCGATTATTTGTACTGCGTCCGAAAACTCGCTGTTTTTCGATTTTGAAAACGGGGATATGGGCGCCGTTAAAGTTATCGGGGCAGACGATGTCAAGGAAATAGTTACGGATCCCAAAAACCCGGAAAACCACGTGTTGTATATGGAAACGGGCGAAGGTGACGAATGGTTTCAGTCACACTCGGGCTTCACTATAGGTTCGGACAGCAAGTTTTACGGGAAAACGCTTATAGACCTTGATTTGATGATACCCTCCGATACAAACGTATTTAACGAAGGCTTTTCGTTGTATTTCAGAAATGAAAGCACGGGCGAATATATAGAATCCTACAGACAAATTCAGATATCGTCCGAACGCATCGCGTTTATGTCATCGGCTGGGCAGGCGAAGATTGTTGATTCTTCAAAGGGTTTTTCTGCGGACGAATGGCATAACCTGAAGCTTTTGGCAGATACGAAAGAATTTACCATTGATGTTTTTTACGATAATAATTTTATTGTTAAAATGCCGATTTGGGGCGCGGGCACAGCGTCAAAGAATGTTGATTTTCTTTTTTCCTTTGCCGTTAAGCTCACGGGTAAGGGAGCGAAATTATATCTTGACAATGTAAAAATCGAGCAAATAGACAAGCTTTCGCTTATATCGTCGTCACCCGAGAACAAATCGGAAAACGTAAATGTCGGAGACCCGATAAACCTTGTGTTCAATAACGAAATAAAAGAGAGTAATCTCGTGCTTGATTCAGCCGAGCCTTTGCCGCTTTTAAAAGACAATTCGTCTTATTATGTAAAACCCAATCTTCTTTGGGATAAGGAATATAACGTTTCGGGAACGGTTACGGATATATTTGACCAAACTGCCGAAATAAACTTAAGCTTTAAAACACGTCGGCAGCCGGATTCGTATGTGATTTTACAGGGATTTTATGATGAAGCCGACAATAAGCTTGAAGAGCTTAAAAAGGGTATTGTCAAAGCAAAGCTTGATTTCTGGCAGAAAGCCGATACGCATTATATCCTGATTGCCGGTCTTTACAGCAAAAAAGACGGTATTATCGAAATGCTTAACGTAAATGCCGTATCGGTGCAAAGCGGTGACGAGATTTTAAAATCGGAGTGCATTGAATTAGATGTTCCCGATACGGACGATGATTATTTTGTAAACATTATGGTGTGGAATAATCTGAAGGAGGGTATTCCCTTAAACGAAGGGTTTTACAGCGGAATATCTCAACTTGGGAGGAGGTAAAGATTTGAAAAAACATCTGCTGATTTGTGTATTGACG
>OLSB01001684.1_pt1 | contig 20407 bp, 18 predicted proteins | sample 1672071 | NCBI WGS metagenome assembly OLSB01 (sample SAMEA3136642, study PRJEB25190) | human gut metagenome | biome: human gut; feature: human-associated habitat; material: faeces | place: Austria | collected 2013 | reverse complement strand
TTAGTTTATTTTATTTTAATATTTTAAATTTATTATATTTATTAAATTATTTTAGGTTAATTTTAAATTATTAACAAATAATCAAAATTTAAATTAAAAAATATCAATATTTATTCATAAATTTAATTAATTATTTTTATTTTTTATATTTTTTAATTATTTTTTTAAATTTATTTAATTATTTTTTTTATAATTAATTATTAAATTTTTACTGGTAAAGAATTTAATAATTTTTGACTTTTGAGTGGTTTCAAATCTATATACTTCTGTTTCATTTCTTCACTTAATAATTCTAAAAAACTCACTTTGTTTTCTAGCCTTCTTTTTTGACAAAATTTTTGTTTTCGAGTATATATTTTTTTTCATAAACCCCATTAATCCGTAATTGTTTATTCATCACATTTTTTAAAACTCTATTTCTCTTTGTTAAAATTTTAAGTTCTATTTTTTTCTTTGCTTTTCTTCTTGAATTTTGTCTTTTTGTTTTGTGTTTTGGGCCGTTAATATTTTCTTTTTAAAATTAAATCGCGATATCTTTCCTTTTCTTTTTTTGGAAAATTTCTTCTTTGCTCTTGTGTTATTTTTTTATTTATTATTAAATTTTTTGAATTATTTTTTATTTTTTTTATTTTTTAATATATTTTATTACTAATTAATTTTTATTATTTTTTTTTTATTAATTTAATTTTATTATTTAAAAATAATTAATTATTTATTTAATTATTTTTTTTATTTATATTTCCTCATTTTCAATTAATACTTTTATACTATTTATTTCATTAAGTTGTGAAACTGTTTTTAAAATAGATTTTTTTATTAATTCTATATTTTCTTTATTTAAATCAGTATTAAATTCTTTTGAAAAATTTATACATAAATTATCTTTAATTAATTTAATATTTATTATTTTTGTATTTTCCGGAATTAATTTTTTTAAATTATTATTTTCTGGTCCCGCAATTAAATATTCAATTAATTGTTTTTCTGGATGATTTAACAGCTTTTTAGAATCAATTTGTCTTATTTCTGTTCCCAAATCTTTTGCTTCTTCATCATAAAAATATAGTACGATATTTGTTGTTCTTAATTGTTCTTCAGATATTTCCTGTTCTGGTGTATATTCTTTAATTATGTTATTTGTAGAATTTTTGTGATTTTTAATTAAAATTAATCCTATCCATAAAATAAAAACTAATAAAAAAATAATAATAATAAACATTGTAAATTTCTTTATTTTCATTTTGTCCTCCTACTTTGCTTAATATTATTATTTATATATTTTTTTTAGAACATTTTATTAATTTTTTTAATAATTATTTATTTTTTAATTTAATATTTTAATTAAATAATTTTTTATTTTTTTATTTAACAATTTAAACAATTAATTATATATTTTTTATTTAATATTCTAAATAATGAATTATTTATTTTTTTATTTAACATTTTTAAAACAATTATTCTTTTTTTAATATTTTAAAAAATCTATCCTTTTTACTCTCTAGCTCTTGTGAATCATAAAATTCTATGACTCCATTTCCGTTTAAACAATTTCCACTTTTTTCCAATATTTCTTTTAGATGTTTTGCCACTCGTTCAGCTCCATCAAAGAATTTCACGTTTCCAAGTATTTTTTTTATATCGTCTTTTATTAAAGGATAATGTGTACATCCAAGTACAACATTTTTAACTTTTCCTGTATATTCTTGCAGATTTTGCTTTAAATATTTTTGTATTTTTTCATGATTTCCTTCTTCTATTATATCAGCTAAACCACTACAAGGTAATAAAATTGTTTTATTATTATTATATTTTTGATATAACAAATTAAATTTTTCACTTTCTATTGTTCCTTTTGTTGCCATTACCAAAGTTATGTCATCATATGCATAATCATATACCATTTTATATGCTGGTTCAATTGCAATAATTGGAATATTATTATATTTTTCCCTTAAGAAACTTGCTGCTTTAGCACTAGCTGTATTACAAGCTATTACAATTGCCTGTGCACCATTATCTATTAAATTTCTTGTTATATTATCTGCAATATCAATTACCTCTTTATCTGTTTTTTCTCCATATGGGTTGTTAATTGAATCGCTATAATAATAATAATTTAAATTCGGTAATATTTTTATTATTTCTTTTAGTACAGTTACTCCACCTATACCTGAATCAAATACTCCTATTTTAAATATTCTTTCCATTTTATCCCTTCTTTGTGAAATTGGTTTTTAAGACGTTTTTAAGTGTTTTTCAGTTAACTATATTCTTGTGTTGTAAAAGTGCCTTATTTTTGATTTTCATGCGTTGTTTTTATTTTTAAAAATTCTTGAACTTTTTTAATTAATAAAAAAAGATAATAACCTTTTCCCTAATAAGTTATTATCTCTTTTTGGCGGAGATTGAGGGATTCGAACCCTCGCGGCCACTTACGCAACCCTAACGGTTTAGCAAACCGTCCCCTTCAACCTACTTGGGTAAATCTCCATTTACATAAATAGTGAATAACAAATACTGTATTCTTTTTTATTTATTATTCACTTCTTTATTTTTAATATATTTTTTTGTTGATTGGCGGAGAGGGTGGGATTCGAACCCACGGTAGGCTACAAACCTACGCCAATTTTCAAGACTGGTGCCATAAACCAACTCGACCACCTCTCCAATTCTTACAACATGTATTAGTTTACCACGAGCAGTGGAAAATGTCAAGAGTTTTTATGAAAAAACCACAAAAAGGTAAATTGTTATTTACTTTTTGTGGTTTACATAACTATTGTATTTTTTCTATTATATTATTTAGCTCGTCTTTTGAATTGTAGTGTATTACTATTGTTCCAGACCTTTTTCCTGCATTTAACTTAACTTGTGAACCAAAGAAATTTCTAAATTTGCTTTCTATTTCTTGATATATTGGTGCATATCTTGTTTGGTCAACAACCTGCTCTTTCTTTTTTATTTTCATCTGTTTTTCAACTTCTCTTACACTATCTCCTGTTTTTATAACATATAACGCAGCTTTGTATTGTTTGTCTGGATCTTCTATATTTAGTAAGCTTCTGCAATGTCCCTCAGATATATTTCCTTGCATTACAAGTTTAATAACTCTTGGGTCTAAGTTTAAAATTCTCATTGTATTTGCAATTCCACTTCTGCTAATTCCAAGTTTGTTTGCAAGCTCTTGTTGTGTCATTCCATATTTTTCAATGATTTCTTTTAAAGCTTTTGCCTTTTCTATTGGGTTTAGGTCTTCTCTTTGTATATTTTCAATAAGTGCTACTTCTTTGTTTTTTTGTTCTGTATAATTTCTTATTATTGCTGGAATTTCGTTTAAACCTGCTTTTTTTGCGGCTCTCCATCTTCTCTCTCCTGCAACAATTTGATAGTAATCATTTTTCTTTGTTACTATTATAGGTTGTATTACTCCATATTCTTTAATAGAATCTGCTAAATCTTCTATTTTTTCATCATCAAATCTCATTCTTGGTTGTTCTTTATTGGGCTCAACCTCTATTAATTTTAAGTTTACGATAGACTCCCCTGCTTGCAACTTTTCTTCTTCTGCAATATTTTGCAAACCTCCTGAAAATAGTGCATCTAAGCCTTTTCCTAGTCCTGTTTTTCCTGCCATTTTTATTCCCTCCTATTTAGTGTTTTTTTGATTTTAGTAATTCGTTTGCTAATTTTTCATAGCATCTTGCACCTTTTGATCTTGGAGCATATGCTGTTATTGGCATACCATAACTTGGTGCTTCACTTAATTTTACATTTCTTGGTATAACTGTTTTGTATACATTATCCTTGAAATATTTTTTTACTTCACTTATTACTTGATTTGATAAATTAGTTCTTGCATCATTCATTGTAAGAACTACACCTTCAATATATAAATCTTTATTTAACTGTTTTTTTATCAAATTAACAGTATTCATTAGTTGTCCAACTCCCTCTAATGCATAATACTCGCATTGTATAGGTATCATTATTGAGTTTGCTGCAGTCAAAGAGTTTATAGTTAGCAAACCTAGTGATGGTGGGCAATCTATTATAATATAGTGAAATTTGTCCTTTATCTCCTCGATTTTTTCTTTCATCTTGGTTTCTCTAGACATTGCATTAACAAGCTCTACTTCAGCTCCTGCTAAGTTTATATTTGAAGGACATAAATATAAGTTTTTTATTGCTGTTTTTACTATTGCTTCTTCAAGTGTTGTTTCATTAATTAGCACATCATATGTTGATTTTTCTGCACCCTTTTCAACTCCTAAGCCACTTGTAGCATTGCCTTGAGGGTCTTCATCGATTAACAAAACCTTTTTTCCTTTTTGTGCTAAAACAGTACTTAAATTAACTGCTGTAGTTGTTTTACCAACTCCACCTTTTTGATTAACTATTGCTATAACTTTACTCAAATTTATCCCTCCTTAAAATCGTATAACAATAATATAATTTTTTTATGCAAAAGTCAATAAAAAAATGTAAATTTATAAAAAAAATAGCAAAAATTTACTGTCAGAAAAATTAAGTTGTCTGACAGTATAATTCGCTATTATCAAGTGTTTCACGGTTTCAGTTATGTGTGAAACGAGTTTCTATAATGGGGAATTCGTTGGTGTGCCTGCCTTTCGCGGAAATCTGTTTGGTAAATGTTTCACGGATAAGACAGTAATAATTGTTCTCTTGTTGTCTGAATCTGGTAAGATGGTTTCTTCAACCTTTTCAAGCTTTCCCCCAAGGATTTCTAATGCATTTTTTGCTTCATTTATCTCTTCTTGGATGTTTGGACCCTTTAAACAAATACATTTTCCACCGACTTTAACAAGTGGTTTCATATATTCAAGTAAAACATTTAGCTTTGCCACTGCTCTTGATGTTACAATACAAAAATATTCTCTATAATTATTATCATGCCCGATTTCTTCTGCTCGTGAGTGAATTGCTTTGATGTTTTTTAGTTCTAATTTATTTATTACCTCTTCTAAGAATTTTACTCTTTTATTAAGTGAATCTATTAAAACTACTTCATTATTGGGAAAGATGATTTTCAAAGGAATTCCCGGGAACCCAGCACCTGTGCCGATATCAGCTATGCTTTCGTTTTCTTTTATCTCATTTGCAATAGTTAAAGAATCTACAAAGTGCTTTAATATTATTTCCTCTGGCTTTGTTATTGCTGTTAAATTGATTTTTTCGTTCCATTCAATCAATAAGTTCATATAATCATAAAATTGTTTTGCTTGGTGTTCATCTATTTTTACATTAATCATTTCCAATTTTTCTATCAAACTTGATTTAAATGCTTCAAATTCCATTCAAAATTCTCCTTTTATTCCTTTTTTGCTTTCAATTGCTCTAAGTATATTAGTAATACAGATATATCTGCAGGTGAAATTCCTGATATTCTTGATGCTTGACCTACAGAATTTGGTCTAAACTTATCTAATTTTTGTCTTGCTTCTAGACTAATTCCTTGTAAATTTAAATAGTTTATATTATCTGGTAATAGTTTGTTTTCAAGCTTTTTAAACTTTTCAACTTGTGCTAATTGAAGTTTAATATAACCTTCATATTTTACCTCAATTTCAACTTCTTCAGCTTCTTCTCTTGAAAGTTCGGGCATATCCTCGTCTATTTCTTTTAAGTCTGCATATTTCAATTCTGTCCTTTTTAGAAGTTCAATTAATTTTATTCCATTATTTAACTCTGATGAATTATGCTCTTTTAAAAACTTATTAACCCTCTCTGTAGGTTTTACTGTGGTTTTTCTTAATCTTTCAATTTCTTCTTGAATATTTTTTTTCTTTTGCAAGAATCTTTGATATCTTTCTTCTGTTATTAGTCCCACGTTATGGCCAATTTCAGTAAGTCTCATATCTGCATTATCTTGTCTTAATAACAATCTATATTCTGCCCTAGATGTCATCATTCTATATGGTTCATTTGTTCCTTTTGTAACAATATCGTCAATTAAAACTCCTATATATGCGTCTGATCTATGTAGTATTACTGGTTCTTTTCCCTCAAGTTCAAGACTTGCATTAATTCCTGCAATTATACCTTGTGCAGCAGCTTCCTCATAACCTGATGTACCATTAATTTGTCCTGCAAAAAACATTCCTTTTATATTCTTTAGTTCAAGAGATAATTTTAGTTGTGATGGTTCAATACAGTCATATTCTATTGCATACGCAGGTCTTGTAAATTCAACATGCTCTAGTCCTGGAATTGTTCTGTACATTGCTATTTGAACATCTTCTGGTAAAGATGAGCTCATTCCTTGAACATACATTTCCTCTGTATCTAAGCCCATTGGCTCTATAAAAATTTGATGTCTTTCTTTATCGCTAAATCTAACAACTTTATCTTCAATTGAAGGGCAATATCTTGGTCCTGTCCCTTCTATTTGACCTGAATATAATGGTGAACGATGAAGGTTTTGCCTTATTATTTCATGTGTTTTGGCATTTGTGTATGTTAAATAACAAGGAACTTGTTCTTTTTTTGATATTTTATCATCAAAAGAAAACGGAACAATCTCATCATCTCCATTTTGTATTTCCATTTTTGAAAAATCAATGCTTCTTTTATTTACTCTTGCAGGTGTTCCCGTTTTAAATCTTACTAAGTTAATATCTATTTTTTTAAGACACTCTGATAGCTTATTTGCTGGAAAAACGCCATCTGGTCCACTCTCAAAATTAACTTCACCTATATATATCTTACCCTTTAAATACGTTCCTGTGGCTAAAATAACGGCTTTTACATTGTATATTGCACCAATATTTGTTTCTACACCTTTGACTTCTCCATTTTCAACTATGATATCAACAATTTCTGCTTGTTTTACAGATAAATTCTCTTGAAGCTCTAGGGTATGCTTCATTTCTCTTTGATATTTCTTTCTATCAGCCTGTGCCCTCAAAGAGTATACGGCTGGGCCTTTTGATGTGTTTAACATTTTAGATTGGATAAAAGATTTATCAATATTTTTACCCATTTCTCCACCTAAAGCGTCAATTTCCCTAACTAAATGGCCTTTTGAAGTTCCCCCAATATTAGGGTTACAAGGCATATTTGCTATATTTTCTAAAGTAATTGAAAAAAGTAATGTTTTGTGACCTTTTCTAGCACAAGCAAGTGCTGCCTCACAGCCTGCATGTCCTGCTCCAATTACTGCTACTTCATAATCTCCTGCATCATATTTCATTTTCTACTACATCTCCTATTTTCCTAAGCAAAATTTAGCAAAAATATTTTTAATAATGTCTTCAGAAACATTATCTCCTGTAATCTCTCCTAAATGCTCTAAGATTTCTTTTATGTTTATAGATATGATATCTATAGGCATACTGTTGTTTAAATCGTTTAAAGCCATTCTCGTGCTTTCTATGGCTTTGTTAATTAATTCCTGATGTCTTATGTTGGTAATTGTAAGTTCATTATCTAAGTTTATTTGATTCAAATTAAACATTTTTACTAAACTTTCATAAATTCTCTCTAATCCTTCATTGTTTTTTAAAGATATATTTATAACTTCAGTATTTACATCTTGTATTTCCTTGCATTCATTATTAACTATCTGTTTTAAATCTGTTTTATTTAAAACTATTATAGATTTTTTATGTTTTAGTAAATTCAATATTTCTCTATCTTCATCATTTAACGGTACGGAACTATCAAAAACAGCCAGAATAACGTCTGCTTCATTAGCAGCTTTTTTAGATTTTTCAATACCAATTTGCTCAATTTTATCTTTTGCATCTCTTATACCAGCTGTATCTATTACTTTGAAAGGAATACCCTCAATAGAAATTTGCTCCTCTATAATATCTCTTGTTGTGCCTGCAATATCCGTAACAATAGCTCTTTCTTCTTTAAGCATGCTATTTAAAAGAGATGACTTACCAGCATTAGGGCTACCTATAATTGCTATTTTTACGCCCTCTTTTAGTATTTTTCCATTTTCAAAAGTCTTCGAAAGCTTTATTAATTCATTTTCAATCTCTTTTAGCTTGTTTTCAGCATCCTTATTAGATACTTCCTCAACATCATACTCTGGATAGTCTATATTTGCTTCAATATTTACCATAATATCCATTATTTTTTCTCTAATTTCATTAATTTTTCTTGATAAATATCCTTCTAGTTGATTTGCTGATTCCTGCGCCTCCCTAGTACTTTTGGCATTTATGATATCAATAATCGCTTCAGCTTGAGTTAAGTCTATTCTTCCATTTAAAAATGCTCTTTCTGTGAATTCCCCTGGTTTTGCAAGTTCTGCTCCATTTTTTAAACATAATTCTAGAATCTCCCTTAGAACAACTATTCCACCATGTGAGTTTATTTCACACATATTCTCTGCTGTATAACTTTTTGGGCATTTAAAATATGATACTAAAATCTCGTCCACAACTCTATTAGTTTCAGGGTTTACTATTGTTCCATATTTAATTCTATAACCACCTATATTCTCAATTGTTTCGGGATTCTTAGGTTTAAAGATTTTTTCCAAAACTTCGAAACAATCTTTGCCACTCATTCTAACTATACCAATTCCACCAATTGCTGGTGCCGTAGATATTGCTGCTATTGTTGACATCTTTTTTCTCCTTTCTTAGCAAAAAAGGCAGATATAAAATATCTGCCCAAAACTTTTTTACTTTAATGCTATAACCACTCTTCTATGTGGTTCTTCTCCTTTACTAAATGTTTTAACTTTGTCATTTTCTTGTAATTTTGTATGTATTATTTTTCTCTCATATGCTGACATAGGATCTAAAGTAATAGATTTTCCTGTTTTTATTACTCTTTGAGAGATTTTTTCTGCTAATTCTTCCAAAGTCTTTTCTCTTTTTTCTTTATAATTACATACATCTACAATAACTATTGTTTTTGATGTAGAATATTTATTTGCAATAGCTGTTGCTAATACTTGCAAAGCGTTAATTGTTGCTCCTCTGTATCCAATTAGGTTACTAATGTTTTCACCATCAATATTAACATATATGCAGTAATCTTTAATATTAACATCACAAACAACATCTTTATCTAGTATTGATTTAAAGAATTCGCTAATTTTTTCAGATACTTTTTCTATTTCTTCCATATTCTTATTTGTTTCTCTTTTAGGCTTTGTCACATGTTTTACTTCTTTATCATCATTTTCTTTTAATGTCATTTCAATTTTAACAACTCTTGGAGCTAAGATGCTATAAAAACTTCTTTTCTTTTCTTCTTCTATTGGTTTTATCTCAACCATGCTTCTTGTAGCCTTTAATTCTTTTAGGCCTTTTTCAATTGCATCTTGTGTTGTCTTTCCTTCAACGATTATACTTTTAGACATTTTCTTCTTCCTCCTTAGAGAATAATTTATTTAGCATTAATCTTTCAATCATCATTATTATATTATTAATTAGCCAATATAAAGCTAATCCTAGAGGTGCTATAAGAGAAACAGAAACTGATAGAATTGGCATCATTAAAGACATACTTTTATTCATTTGTGCTGCCATTTCCTCTTGATCCATTTCAGCTTTATTTTCTTCTGTTAATAAAGCTTTTTCTTCTTTTTTCTCTTTCTTTTTATTGGTCATATTTGTTGTCAATTTTATTGATAGAATTGATGAAATTACATATAAAACAGGTATTACAAATACTTTCCAATCGCCAAAATTTTCTTGAGGAACCTTACTTAAATCAAGTCCAAGAAAATCCATATTTATATACATTTGGTTTTCAGTATCATTATTTTGTTTTAGATACTTAATAACACTCATTTCTGGATAACCTTTACTTATAGATTCTTCTCCGTTTACCTTTTTTATTTCAACAATTTCATTCTCAATTACATTATTATCAATTTTTTGCATATATGTAAGTGGGCTCTTAACTAAATAAAACATTGATATTAATAAAATAAATTGAATTATTATTGTAAAGCATCCACCAAAAGGATTTACATTTTCCCTTTTATATAGCTCCATTGTTTCTTGATTTAGCCTTTCAGGATTACCTTTATGCTTTATTTGTAATATTTTTAACTCTTTTTGTATTTTTTCATTTTTTTTCATTGTTTTTTGTTGTCTAATTGAAATCGGCAACATAACAATTTTAACCAAAACAGAAAAAATAATTATTGCTAAACCATAATTTTTAACCAATAAATAAATCCATTCTAAAATATAACCAAATATATTTGCAAAAAAATTAAACATTTTCTCCTCCTATTTTACAGGATCATATCCTCCTTTTGAAAAAGGATTACACTTACAAAATCTTTTTATGCTTAAAAATCCACCTTTTATTGCACCATATTTTGTTATTGCTTGTCTTGAATATTCAGAACATGTAGGATAATATTTACAGTGTACCCCCCTATTACTAATTATTGGAGAAAAATATTTTTTGTATATTTTTAATAAAAATAAAAAAAGATTTTTCATATATGCCTCTAAATTAATTTTGATTTTTCAAAAAGATTTGTCATTTCTTTTTTTATAGAATAATAGTCAAAATCGTTAAAATCTGCCTGTTTTTTCCATAAAATAATTATACTATTACCCATATTTAATTCATTTTCTAATAACCTGTAATTTTCTCTAATTAATCTCTTTATGTAATTTCTTTTTACACTATTTCCTGCTTTTTTGCTAACTGCTATACCTAATCGGTTTTTTTCTTTTCCATTCTTCTTTACAAAAATATCAAATAAAAAACCTCTATAGCAGTTTCCTTTTTTTAGCACTGTCCTAAATTCATAACTTTTTTTAATAATTTCTGTATTTTTCAATTTTATCACTCATTTTTTTAATTTTTATACAGTGATTCTTTTTCTACCTTTTGCTTTTCTAGCTTTTAAAACATTTCTTCCACTTCTTGTTTTCATTCTTGCTCTAAATCCGTGAACTTTCTTTTCTTGTCTATTTTTTGGTTGATATGTCATCTTCATAGTAAATAACCTCCTTAAATCTAATCATAAGTGATAAAATTATATATTAAAAGTAGTAGTTTTGTCAAGTATTTAAGTAATTTTTTTAAATATTATTATATTTTTTTTATTTATTATTGATTAATTTTTTATTTTTTGATATTATAATGTCGTAAATTAGGTTTTTAAAAAATCCTTTTTTTCTTAAAGTTAATACTGGAGGTTTACATGCCAATGGAAAGCAGTTTGAATGACATATTAGAAGAAGCAAAAAACCTACTAAAAGGCGAACTTTCTGAACTTTCTTATAAAACTTGGCTTTTACCATTAGAAATTCAAGGAATAGAAAATAATAATGTTATCCTTATTTCTGATGATCCTTTTAAAAAAGAATCTGTAGAGTCTAGATTTAAAGATTTACTAGAAAATGCTTTTAGTATCATCTTACAAAAGAAGTGTACTGTTACAATAGTACTAAATAACGAAAATGATACACAAGACAAAACTTCAAATTTTTCAAATGTAAATTATTCTAAAACATATTTGAATCCTAATTATTCCTTTGATACTTTTGTAGTTGGAGATAATAATAGATTTGCACATGCTGCAGCACTTGTTGTTGCGGAGTCACCTGGCACGGCTTATAACCCTTTATACATCTATGGTGGAGTAGGTCTAGGAAAAACACACTTAATGCATGCTATTGGAAATGAAGTTGCAAAAAGACATAAGGATTTTAAAATTTTATACGTAACTTCAGAAAACTTCATGAATGAGTTTATTAACTCCTTAATAAAAGACAATGGAATGGAAAATTTTAGAAATAAATATAGAAATATAGATTTACTTTTGATTGATGATATTCAATTTATTGCAGGAAAGGATCGTTTACAAGAAGAGTTTTTCAATACTTTTAATGATTTAAGAGAACACGGAAAACAAATTATTTTATCAAGCGATAAACTTCCAAGAGATATTCCTTTACTAGAAGATAGATTGAAATCAAGATTTGAATGGGGAATATTAGCAGATATTTCAATGGCAGACTATGAAGTTCGTTTAGCTATTTTAAGAAAAAAAGCAGAAGAAAAACATGCGATTATTGATGATGATATCTTAAAAAATATAGCAGCTAAAATTGATTCAAACATAAGGGAATTAGAAGGTGTTTTTAATAAAATAGTAGCACAAGCATCACTTACACATACACCAGTTACCTTTGAAATGGCTGAAAAAGCAATTAATGATATTATCAGACAAAATTCATCAGTTATATCTATTGAATACATTCAAGATGTTGTTTGTAATTATTTTAATATAACCATGAAGGATTTAACAAGTTCACAAAGGTCAAATAATATAACATTCCCAAGACAAATAGGAATGTATTTATGTAGAATACTTACAAATGAGTCTTTTCCTAAGGTAGGAGAGGCTTTTGGAAAAAGAGATCACACAACAGTAATGCATGCTTTCAAAAAAATAGAAAAAGATATAAAAGAGAACCAAGAAACAAAATTACTTGTGGAAAGTGTGAAAAAAATAGTGCTAAACAAGAAACAAGCATAAAATAAAATAAAATTAGACTTTTTTCGAAAAAACATTTGATAAACACTTTTTTGCTTAGAATAAATCTTTCTTTACTTACGGAAACAATAGAAAGGTTATCCATAGGCACCTGTGAATATCCTGTGGAAAACTTGTTTAAAAGTGCTTTATACACATAAAAAAATTAATAGTGTGAATAAAAACAAAAATTATCCACAAAAATATCCACAACAATTTTTCTTAGGGAAATAAGTTATACACATAGTTATCCACATTATCCACAGCTACTACTAATACTATTACTAAATATATTTTATTATATAATAATAAAGAAAATTTTTCAAAGATTTTAAGGAGGCTTATAAAAAATGAAAATCATTTGTGAAAAAGAAAAGCTTATAAAAGCTATAAATGCTGTTGTTAGAGGAGTACCTACAAGAACAACAATGCCAATATTAGAAGGTATATACATTCAAACAAATAATAATGAATTAAAACTTACAACATATGATTTGGAATTAGGAATTGAATATGTTATAGAAGCAGAAATAGAAGAAGAAGGAAATACTGTAGTTAATGCAACAATGTTTAGTGAAATTATAAGAAGATTACCTAATTCAGAAATTAAATTAACAGTTAATGAAAACAACTTATTAGTAATCGAATGTGAAGGTTCTTTATATAAATTATCAACAATGAATGCAGAAGAATTTCCAGAACTACCAAAAATAGAAGTGGAGAATTCTTTAGAAACTGAACAAATAGTTTTAAGAAATATGATAAAGAAAACAATTTTTGCAGTAAGCAATGAAGAAAATAGACCAATATTTACAGGATGCCTTTTCGAAACAAAAAACAATAAATTAAATATAGTTGCAATAGATGGTTTCAGAATGGGATGGGTAAGTAAAACATTATTAAAAGATACTGAAAATTTTAAAGCAGTAATTCCTGGAAAAACACTAAATGAAGTAAATAAAATATTAAATGATTCTTTTGATTATATTAGAATAGGAATATCTAAGAATCAAGGAATATTTGAAATGGAAAACTGCAAAATTGTTACAAGATTATTGGATGGAGAATTCCTAAATTATGAAAGTGTTGTTCCAGCAAATTGGGAAACAAGAATAAGAGTAAATAAAAATTTATTACAAGGATGCTTAGAAAGAGTAAGCTTAATATCTTCTTCAAGCATTGAAAAAGAGAAAAAATATCCTGTAAAAATCAATATAGAAATTGGAAAAATTACATTATCTTGTACAAATCAAACAGGAGATGCAAAAGAAGAAATGTATTTAGAAACAGAAGGAAAAAACCTAGAAATAGGAGTAAATCCAAAATATTTCTTAGATGCATTAAAAGCAATTGATGATGAAGAAGTGTTTATCGAATTTGGAAGCAACATTTCTCCATGTATAATAAGACCAATAGAAGTTATAGAAAATGAATACGTTTATATGATACTACCAGTAAGATTAAAATAGCTTAAAATAAGGGAAAAAAGATGTTTATAAAAGAAATAAAACTGGAAAATTTTAGAAATTATGATTTTGAAAAAGTAGAATTAAATGAAAAAACAAATATATTTTTTGGAGATAATGCACAAGGAAAAACAAACATTTTAGAAGCAATATTTTTTGCAGGTTTAGGAAAATCTTTTAGAACAAATAAAGAAAAAGAATTAATAAAAGAAAATAAAGATAATGCAAAAATAGAAATTAAATTTATAAAAAATAATAGGGAAGAAAAAATAAATGTTGAAATAAATGATAAAAAAAAGTTTTTTATAAATGAAATACCAGTAAGAAAATTAAGCGAAATTATTGGAAAAATAAATATTGTTTTATTTAATCCAGAAGATATAGAAATTTTAAAAAATGAACCAACGAGAAGAAGGAAATTTTTAAATATTATGATTAGCCAGTTAAGGCCAAAGTATATTTATTTAATGTCCGAATATAGCAAGGCTCTAGAACAAAGAAATAATTATTTAAAACAAATAAAATTTGAAAATAAATCAAAAAATAATTTAGAAATTTGGGACGAGCAACTTGTTAATTTAGGAATTAAAATATATGAATATAGAAAAGAATTTATAGAAATAATAAACAATAAAATAAAAGAAATTCATAATAAAACAACAGAAAATAAAGAAACAATAGAAATAAAATATAAATCAAATATTAATAAAAATAATTATTTGGAAAAATTAAAAAATAATATGGAACAAGATATTCAAAAAGGTTTTACATCAGTAGGAATACATAGAGATGATTTTGAAATATATATAAATGGGAAAAACGTAGCAGTATTTGGTTCACAAGGACAACAAAGATCAAGCATTATTTCATTAAAACTTGCAGAAGCAGAAGTTGTATATGATGAAATTGAAGAATATCCAGTTTTATTATTAGATGATTTTATGTCAGAATTAGATAAAAAAAGAGTAAAAGGATTTATAAATAATATAAAAAATAATCAAGTATTAATTACAACAACAGAAAAAATAACACTTGACACAATGATGTATAATCTGTATAAGGTTGAAAAAGCAAAAGTAGAAAGGATTGATTGACAATGGAAAAATTTGAACATGAGTATAAAGCAGACCAAATTCAAGTATTGGAAGGCTTAGAAGCCGTAAGAAAAAGACCAGGAATGTATATAGGAAGTGTATCTGTAAGAGGACTACATCACTTAGTATATGAAATTGTTGATAACTCTGTTGATGAAGCATTAGCAGGTTATTGTAGAAATATAAATGTGGTAATTGAAAAAGGAAATATAATAAGAGTTGAAGATGATGGAAGAGGAATACCTGTTGATATTCACCCAAAAACAAAAATCTCTGCAGCAGAAACTGTTTATACAGTTTTACATGCTGGTGGAAAATTTGGTGGAGATAGCGGATACAAGGTTTCTGGAGGACTACATGGAGTTGGTTCATCAGTTGTAAATGCATTATCTGAATGGACAGAAGTAACAATAAAAAGAGATGGTGGAATTTTCCAAATGAAATTTAACAGAGGAAAAACTGTAGAACCACTAACAAGAATTGGAGATTCTAACGAAACAGGAACAACAGTTAGATTTTTAGCAGACAGCACAATTTTTGAAACACTAGAATACGAATATGAAGTTCTAGAAAATAGATTTAGGGAAATGGCATTTTTAACAAAAGGCTTAAAAATTACAATAAAAGATGAAAGAGAAGAACCAATAAAACAAGCTGAATTTTGTTTTGAAGGTGGACTAATTTCTTTTGTTGAATATCTAAACAAAAACAAAGAAAAATTACATGATAAGCCAATTTATATTGAAAAAAAGGGAGAATTCCCAGTAGAAATTGCAATGCAATACACAACTGCATACTCAGATAATATTTATTCATTTGTTAATAATATAAATACAATCGAAGGAGGAACACATCTAGAAGGTTTCAAAAGAGCTCTTACAAAGGTATTTAATGATTATGCAAAAAGTCATAATATTTTAAAAGAGAAAGATGGAAACCTACAAGGAGAAGATATAAGAGAAGGAATAACAGCAGTTATTTCTGTAAAAGTTAAAGAACCTCAATTCGAAGGTCAAACAAAAACAAAATTAGGAAATAGTGAAGTTACAGGATTAGTACAAGGTGCAATGAATGAAGCTTTATCATCTTTCTTAGAAGAAAATCCAACGGTTGCAAAAGCAATATTAGATAAATGTATAAGTGCATCAAGAGCTAGGGAAGCAGCAAGAAAAGCAAGAGAACTTGTAAGAAGAAAAAATGCTCTAGAAGGATCAACATTACCTGGAAAATTAGCTGATTGCAGTGAAAAAGATGCATCACTATGTGAAGTTTATATAGTTGAGGGAGACTCAGCAGGAGGAAGTGCAAAACAAGGAAGAGATAGAAAATTCCAAGCAATACTTCCACTTTGGGGAAAAATGTTAAATGTTGAAAAGGCAAGAGCAGATAAAATATATGGAAATGATAAATTAAACCCTGTAATTCTAGCAATCGGAGCAGGAATTGGAGCAGACTTTGATGTAACAAAAATTCGTTATGGAAAAGTAATAATAATGGCAGATGCCGATGTTGATGGTTCACACATTAGAACATTATTATTAACATTCTTCTTTAGATACATGAGACCTTTAGTAGAAAATGGAAACGTATATTTAGCACAACCACCACTATACAAATTATCAAGAAAAGGAATGAAAGATGTTTATTGCTATACAGATGAGCAACTTGAACAACATTTAGCCGAACTTGGTAGAGATGGAATGAATATACAAAGATACAAAGGTTTAGGAGAAATGAACCCAGAACAATTATGGGAAACAACAATGAATCCAGCAACAAGAACATTAGTACAAGTTACAATGGACGATGCAGTAAAAGCAGATGAAATATTTACAGTGTTAATGGGTGACGAAATAGCACCAAGAAGAGAATTTATCGAAAAGAATGCAAAATTTGTAAGAAACTTAGATATATAAATCTAAAAGCTCTAGGGGTTATTCCTAGAGCTTTTATAGATAAAGCCTATATCAATCTTCAGCTAAAACTAAAACAAATAACTTTTTCATCTGGTATATATTGCTATATACTCAAACAATCAGCCAACTGTTTTAATCAGTCGCTCGACTATAAAAACATCAAAAGAGACTACATTCCTCCCAGAGGGAATAAAAGCAATCCCTAAGGTAAGATAAAATTTAGATATTAATATAATCTTAACTCGGCCATAACACACACATTTGAACCATATAAACAAAGAAAAAACAAAATATAGCCTACACATACATGGTATGACCTTCAGCTCCGACATATTATAACCAAAATTAGCTATAAAACATCTTAGCTCGAATTATACAAAACCTTAAGAGACCCCATATAATTCTTAGTTCAATCAATACAAACCTTATGATATTATTATGGATTTTTTCAAAAAAAATATTCAAAAAAATATTGGTAATTTATTCCTGTCGAATTTTGTCGAACGATTTTTGTTGACAAATCAACTTTTTTAAGGTATTATATAAAAAAAGAAAGGAGGAAATACTATAAAAAAAATACAAACTGTCCAGCAATGGTTACCCTTTGAAAAAATCTTAGACAGCGGAATAATTAAATTAAAAAATAATTCATTTATTAAAATTTTAAAAATATCACCAATTAATTTTAATCTAAAATCTAATTTAGAAAAAGAATCAATATTAAATTCCTATAAAACTTTTTTAAAAACTTGTAATTTTGATATTCAAATTTTAATTCAAAGTAATAAAGAAGATTTATCAAATCATATCTTAAAAATTCAAAAAAATAATTTAAATAAAAATGAAAAAATAAAAAATATTTCAAATAATTATATTAATTATATTCAAGAAATTAATAAGAAAAGAAAATCTTCATCTAAAAATTTTTATATTCTAATTAGAGAAAACCCCGAAAATAAAAAACAAAAAATAAATGAAAATTTAGAAAAAATATATTGTGATAAATTAAATGAAAAATATTTTAAAATTAAAGAAAGCCTTTCACGCTGTGGAAACAAAGTAATTCAATTTGAAGAAAAAGAGGAGGTGGAAAAAATAATTAATTCATTTTTTAATACAAGAAAAGAATTAAATAAAATATGAAAAAATTAATAAAAAAAATAGAAGGAATATTTACAAAAAAAGATGAAATTGCCCCTGCATATATAAATACAAAAAATCCGAAAAGTATAGAAATAGATGGAACATATTATTCAGGAATAATAATTGTAAATTATAATAGAGAAAATACAGAATTAATTCTAAAAAAAATAATTGATACAAATATTAATATGAATATTTCATGTTTTTATGAAAAACAAGACGCATATAAAACAATTAGGAACTTAAGCTATCATATTGCAAATGTTGGAGTTGATTTAAAAGATGGAAAAACAAACAGCATGGATATTGATATAGCAGCATTTACATATAATGATGCAAAATATATAAGAAAAGAAATTCAAGTAAATAATGAGGATATTTATTTTTTATATATTTATTTAGATATTTTTTCAAAAGATGAAAAAGAGCTAGAATATTTATTAAATAAAATTGAAGGAATAATAGAAAGCACAGGAATGCAAACAAGACGAGCAAATTTTAGACAAGAACAAATTTTAATAACTTGTATGCCATTTATGGAAAATAATAAATTATTAAAACCAGCAGCTAAAAGAAATGTCTTAACATCTGGTATTATTTGTACATATCCATTTATATCATCAGCAATTTTTGATGATAACGGAATTTTTTATGGAACAAATATATATAATGACTCTTTAATTTTTATTGATAAATATAATGAAAATAAATATAAAAATGCTAATATGTGCGTATTTGGAACAAGTGGTTCAGGAAAATCATTTTTTATTAAATTACAAATAATTAGATATTTTCTCCTAGGAATAGAACAATATGTAATAGATCCAGATAGAGAGTATGATAACATTGCTAAAAATCTAGAAGGAACAATAATAAAAATAGGCCCATCAACTGAAACATATTTAAATGTTTTAGACATTAGACAAGATTCGATAGAAGATGAAAAGGGATTTCTGGCTACGAAGGTAAGTAAATTAATAGGATTTTTTAATTTAATATTTGGAAATATGGATGAAGAAGAAAAAGCAATTTTAGAAGAAAAAATAATTAAATGTTACAATAAAAAGGGAATAACATTTGATGATAATACATTATATAAAAATGAAAAAAATAAAATAAATATAAAACCAATATTTAAGGAAAGTACTGATATGCCTATTTTAGAAGATTTATATAATATCCTAGGAGAAGATGAAAAAACAAAGAAAATGCAAATAAAATTAATTCCATTTGTAAAGGGGTCATTAAAATTTTTTAATAATTATACAAATATTGAATTAAATAATAAATTAATAATTGCAGACATTTATGAGCTGGGTGAAGAAAATTTAAAATATGGAATGTATTTATTTGTTGATTTATTTTGGGACAAAATTAAAGAAAATAGAAAAAATAAAAAAATAATTTATTTAGACGAGGTATGGAGATTAATTGGAATTACATCAAATAAAAATGTTGCAAGTTTTATTTATAAAATATTTAAAACAATAAGAAAATATGGAGGAAGTTCTGTTGCTATAACACAAGATATATCAGATCTATTTAGCCTTGAAAATGGAACGTATGGCAAAAGTATAATTAATAATTCAAGTAATAAAGCATTCTTTTCATTGGAAGAAGAAAACATTTCAATATTAAGCGAATATACAAACCTATCAGAAAAGGAAAAAGTTGAAATACGTTCGTTAAAAAGAGGAGAAAGTCTATTATTTGCAGGAGATGAGCATATTCTAACTAAAATAGAGTGTGCAGATTATGAAAAAGAAATAATAAATGGAAAATAAAAGAGGTAAAAATGAAAGGTATTACAGCACTAGGAAATGAAGAAATAAACAAATTGCTAAAAAAAGAATTAGAAATAATTGGAAAAGATATCCAGTACCAAGAAGCAGTTCTTGATGTTTTAGAAAACAACGAAAACATTGAATTCCTAATACTTAGCAGCATTATTCCAGGTCAGTTTAATATTTATGAATTTATTAATTTAATTATTTTTAAAAATTCAAAAATTAAAATAATAATTTTTTTGGAAAAAAGGAATAAAGAATTAGAAGACTTTTTAATTTCAAAAGGAATAAATAATATTTATTATAATAATGAAATAACAATTCAAGAAATAATTAATAATATTAAAAACAATAAAAATATTAATTATGAAATTAAAAAAACAAATAAAACAAAAATAATAAAAAATATAAAAAATAAATTAAATAAAAAATTTATTAAATTAATTAAAAAAGAAAAAAATATAAAAAATAAAAAAATTATAACAATAATTGGAGCACCCAAAAT
>OLSB01001682.1_pt1 | contig 20447 bp, 20 predicted proteins | sample 1672071 | NCBI WGS metagenome assembly OLSB01 (sample SAMEA3136642, study PRJEB25190) | human gut metagenome | biome: human gut; feature: human-associated habitat; material: faeces | place: Austria | collected 2013 | reverse complement strand
TTTTAATATTATAATTATTATGATAAAATAAAATATGAAAGAAGTTGATAGTATGGAATTAAAAAATTTAAATGATAAACAAATTGAAGCTGTAAAACATATAGATGGTCCTTGCCTTGTTCTCGCTGGTGCCGGAAGTGGCAAAACTTCTGTCTTAACCAACCGTGTAGCATATTTAATTGAAAATAACATATTGCCATCTAATATATTAGCCATTACATTTACCAATAAAGCGGCTAAAGAAATGAAAGAACGTGTCTATAAACTTGTAGGCAAACTGGCAAACGACATTCAAATATCAACATTTCATTCATTTGGCCTAAAACTCCTAAAAGAAAATTACCAAATCCTAGGATACCAAAAAAACTTCACTATTCTTGATAGTGATGATACTCTAACCGTTATAAAAAAACTAATTAAAGAAAATAACTTAGATCCCAAGTACTATAATGCTAAAAATATAAAAAATAAGATAAGCGGAGCCAAAAATGAACTATTAGATCCAGATGGCTATTCCAAATACGAATATGATAAAACCATAGTAAGCATCTATTCACAGTATCAAAGAAAATTAAAAAACAGTAATTCCGTAGATTTTGATGACTTACTCCTTTTACCAATCACCTTATTTAAAGAAAATCCTGCTATCTTAAGATATTATCAAGAAAAATATAAATACATTCTAATAGATGAATATCAAGATACCAACGAAGCACAATATATTTTTACCAAACTACTATCAAACTTATATAAAAATATCTTTGTCGTAGGCGATGAATCACAAGCTATATATGGCTTTAGAAATGCCAATTACAAAAATATCTTAAACTTTGAAAAAGACTATAAAAATACAAAAACTATCCTTTTAGAACAAAACTATCGTTCCACTCAAACGATTCTAAACGCGGCCAATTCAGTCATAAAAAACAATAAAGAAAGAAAAGATAAAAATCTTTGGAGTAAAAACGAAGAAGGAGATAAAATAAAATACATAAGAACAGACGACGAAAAAGAAGAAGCATCTTATATTTCTAATAAAATAAAAGAATTAATTAAAAATGGCAACAACTATGAAGATATAGCCATATTATATAGAACTAACGCCCAAAGCCGTGTCATAGAAGAAGAAATGCTAAAAAATGCCATTCCCTATCGTATCATAGGCAGTTTCTATTTCTATAATCGCAAAGAAATAAAAGATTTAATCTGCTACTTAAGATTAATACATAATCCCAAAGACGATGTTAGCTTACTTAGAATAATCAACGAACCAAAAAGAGGCATTGGCCTAAAAACTCTAGAAAACTTATCACAAAAAGCGTCAAGTGAAAGTATTAGCATCTATGAAGCCATATCTACAGGAAAAGAACTTCTTTTTAAAGGACTAATTGAAGAAATGCGGATCTTAAGCGAAAACATGAGCCTTACCGAAATAGTCGACATGGTGCTAGATAAAACAGGTATCAAATCCGAATACCAAAAAGAAAAAACTATTGAAAGTGATATAAGACTAGAAAACCTAGAAGAATTTAAATCAATAACCAAAAACTATGAAGAAGAATATGGCGTTGTATCATTAGAAGAATTTCTAAATGAATTAACTCTTGTCAGCGATAAAGAAGAATATGCTGATTCTACCAATAAAGTAAGTCTAATGACCATACATGCTGTCAAAGGATTAGAGTTTGATAATGTTTTTGTCATAGGCTTAGAAGAAGGCATATTCCCACACTTTAACTCCATCAACGAAGGCAACATCGAAGAAGAAAGAAGACTATGTTACGTTGCAATCACCAGAGCAAAAAAACACTTATACTTATTAAATGCAAAAAAAAGAATGCTCTTTGGTAATACCCAAATAAATAGACCAAGCCGTTTCATAGAAGAAATAGATTCAAAATACATAGAAAAAGAACCAAGTAAAAACGAATCAAAACTATCACATATTATTAAAAAAGTAAAAAACACCGTAACTAATACCGATACTAACTACGAAGTAGGCGACTTAGTAAAACATGCAGTATTTGGTGAAGGGGTAGTTGTATCAATTGATAAATCCATTGTTACCATAGCCTTTGCTCATCCACATGGTATCAAAAAACTCATGAAAAATCACCCAAGCATTACAAAAATTTAAACTTCCTAAAAATTTGGCATATAATAAATTAGGTGAGTTTATGGATTATAAAATTTTAGTTAATAAAGATAATAAACTAGAAGACAATTATGCCCCCCTAAACTTAGTTAAAACAGATAGTAAATATAAAGATAATATTTATTTAGAAGAAAAAACTTATGAACAATTTAAAAAATTGCAAACTGATGCTTTAAAATATAATTATCATTTTGATATCTCTTCAGGTTATCGTGATTATAACTACCAAGAAAAAATATTCAATGAATTAGTCAACGAAAAAGGTTATAACTACGCGTATAAATACATAGCCAAACCAGGATATACAGAACATCAAACAGGTCTAGCTTTAGATATCGTGGTATACAAAGATGACAAAAGTTATATCGAACATGACATTGAAAACTTAATTGAAACTAAGTGGCTTCATCAAAACGCTCATAAATATGGATTTATCGTAAGATATCCACTTGATAAAGAAGAAATCACCAATTATGCATATGAACCATGGCATTTAAGATATGTAGGCGATTTAGCACCATACCTATACAACACAAATCAAACTCTAGAAGAGTACCTGAAAAAATAAAACTGACTTATTTCATCTTAAGCCAGTTTTTTTCTTACTCTAAATTCTTAGCATTATTAGCCAGAATCTTAAAGTAATCATATTTTAAAACTAAATCATTCTTCTTAATAATATAGTCAATATAACTATTCTTTCTTTCCAAATCTTCACTACTAATATGTTGATTATTAGTAACCATACCACCATCTACATAAACATTACCATCATACCAAGAAGCATCACTAAATAAAACTATACCCTTATAATCGTTACTCAATGCATCAGTACCAATATAATAATTACTATTATAATCAATCCCAAATAAATTAAGCACAGTAGGCAATATACTTAATTGAGAAGTAACCTCCTTAATTTCCTTCATCTTAATGTTACTACTCCAAATAAAGAATGGCGTATGATTAATTAAATTATTATCTGTTTTCTTATACTTATCTAAAATAGTCATATCATCCAAAGTATATAAGTAGTGGTCAGTAAACACAACTAAAACCGTATTATCATATAAATTATTATCTCTAAGTGCCTGAATTAACAAACCAATCATTTTATCAGTCTCATTAGCCTGTAACCTAGCACATTCTTCCTCAGTTAATTCTACTTGCTGAATTGATTCTTCTGATTTTTCACTATCTAAAGACGCCTCCTTTTCTTTATCTAAAATTAACTTGCAAACACCCTTTGATTGATTAAAAGGCATATGTGGTGAATAAGTAATAATATAATCAACAAACCTCTTATCACTATGAAACATTAAATCATAAAAAGTATCATTATTAATAAGTTCCGTGTCTAACATATAACTATTATCATTATAATTAACCATATCCTTTAAACCATAATAATTATCAAAACCCCAGTTACTATAATTAATCCCCCTAGAATAAAATTCCTTAGAATTCATATGAAAAGCATTAACCAAATAACCTGCATCCTTAAACATATTAGCCATTGAATAATTAAATAAATTCTTATTAAAAGTATAAGCATTTTGATTATAAGATAAAGGTGTAATATATCCTGTATTCACGGCAAACTCGGAATTAAAAGTTGATCCCCCACCATTATAATATGAAAAGTGATTAGTAAAATTGAATGAACTATTCATTAAATTATATAAATTAGGTGTATCCTTCTCAGTAAGTAACCAACTATCAAGACCTTCTAATTGTAAAAATATCACATTCTTATTCTTAAAAATACCAGTATATTCATTAGAACTTTTTGCATCGTCATTATTAAAAACCTCTTCCAAAAAATTAAGTTCAATTTGATTATTAGTCTTCTTTGTTTTAAAGAATGTTACGTAAATATTTCTACATGTATATTCGTATAAACCCGTAATAGCCATACTCTTATTATTATCATTAAAATTAATATAAACATTTCTCTTATTCTTCCACGTATTCCAAGTTAATTCATTATTGGCTTTTCCATACAAAAAAGGAATAAAACTATGAAAAACTAAAAAAAGTACAAAAATCACTATTAAATTTTTATAATCATTTTCCTTTTTGTTAGGAATCATTTTTAACACCCAGATACCAAATATCATAACTGCTAAACATACCAAATAAATCCATATTTTAGCTTTTAAGACCGTATCAAATATATAAGAAGTACTCTCTCTAGCCATCTCAATCAAACTAAAATCGAAAAAATTATCAGTCATTGAATAATAAACATTATTAAGTAAAAAGATAAACATCGCACAAACCAAAATTAAAACATATATTTTGCGTCCTATTTTACTCTTAAAACTAAACACTATTCCTAAAAACAAAAAGCACCAAAGAATAGTAAATAAATTAGGTACAATATACCAAAAAGAAACAAAAGAAGTAGGGAAGAATATTCTAGTAGTTAAATCAAGTATCAAAAAAGGTAAAGCCAGTAAAATAATCTCCTTATACTTACATATATAATCAAAAAAATTCTTTAAAAACCCCTTAATTTTATTCATATTCATAATATAATCACCACACCATAATTATAGCATTAAATAAAAAATAAGTAAACCCATCCCATCACATTTAAGAAATCATTAGAATATTAAGGAATAATTAAGTTGAAAAATCGCAAGAATATGCTATAATTGTAAATGAAAAGAAGGTAGCATATATGAAAAACTATATTAAAGAATTAAAAAAGAATAAAGAAAATAGCATATTAGTATTTTGGTTTACTATGTCTTCCTTGCTAAATGCTATACTTTTAAGAGTCCTTACTGTTGGTAATATTTTTAACTTAAAACCATTTCTTATTGACCTAGCCATCCTTTTAGTCGGGGCTTCATTTTCATATTTAATATCTCCTAAAAAAAGGATAAGATATTTACTAACATTATCTATTATCACTACTGCTATTTGTATCATTAATTCTATTTATTACACTTATTATAAATCGTTTGCCTCCCTTAGCTTACTAGCCACCTCAACACAAGTTGTCGATGTTGGAGATGCAATTTTCAAAAATGTTTTAAAAATAAAAGACTTAGTATACATATGGCAACCAATTTTTATATGTTACATTCATAAAAAAATGATAAAACAAAACTATTATGAAAAAAAGAGTATTATAAAAAGCAAAACAATGTGTAAAAAAATATGTTTAACAGGTCTAATCTTATTACTTAGTTGTGCTCTTTTTGTAACACCAACAGAGTGGAGTAGGTTTGCCAAACTATGGAATCGCGAATATGTTGTCATGAAGTTCGGTATATATACATATCAAATAAACGATTTTTTTCAAAGCATAATGCCCAAAATCAACACCTTATTTGGCTATGACAATGCCTCAAAAAAAGTAACTGATTATTATCAAGAAAACAAAGTGAAAAACACTACCAATGAATACACTAATATCTTTAAAGGTAAAAACATTATAGCCATTCACGCTGAAAGTATGCAAACAAATGCTATGGAACTAACATTCAACGATGAAGAAGTAACCCCTAATCTAAACAAACTAGCTAAAGAAGGAATATTCTTTTCTAACTTTTATGCTGAAGTAGGAGTAGGGACCAGCAGTGATACTGAATTTACCCTAAACACTTCCCTTATGCCTTCCAATCGTGGAACCGTTTTTATTAGTTACTATGACCGTACTTATGAAACAATGCCTAAATTACTAAAACAAAAAGGTTATTATACCTTCAGTATGCATGGCAATGTAGGCGATTTTTGGAATAGATTAAAAATGCACAAAAGCCTTGGTTACGACAAATTTTATTATAAAGATTATTATAAAATAGATGAAACAATAGGTTTTTCTGGAACAGGACTAAGTGATAAATCATTTTTTAAACAATCGGTTCCAATTATTAAAAAAGTAAGTGAACAAGAAAACAAACCATTCTATGCAACCCTAATAACTCTATCAAATCATACACCATGGGATGACCTTGATCTCATGGATAAATTTCCAACCGACTATAAAATCAAAACCAAATCAGGAACCGTGAGTAGAACTTACCTAGAAGGTACTATAATGGGAAATTATTTTAGGAGTGTTCACTACGCTGACCAAGCAATAGGCCAGTTTATTGAAGAATTAGATAAATCTGGTTTATTGGAAAACACTGTTATTATTATTTATGGAGATCATGATGCTAGATTATCCAGTGAGTACTACAATATCTTATACAATTATGATCCCATTAATGACAAACTATTAACAGAAAAAGATGCCAAATACAAAAAAATAGATGAATTACAAATGACACTAGAAAAAAGGGTACCCTTCATTATATGGACCAAATATCAACAATTTAATTTAAAAGTAGAAAAACCTATGGGCATGATAGATGTCCTACCAACATTAGGGAACATGTTTGGTTTTCAAAACAAATACGCTCTAGGACATGATATATTCAGCACTCAAGATAACATTGTAGTATTTACAAATGGTAATTTCATTAGTCAAAAATACTATTACAACAGTCAAAAAGAAATAACCTATTCCATTAAAGGCGATCCTATTGACAACAACTATATCACTAAACAAAGTGAATATGCTCAAAAAATAATTGAAGTATCAAACAACATTATTAACTATGATTTAATTAAACCAATGAAAGCCAAAGAAAAGATGAAAGGGAACACAAAATGAAAAAAGACAAACTAAAAAGAATCATGTTATTAACACTATTTATATTACAAATTATTTTAGTTCTAGTAATATACTTTAAATTTTTTAAAAAAGAACAAAAAGAAATTAAAGAAAACAAAGTAGTAGATACAATTAAAAATTATGACTATCACCTAAAAGAAGAAGATAGTAAATTAACCAGCACTTTATTTAATGAATTAGATAAAGTATTGTCAGACGAAGAAATCAACGAAGAAGAATATGCAAAATTAATAAGCCAATTATTTGTAATTGACTTCTACACTTTAAATAATAAACTATCCAATACTGATATTGGAGGAATACAATATATTCACCCCGATATCAAAGATAATTTTATTATAAAAGCAGAAAATACAGTATATAAATATGTGAAAAGTAATATCTATAGGAATAGAACACAAGAATTACCAATTATAACCAATACTATAATAGAAGACATAAAAGTAACTGATTATACAAGCAAAACATATAAAGACAATAATTCGTATCAAATAAAAATAAAAGTTGAATATCAAAAAGATTTAAAATATCCTACTGAAATAGAACTAAAACTAATTCATAAAGATAAAAAATTATATATAATCGAGGTAAAATAATGTAAAAACCTCTTTTTTTGCAAAAAATGTAACATTCTAGTATACATTTTCAGGAAACAGTGTTATAATAACTTGCGAAAAACAAGAAAGGAGGGAATTTTATGCTACAATTTGTTATATGCGATGATGACAAAGAATTCATTGAAAAAGTAAAATTAGAAATTGGTAAAGTAATGATGAAAATAGACGAAGAGTACAAAACATATTTATTTACTGAGGCAAATGAAAATCTAGTTAAAATGATTAAAAGCGACACCCCAAAAATCTATATATTAGATGTTCAAATGCCTAAGATAAATGGTATTGAATTAGCCTCAAAAATTAGACAACAAGATTACAAAAGTATCATTATTATGCTAACATCCTTTAATGATTACAAAAATGATATATTCGCAAAAAAAGTAATGGCGCTAGATTATATCAACAAGGAGGGCTTTGAGGAACCTTTAAAAGATACAATTAAAAGAGCTGTTGAAATCATGCATGGCAAAAAACACATAAATATTTCATACAATGGCTTACTTTACAATATACCATATGAAGATATTTTATACATTAAAGCAGGATTGAATAAAATGAGTATTCTAGTTTGTACCAGGGGCAGGGAGTTTAAAGTAAATAAACCACTATATGAAATTTATGAAGAAACAAAACCTAATTTCCATCGTGCACATAGATCGTATATAGTAAATGTTGACAAAATTAAAACAGTCGATACGCCTAGACGTTCTATAACATTTAAAAATGGAATAACAGAACGCCTACTATCAAATAGGCTAGCAAAGGAGTTCACAAGTTATGTTAGAAATTATAAAGTACACAATCTGTAGTTTACTAGTAACGTTAACTGCAATATTATTTGGTTTTATAGCATTAGGTAAAAAACCAAACTTCAAAAATGAAAGACTATACATAGGATTATTGTGTTCAACTATTCTATACGTAGCATTTAATTATATAGAAGTAGGAGAATTAAAAAGCATCTTAACATTCATAGTGATAAGTCTGCTACTATATTATGTATTGCAGGTTACTATCTATAAATCTATTTTAATGTCTTTTGCACAATCAATGATAATAATTTTTGCCGAAGTAATTTGCTTTTTTACACTGAAATATGTGATAAAAGCAAGTAATTCATACATTTATGATGTTTTTGCAAGAAGTATACTATCAAATATTATCGTTTGTATCATTTTTATTGCCTTATCAATATTGATTAAAAAACAGTTACAAAAATTATTTGCTCATGAAATATCACCAAATGTAAGAATTTCAATATTTACAGTATTATCATGTATTTATATATTAATATTCTTCTATATAGGGTTTTCCAACCTAGAAATGAACAATGCATTATTAATAAGTATCTTTGGAATGATAGTCTTTTTAGCAGAACTATTTAGTTTAGTAAAGCAAAAAATAGATAATAATAAGATTACTGAAAAATATGATTCTTTAATTGAATTTATGAACAGTTATGAAGAAAAAATTGATGAATTAAGAATTCAAGGCCATGAAAACAAAAATCAATTATTAAATATTAAAAGTAAAATAATTGATAAAGATAAAAGCAAAAACATTATTGAATACATTGATAGTATTTTGAATGAGAAAGTACAATTAGACAAAGGAAAATATTCTAAATTAAAATATTTGCCTTCTAATGGTTTCAAAGGTATGTTTTATTATAAAATATCTAAAGCAGAAAAATTAGGTGTTAAAATAAGTGTCAACGTTTCTGCTGGAATAAAAAAGTCAGTACTACATAACATGAATGCTGAAGATTATAAACAATTATGTCGTATTATTGGAGTTTACTTAGATAATGCTATTGAAGCAAGCGCTATTTCCAACGAAAAATTACTTGGTATTGAAATCTATCTAAATAATAATGATGTTGAAATTATTATTTCAAATAGCTATCTTGGAGAAGTAGATACTAAAAATGTTAATGAAAAAGGATATTCAACCAAAGGTAAAAATCATGGTTACGGATTACCTTTAGTAAAGAATATTCTTGAACACAGTGATATTTTTTCTAGTGAAACTATTACATGCAATGACATATACACTCAAAAATTAAATATTAAAGGAAAATAAAATAAAAATAAAAATAAAAGAAAAAGTTTTAGGCGAGCTTTTTCCTTTTTTTGTAAATATAATTACTTTTCTAATAAAGATTTAGGCATTTCAGGTTCGTCAAGTATAAGTTGAATACATCCATGTGTACCCATATTTGCCGCTGTTGCACCAAGAGCTGATAGAATCATAGCTAAGAATTTCATTTAATTACCTCCTTTACTTCTTTTTTGTTTAAATATATTATCTAAACCGCATTTAATTTATATTTCTTATAATTATCAAAAGGAAGATTGAAGATTTTATAAACAATAGGATGTATCATAATAACAGTTTCTAACATTCCTATTAACAAATAATTAGAAATAATATAATTATTAAAAATTATTATCAATATCACATAAGCAATCCCTAAAATAGTACTAATTACTTTATATTTTTTTCTTTTTCTTTCATTTATCAAAGGCCTTTTATACGTATCAGCCGGAGCATATTTATAAATACAAATAAGTAATATAATTGAAATAATTGCCTTCACATAAATATTCAAACTCATATACTTAACGACATATACACCACCTATAAAAAGTATAAGAGATGTAATCAAACAATATATACTTTTTGTAGCGTGTATTCCAAAAGCAAAAGTCCTAATAATATTATAAGTTACTAATAATAACAAAGTTTCCTTAATAATACCTAAAAAATAAGCTAAAACAAATATTAAAAATATCTTAGTATAAGTTAAATATATGCTTTCTAAACCATATCTTATTTCTTCTAACTTTTCCTCTTGGTAAGTAGGATTATTTTTTTTAACTAAATCCATACATTTCCCTAGAATAATTTTTTTCACCTACGCACCTTCTTACTACACTTCACATTCTACCTTTTTTATCTTAATTTTTTCCCAGCCATAAAAATAACGACACATAAAGTACTCTTTAGTGAAAATAATGTTAACAAGAACAATTAACACTACGTTTATAGTATACTTTTACAATTTCATGGTACATCTCATATTTTGTCTGTAAAATAGTTAATAATAATATTCTCTTTAATTAATAGTGTAAAAAAAACTTACATTTTGTCATATTTTACTTGTCAAGAAGAAAAAAAGTGTGTACACTAATAGTGTTGAGGTGATAATGTTGAGTTTTGATTATAAAGATGCAATATTAATTGTTGTAGTAACATTTCTATTTTCGGTTCTAATCATGCCTGTCATGAAAAAAATAGCAAAATATATTAATGCTATGGATATACCTAGAGATAATCGCAGATTACACACTGATATCGTTCCTAAATTGGGAGGACTAGGAATATTTCTAAGTTTTCTACTAGGTTATGTTCTTTTTGGAAAACAATCAGTACAAATGAATTCTATTTTAATAGGAAGTTTCATCATTATTCTAACTGGACTAATTGATGACATTCACCCTCTTAGCGTAAGATATAAACTAATTGGACAATTTGTTGCCGCATTACTCATTCCATTATATGGTAACATTGTATTAACAGAAATTGGAGCATTCGGTATTAGTATAGAATTTGGAATACTATCCATTCCATTAACTATCTTATTTATTATGGCAATCATTAATTGCATAAACTTAATAGATGGCCTCGATGGCTTATCAGGGGGCATATCCTCTATATATTTCCTAACTATTGGTATCATTGCTTTAACCTTACAAAACGCTAATGGCTTGGATGTCCTATTAACATTTATTATGCTAGGAAGCACACTAGGTTTCCTTGTCCACAACTTTCCACCAGCAAAAATTTTTGCCGGCGATACAGGAAGCATGTTTTTAGGCTATATTATTTCAATAATATCCTTATTAGGATTTAAAAACGTTACATTATCTTCATTCATTATTCCAATTCTTTTATTGTTTATTCCCATCTTTGATACAACATGTGCTATTATAAGAAGACTATTAAAAGGTGAATCAATAGGTAAACCAGATAAACTACATTTACATCATCAACTAATGAATATGACATCATCTACAACTAAAACACTTCTCATCATCTATTTTGTTGATATCTTATTCGCAGCATCCTCTTTAGTATATGTCTTTAAAGGACAAGTATTAGGAATTATCCTTTACAGTACGCTTCTTATACTAACTATTTGGTTTCTAATCACAAGCAGTATCATTAAGGAGAAAAAAAAGAAATAAACTAATCTTTATTTCTTAAGAAATCAGCCAGTTCTTGTGGCTTAACATCTTTGTAAATAATATCATATATCAAATCAATAATAGGCATATCAACGTGCTTATTTTTTATTAACTTATAAATTGATTTTAAAGTATAGAGACCTTCAATAGTGGTGCTTTCCATATAATCATTAATTTCCTTTTTACTTTTTCCTTCACCAATCATCTTACCAAAACTAAAATTTCTACTCTTATAACAAGTACAAGTCAAAAGCAAATCACCAAAACCAGCAAAAGATAAAATCGTTTTCTTATTACCTCCCAAAGACTTAATCAAACTCTTAATATCGTGAAGAGACTCAGTAATAAACATACATTGCGTTGATTCCGGATATCCCATTCCATTAAGCATACCAGAAGCAATAGCAATAACATTTTTTATCGAACCGCATATCTCAATACCCAAAATATCCTTAGTAGTTCTTAATTTCATATATTTATTTTGCAAAGCATTCTTTACAACAATCTCAGTTTTCTTGCTTCTCGTAGCCAAAGATAAACCAATAGGTACCTTTTTAACAATATCAACAGCAAAAGAACCACCAGATATCACCGCTAATCTATTAGTCTTCACATGCTTATTAAAAACATCCATAACAAACAAACAAGTATCCTGTTCAATACCCTTTGAGGCAATACAAAAATGTTGTTCCTTCTTATAATATTTCTTAAGTTCCATACTAACGTTATCAACAAATCCTGCTGGAACTGCCACGATAACCAAATCAGCCTCATTTATAGCATCTTTCATATTCGTAGTAAACTTAATATTATCAGGTATTTTCACACCAGGAAGAACCCTCTTATTCTCATGATAACATTCTAACATTTCCTTTTCATCATCAAATTTTGTCCACATCGTAATATCGCATTTATTTTCATTAACCATAAGAGATAAAGCCAAACCATAAGCCCCAGTACCTAAAATTGCAACCTTCATAAATCTTATCTCCTTTCTAAAAATGTATTAATTTCTAAATTATCAAAATAATTACATGTTGTCTCATAAACCATACAACTCTCCCTATAAATAATCACCTTATTGTGCCCGACATTCCTTCTAAAATAAAGAATTTTATTCTCATTATCAGTCATAATAATATCAATATTTTGCTTACAAAAAAAAGTATGCACCGAATTACATCTTGGGAAACACAAAGCATAATCTAGTTTTTTTTTCTTAAACATAATTCCAATAAACCTCTTAAAAAAACTATTACAAATAACTAAATCAATCTCCTGATTATTATATTTTAATCTCATATTCCACCCATTACAATTATACTATTAATTATAATATTAAGCAATAATAAAAATAATTAGCAATTATTCAAAAAATGTGGTAAAATTAAATTGTGAAAGATAGGATGATACGATGAAAAAAGTAATAATAATTGATGAAAACGAAAAAAAGAATGGCAAACGCTTTATAGAAAATCGCTTTTTCGAGTGGCTTCTCTACATGATAGGCTATGCTATTATCTTAATATTAATGTCCATCATGTTCAAATCATTAACAATATCAAGTGAATACTATGGTTTATATGCCTTAATTGCATCTATAATCATATATGTATTAAATCAAACAATCAAACCAATACTATTCTATCTAACTCTTCCTTTAACAGCCATATCCCTAGGATTATTTTATCCCCTTATCAACGTAGCTAACCTTTACATTACAAGCTTTATATTAGGAGATAAATTCCAAATAAAAGGCATAATTATTCCATTCTTTATTGCCATCTTAATATCATTTATGAATATCCTAATGGAAGGTTTAGTAATTAAACCAATTATAAATAACAAAGGAAAATACAATGAATAGAGTATTCCTAAACCTTGGACCATTTAAAATATATTGGTATTCCATTATCATATTAGTGGGCGTTTTAATTGGCATATATCTCATATTAAAAGAAACCAAACGAGAAAAAATCGATGAGAACCTAATAAGTGATTTATGCTTCTATGTTATTCCAGTTTCCATTATTGGAGCAAGACTATATTATGTTATATTTAACTTTTCCTTATTCAAAGAGGATTTGCTATCCGTATTTAAAATTTGGGAAGGTGGAATTGCTATCTATGGAGGTGTTTTAGTAGGTATCCTATTTGTCTATTTTTATACCAAAAAGAAAAAACTAGATACCATGAAAATACTAGATATTTTTGCACCTTCCTTAGTTTTAGCACAAGGAATAGGCAGATGGGGCAACTTCTTTAATCAGGAAGCATATGGAGGAGTAACCACAAGAATAGCTCTTGAAAAAATGCATATCCCAAATTTTATTATTGACAACATGTATATTGAAGGAGCATACCATGAACCTACATTTTTATATGAATCATTAGTATGCTTAATAATATTCATAATCTTAATGCTAATTAGATATTTATGCAAAAAAAACAAAGTAGGGATCATCACGTTTACTTACTTTATTCTTTATGGAATAGGACGATATTTCATTGAAGGAATGCGTTTAGACAGTTTATATATTGGCCCTTTCCGTGTTAGCCAAATAGTATCAATTATCTTAATTATAGTAGGTATTTTTGGATTAATAAGATGTAAAAATAATCATTTATATAATGAACCCAAGAAAAGTACAAAATAACAAAGTACTTTTTCCTTATTCTTTTGCTACACTGTTATAATTCTAAAAAAACTTAAAAAAAACAGTTGACAAAACTTGTCAATCAAGTATAATTATAATATAGAGGTGGCGTGTATGGAAATAATAAAAAATGAGAGCCAATTAATCAGTGCTATGGAACAATTATATCAAGATTATTTGAAATTAACATACGAAAATGAACAAGATAAAAAGAAACAACCTAAAGAAGCAGAAAGACTAAATGACTTATTAATAAAATTGGTCACAGAGAAAGAAAAACAATATGCCAATAAATATAATGAAATATTACAAATTGTTCCAACTGATATAGAAGAAAAATTAGAACAATTCAAGAAATTAAGAACACTTGAAGCCGACAAGAAACAAATGGTTTTAGGTTTTTTGAGTACAAATGAAAAAATATTAAATAAAGAGACGTTAGAAAGATTAAAAGCAGTTTTAGACGATGACAAATTAAAAAACTTAAATGAAACCGTCCATATTATTGAAGTATATCAAAATAATTGCAAAGAAATAGAAAACTTAATTAGTGAATTAAAAGAAATAGAAGAAAATCTAGACTCTAAAAAAGAAGAAATAAGCGAAGAAGATGATCGTATAAAATCTTTAGAAATAGGTATTAATCATAAAATAAATGAATTATTGGATGAAACGGGTGAAAACATAGCAAATGAGCAAGCTATAGCAACCAATTATCAAGAATACAAAGAACTATATACTGGAATGATAGTTAAGAAAAACGATAAAGAACTACAAAAAATGGCACTGGAAGTTCAACCATTATATAAAAAATATGCCAGTTTAAATGCTTTAGTTAATTTAAAAAACATAGCAAATACGATGGGACAATATAATGATTATACTGAAAAATTAAGAGCAATATCTAGTTTTCTTACGGCTTTAAAGGGACAAAATATTGAAAAAACATTAAAAGAAGTAGTACAAGTTCAATTAGAAGTACTAAACAAATATAAAAAAGCCAACCAAGACAAACTTGTTTTAGAAAATCTAAAAAATCAAAAAACAAGAAAGTTAAGAGAATTACAAACACAAAATTCCAATGAAGATGTCATGCGTATTGTTGGAGAGTTTGTTAGTGCAAAAGAAAACGGAATAAAAGAATTACCAGAAAAGACAAATCAAAGAAAAATAGGAATTATTAAAAATCCACTTACTAATGCTGAATATAGGAAAGTAGTTATAGATGCTGAAAAAAGCAAAGTAGCAAGAAAAATAATGGGTATTAATAATAAAGCCGTTGATGAAGTCAAAGATACAAATCACAAAAAGAGGTAGTGGCTTTATCATAAAATGTTATATAATAACACTAAATAACTTAAAACTATAACAGGTTACCAAAAAATAAGATATGAGGTGAATTTATGGGTGATGAATTAAAAAAATATGAATACTTTATCAAATTAGATGCCAGTAATATAAAAGATGGTATAAATATTGAAAAATCAATTGAAAATTACAAAAAACACACTAGAAAATTAGAAGAATTAAGAGAGATAGAATATGAAAAAAACTTATCACTACTAGAAGAAAATTATAGAACAGATAATGAAATGTACACTGCTATAGAAGAACGTGATAGGCTTGATACCATAATTAAGTTAATTGAAGAAAGAATTAAACAAAGGAATCTTACAAGAAAAGAATATGATAAAGTATTAAAATCTTATGATAAAGACAAAAACTGGTTTTTTAAAGAATTAGAAAGTGATATCGAAATTAAAAGTGCCCAAAATTTAGAAGAATATACTGATAGATTAAAGAAAATAAAAGTATTTATCAAAAGAAATGAAGATATAATAGCTCTAAGAGAAAAAAATAACAGTGCGGAAATTGCTTTAAAAGATGCTTTAACTCTAAAAAATACTAATGATACAGCAAATAATATTCTTGAAAACAATTTACAGTCTTTCTTTGCAGAAAACTTTTATGCTCCTACACAATTAGATAATAGAGAATTAGAAGAATTGCAAGAGATAGAAAAAATATATGCTGAAAATATTAAATTAAAAGAAGAAAGAATCCTAAAAAAATTAAATACTGAAAACCGTGCTAATCCAAAAGATAAAGATATTAAAGAAAAACTAAAACAAGAACGTGAGAGTGTAAAAGCATTAAAAACTAATCATTACCTAGTAGGAAATAAGATTAGAATGATATCTTTATCATCACTTGTAGAAACAGAATGTTTTGATTATGATGCCATCAAAACAAAAAGAGAAAAAATCCTAAGCATTCTTGAAGAACGCGAAAATCAAATTAAAAAATATCGTTTACAAGAAGATTCTAGGAGCTACTATGATCTTGGTATTTTAGTTGAAAAACAATTAAAAGAAATTAAAAGCCAAGAAAAAAACAATAAATTAGTAAAACAACTAAGAGAAAGCATTAGTAAAAATAATCAAGAGATAGAAAAACTAGAACTTGCTAATAACGAACCAGAATATCAAGATATATCTATGGAGTTTGCAAGTTCATATTCTAACTTACCTCAAAAAGAAGATAATTTTGAATCTGTTAAAGACTTTGAACAAAACCACATCATTAAAGATGAAAAAGAATTAAATAATGATGGTGAAGTTAAATTAACCGAAGATCAAATTAAAACTATAAAAGAAGCCTTATTACAATTTAATATGGAGAATAAACCTATAGTTGAAGAAAATACTTTAACCGAAATAAATGATACGCCTAATATCAAATATGATAATTGGGAAAATGATAAACCGGCAAAAGCAGAACCTATAATTAAAGAAGAGGACAAAACAAAAGAAACCCACAGTGGAGATATTCCTGTTATTAGTTTTAATCCAATCTTTGATAACAATAAATCTAATTCAGTAATAGAAAATGAAAAAGAGTTTGTTCCTTTAACCGATTTTGAAAAACAAGAAGAACCACAAGAAGAATATAATTTAGATAGTTTTATACCTGATAAAGAGCCATATAATTTTCCAAGTGAATCGGAAGAAAAAAGTTATGATGAAGAAAATCAGGAATATAATTTAGATAATTTGGTAGAAGAAGCAGTAGAACAAAATGATGAAGAGGGCTTAGATGCTTTAATAGAAAGGGTATCACCAACTAACAATGCTAAAGAAGAATATAATTTAGATAATCTTATCGACGATTCTACAGAAGATAATATAGAAAATAATACGTTTGCAAGCATTGTATCAGTAGATAGCCTACCTGATGAAATTAAAAATAACAATCCTAGAGAAAGAGGCAAAAGTGTTTTGAAAACAGTTCTTGAACAATTAGGAATCAGTTATGAAAACACAAAGTCTAAAAGGAGAAGTTTATAATGAGAATAGATGTAAATAGTATGATTACCCTAAATAATAAAGAAAAATATGCTGTTTTAGAGAAAATAAATATTGAAAATATTAATTATTATTATGTAGCTCTTGTAAATGATAATGAAACTGATATAAAAGATGAATATAAAATAATTAAATTAGAAGAAAAAAATGGTATAAATTATGTTATTGAAGTAGTAGAACAAGCTTTACTAACTAAATTATTACCACTATTTCTAGAAAAAATGCCTAACTAAGAAATGTGTAAAAAAGCATTTCTTTTTTAATATATTTATTATATAATAGCATTAAGAGGTGACTAACATGAAAAAAGTTGTTGTATTAGGTGGAGGCACGGGTTTATCAGTTCTACTTCGAGGATTAAAATTATTTCCTTTAGACATTACCGCAATAGTATCGGTAGCCGACGATGGATCTTCAACAGGAAAACTAAGACAAGAATTCAACATCCCAGCGGTAGGAGACTTAAGAAATGTATTAGTATCATTAAGTGAAGTAGAACCATTAGTAGAACAATTATTACAATATCGCTTCCATACCAGCAGTGATTTAAACAATCATGCCATGGGTAACCTTTTACTCACAGCCTTATATAACATCACAGGAAGTCTAACCAAATCACTTGAATCATTAAGTAAAATATTAAATATCAAAGGTAAAATTCTTCCTTTCACCGAAGATAAAGCTGTTCTTGTTGCCCACACAAAAGATAATGAAACAATAATAGGAGAATCAAAAATAACAAAAGCGGGCAAAAAAATAGACTATATCGAATATGAACATGAAGTCAAAGTAACTGACCAAGCCCTTGAAGCCGTCAAAAAAGCAGATCTAATTGTATTTAGCATGGGTAGTCTATACACAAGCATCTTACCAAATGTTATCAATAAAGAAATGAAAGAAGCCCTAATTAAATCAAAAGCCAAAAAAGTATATATTTGCAACATAATGACTGAACATGGTGAAACAGATAACTTCAATGTTTCAAACTTTATAAAAGTGATAAACAAACACACCAAAGAAAACTTTTTAGATGCTATCATTGCCAACACCACACCAATAGATTTAGATGTTAAACAAATATATGAAAAAGAAGAACACAGCACACCAATATTAATTGATGATGAAAATCTAGATAAAATGAAAATAGAAGTAATCAAAGAAAATTTAGCAGTTATCAATAATAAACAAGTAAGACACGATTACATGAAAACAGCCTTTGCCATATTTTCATACGTAATGCGAGGTAGAATATGAGTTTTTCCTATGAAATAAAAAGTGAAGTAGCACGATTAGATAGTGGCAGAACTGAAAACATCTCTGAACTATCGGCAATTATTAGAAATGTTGCTAAAATAGATAAATCAATTATCATTACCATTGAAAACAGTGCTATAGCAAGAAGAATATTTAAGTTAATTAAAGATATCTATGATACTACCCCCATCATCACCATACGAAAAAGATATAACTTTAACAAAGGTTTAAGTTACATATTAGATATTAAAGAAAAAAATGAGCAGATACTAAAAGACCTATCAATTCTTGATGAACAAGGAAATTATTTAAACATTCCCAAAGACTATATTATAGAAGATGAAGAAGAAGTGAGAGCCTACCTTAGAGGATTATTCATGTGTGTAGGAAGCATTAACGACCCTAAAACATCAAGATATCACCTAGAACTATTAGTAGATAATTTCAAATACGCAAAATTTATTAGCCAAATATTAAACAAATATAATCTCAACAGCAAAGTCATAAAACGCGAAAAAAACTATATGATATATATAAAAGAAGCCGAAAAAATAGCAGACTTCCTGAGAATTATCAAATCATTTAATGCCGTCATGTACTTTGAAGACATAAGAATTTATCGTGATCACAAAAACATGACCAATAGACTAAACAATTGTGAACAAGCAAATATGGATAAAGTATTTATGACATCTAACAGCCAAATTAAAGATATTCAACTACTAAAAGAAAGTGGCTTAATAGACCTATTAGATGAAAAATTAAAAGAAGTAATCAATTATCGATTACAATATCCCGAAAGTTCACTTCAAGAACTAAGTGACATAATTACCATAAAAACGGGCAATAAAATTACTAAATCAGGATTAAATCATAGACTAAGAAAAATAAAAGAAATAGCAAATAGGTTGAAAAATAACTAAAAAACTGCTATAATCTAAGTTGGTGGTATACATGGCAAAATATAAAAAAGAAGAAATCGTCAAAGCAAAAGTAATCGGTTTACAAAATTATGGAGCCTTTGTCGAAGTTGATGATGAATATCAAGGATTAATACATATTTCAGAAATTTCTTATGGATATGTCAAAAATATCAACGATTATGTAAAAATAGGAGATAAGATTTATACTGAAGTAATCAAAGTTGATGAAAGTAATAATCAATTACAATTAAGCATAAAAGATATTGATTATAAAAATGATGGGAAAAGATTAATAAGAATGGCCGAAACAAAAAGTGGTTTTGAACCATTGAAAGAACGCTTAGACGTATGGATAAGTGAAAAAATTAAAGAAGTAACTGATAAAATGTAAAAAAATAAAAAAAATTTCGTTTTAGTCTTGACAAGCAATGCATATAAATGATATATTAATTGATGTCAGCACCAAAGCGGACAAAATGGGCGATTAGCTCAGTTGGTTAGAGCACCTGCCTTACAAGCAGGGGGTCATA
>OLSB01001681.1_pt1 | contig 20457 bp, 18 predicted proteins | sample 1672071 | NCBI WGS metagenome assembly OLSB01 (sample SAMEA3136642, study PRJEB25190) | human gut metagenome | biome: human gut; feature: human-associated habitat; material: faeces | place: Austria | collected 2013 | reverse complement strand
AACATGATAATAGCATTTAACGATGACGATATCCGCGAGTATATGGGCATTATACTTGCACAAAATATTACGAACCCGGTGCTTATAGATAAATATCTTATGGGAACGGAACTTGAGGTTGACGCTATATGTGACGGCGAGGAAATCTTGATTCCCGGCATAATGGAGCATATAGAAAGAGCCGGTATCCATTCCGGTGATTCAATTGCGGTGTACCCTGATATAAATGTAGCGGATGAAATGCGCGAGAGAATAATCACGTGCACGCGCCAGCTGTCGCTCGGTCTTGATGTTTTGGGGCTTGTAAACATACAGTATCTTATTTATAACGGCGAGCTTTACGTAATAGAAGTAAATCCGCGTTCGTCAAGAACGGTTCCGTATATAAGCAAAGTTACGGGTGTGCCGATGGTAGATCTTGCAACGCGTGCAATGCTCGGTGAGAAACTTAAAGATATGGGATACGGCACGGGACTTTATAAACGTCCTCCGTATGTGGCGGTTAAAGTGCCGGTATTCTCGTTTGAAAAACTCGGCGGCGTTGACAGCCATTTGGGACCCGAAATGAAATCGACGGGCGAGGTTTTGGGACTTGCCGGAAATATCGAAGAAGCTTTGTACAAAGGACTTTTGGGCGCAGGGTATTCGCTTAAAAAATACGGCGGAATATTTATTAGCGTACGCGATACTGACAAAGGAGAAATATATGACGTTGCAAAGAAGTTCTTTGAACTCGGATTTACAATTTATGCAACCCACGGTACGCGTGACGTACTGCTGCGCTCGGGTATTCCCTGCATTGAAGTGAAAAAGATTCATGAAAGCGATGAAAATGCCGTAACACTTATTGAAAGCGGAAAAATAAACTATGTAATATCAACTTCGGCAAAGGGAAGAATACCTACAAGAGACAGTGTTAAAATCCGCCGCAAAGCGGTTGAAAGAAACATTCCGTGTCTTACATCGCTTGACACCGCAAATGCCGTTGCGGACAGTATAAAGAGCAAATATTCCGAAATATCAACGGAACTTGTTGATATAAATAACATGAGAACCGATAAAACAAAACTTAAGTTTGTGAAGATGTACGGCTGCGGAAACGATTATATTTATTTTGACTGCATGAAGCAGAATATAATGAACCCCGAAGGCCTGAGCGTAAGATTTTCGGACAGCCATACAGGAATAGGCGGCAGCGGAATAGTGCTTATATGTGAAAGCGAAAAAGCGGACGCCAAGATGATTATGTACAATCCCGACGGAAGCGAAGGAAAAATGTGCGGCAATGCAATGCGCTGCATAGCGAAATATCTTTACGATAACGGTATTGTCAGGAAGACCGTGATGACAATTGAAACCGCAAGCGGCATAAAAAGCGTTGAGGTGTTCAGACATGACGGCAAGGTGCTCACGGCAAAAGTCGATATGGGTGCCGCAGTGCTTGAACCTTCAAAAATACCCGTGAAACTTCCGGGAGATGAGGTAATAGGAAGAAATGTTTCGGTAGGCGGAGAAGCTTACAGCATCACATGTGTATCTATGGGAAATCCGCACTGCGTAACATTTGTTGATAACGTTGAGAAACTCGATATTCAAAAAATAGGTCCGCAGTTTGAGAATCACCCGATGTTCCCGGAGAGAGTAAATACCGAGTTTGTAAGGGTAATAAATGAAAATACGATAAAAATGCGCGTTTGGGAGCGCGGTAGCGGAGAAACGCGTGCCTGCGGCACAGGAGCGTGCGCAGCGGCTGTTGCAGCTTGCCTCAGCGGCTATTGCCGCAAGGGCGAAGACATAAGAGTGCTCCTTGTCGGAGGAGAACTTCGCATACGTTATACGGACGAGACGGTTTATATGACAGGTGATGCCGAAGTGGCATTTGAAGGCGAAATAGAAGTTTAATTCTATAAAAAGAAACACAGTGCAAAAAATAAATCTTTTTTCAAAAAAAGTATCGACTTTATGACTATATTGTGATAAAATTACAATAAAAATTATATAAGGAAGATAATTACTTATGAAAAAAAGAGTTTTTGCACTGTGTTTTTTGTGTGCGTCTTTATTGCCGATAAAAGCAGGAGCTTTTGATATAAACGGCTACGGAAAGGTTCGTGCTTCGGTACTTAACGTGCGCAAAGAGTCAAATGCGGATTCGGAAATTTTAGGCACTCTGAAAAGCGGTGACAGTATAATGATAATAACAAAAACCGCAAAGAATTGGTATAAAATTGATTTTGACGGTGAAATAGGCTTTGTATGTGCGGATTATGTAACGGCTTACAGAAATGATTTGCCGGAAATCAAGAAGGCAAACGAAGATGTGATTCATAACGATTCGCTTAATACGGGTCAAAAAGCGGTGGAATATGCGAAAGAATTTCTCGGCGTTCCGTACGTATGGGGAGGAACGGACGAGAGCGGATTTGACTGCAGCGGACTTGTTTATTATGTATATTCAAAGCTTGGAATAAAGTTAAACCGCGTTGCGGCAGATCAGGCTAAAAACGGAACTGAAGTCGAGTTTTCCGAGCTTGCCCCCGGAGATCTTGTATTTTTCTGGAACAAGAGCCGTTACAGCGAGATAAATCATGTCGGCATTTATGTGGGAGATGGACTTTTTATTCATGCGCCGCAAACGGGAGATGTGGTTAAAATTTCGTCCCTTGAAAGCGGATATTTTGCGGAGAATCTTGTGGCGGCAAGGAGAGTGGCAAATTGAGCATTTCATGGCTTGCAAATAATGTGAAAACAAAACAGTCGTTTTTTGCCGCAGATTTTTCATCGGAGGTTTCGCGTATAAAAGATGATGTGAAACAAAGCGTTGGAATATCGGAAAATACTTTGATTGATTTCGGGCACAGAATTTTTGCCGCAATAAGCGAAAGTTCGGTTGCGGTTAAACTGAATTTTTCCGACTTTCTTATGCTGCCGGGCAGTATGAAAATGTTGACGGAAATAATTCGTGCTGCAAAAAGCTGCGGACTTTATGTTATTCTTAAAGCGGACGGCGTTTGCGGAGAGCTGCTTCCGGTGCTGTTCGGAAAAAGGATAAAAGAATATGTTTTTGAACCCGATGCTCTTGAAATATGTATGTACTGCGCGGACGAAGATATGATTTTAAAATTGTCAAAAATATATTCAAAAGATATTTTTATAACACTTAATACGGAAGATATTCACTCACCCGTTTTGTATGCGGAACATGTGAAAAAATATATGGATTCCGAGAATACGGGATTGAGCATATTAAAAAATGACTCGGACAGATTGTGTGAAATAAGAGAGATTTTGCATGATTATATGTTTCTGGCGCAGGGCGGAGAAATTGATGAATCAATAAAAAACTGTTTTAATTCTGACGGAAGCGGTGCGATAGTTTCAATGCCGGCATCAAGATTTATACACAGTATACAGAATTTTGAACATGAAGCGGCACTCGGAACGATGAAATCAGCTGCGGCAATAAACCGCAGGCTGTTTAAAAAAAGCAGATTAATAAAATTATAGAGAGGATAATAAAAATGGCAGTTAAAGAATTTAAAAAAGATAAACTTACGGTACGCGTGTATGATACGCGCAAAGAAATGGGTGATGCGGCAGGTCATGACGCAGCCGAAATAATACGTAAACTTTTAAAAACCGAAGAAGAGGTCAACATCATTTTTGCCGCCGCACCTTCGCAAAACGAAACTCTGGCGGCGCTTTTGAAGGAAGATGACATAGACTGGTCGCGCATAAACGCGTTTCACATGGACGAATACATAGGCTTGCCCGATGAGGCACCGCAGCGTTTCGGAAATTTTCTGAAGGACAGAATTTTCGGTAAACGCAATTTTAAAAGCGTAAATTACATAAGCGGAAATGCGAAAGATATTGAGGCGGAGTGTGAAAGATATACGGCATTGCTAAAAAAATATCCCGTGCATTTAGTTTGTCTCGGAATAGGCGAAAACGCACATATTGCATTTAATGACCCGGGTGTTGCCGATTTTAATGACAAGCGCCTTATAAAAACGGCAAAGCTTGATGAAGTGTGCCGCCATCAGCAGGTAAATGACGGATGCTTTGAAAAAATCGAAGATGTTCCCACACAAGCGCTGACGCTTACAATCCCGGCACTGTGCGCGGCAAAATATATGATTTGCAGTGTTCCTGCGGCGACTAAGGCGCAGGCGGTTTACGATACAGTGAATGCGCCTATAAGCGATAACGTTCCCGCAACCGCCATGAGAATGCATAGGAGCGCCGTAATGTACTGCGACAAGGACAGCGGTGAAATGATTCTTTAAAATGTGTACAGATTATTAAAAGATTGCTTTTACTCTTGAAAAATTTTCTGTTTGTGATATACTTATATTGAAAAGATTAAGCTCTGGAGGTATGGAGATAGTTATGAAATACAGAAAATTCGGAAATTTTGCATCGGTTTCACCGCTTGGATTCGGAACAATGAGGCTGCCTCAAAAAGACAGCAAAGTTGACAGAGAAAAAACTGCGGAACTTTTGCACACCGCAATAGACGGCGGCGTAAACTATATTGACACGGCTTATTTATATCACAGCGGTGAAAGTGAAGAGGCGGTCGGTGAAGCACTTTCAAACGGTTACAGAGAAAAAACAATGCTCGCCACAAAGTCACCGCTTTCGTGTATAAAGACGGCTGACGATTTTGACAGAATTTTTGATATTCAGATGAAAAGACTTAAAACAGATTATCTCGATTGTTATTTGCTTCATGCGGTGAGCGGAGAAAGATGGGAATACACTGTAAAGCCTTTGGGACTTATTAAAAAAATGCAGAAACTTCGCAGTGAAGGCATCGTCAAACATATAGGTTTTTCGTTTCACGGGTCTCTTAAAGATTTTAAACGCGTTGCGGACGAATATGAGGGCTGCGAGTTTTGCCAGATACAGCTGAATTATATAGACGTAAACAACCAGGCAGGACTTGAAGGTCTTTACTATGCGGAGCAAAAGGGATTGGGTGTAATTATTATGGAACCCCTACTGGGAGGCAAGCTTGCCAATCTGCATGAAAGCGTCAGAGTAGCTTTAAATACAGATAAAACGGACGTTGAAGCCGCATTTGATTTTCTTTGGGATAAAAAAGAGGTTTCCATGCTTTTAAGCGGCATGAACAGTATGCAGCAGCTGGAAGATAATTTGACATATGCGGAAAGAAGCAGCATAGGTATGCTTTCGGGAAAAGAAAAAAATGGGTATATTGCCGCAAAAGAAGCATATGATAACAGAAGCAGTCTTGGCTGTACGGGGTGCAGGTACTGTATGCCGTGCCCTGCCGGAATAGATATTCCGGGACTTTTTAAAACGGTTAACGAAGGTCTTGACAAAACATATTTTGCGGCGCTTGACGATTATAAAAAAATCCCGGTTCGCGCCGACTCATGTAAAAAATGCGGTGCATGCGAGAAAAAATGTCCTCAGGGTCTGCCGGTGAGGGCAATTATGAAGGAAATCAATGAAAAATTCGGCGATTAGACGAATGTCCGGCGTTTTTAAAACGTGATTCGGCTATGGAGAATATTATGAAAGTAGAAAGAATTTCAGCTAATAAAATAAAAGTTACCGTAACAATTGAAGATCTGGATCGCTGGGGTGTTAATCCCGAAATGTTTGCAGAGGATTGCGAAGAAACAAGAGAGCTTTTCAGAACACTTATACGCCGTGCAGAATATGAAACGGGTTTTTCCGTTGAAAATTCACGTGTGATGGTTGAAGCTATTCCGCATAAATATGACGGACTTACGGTTTATGTTACAAAGCTTGATCCCTCTGCGCCGACTCGCAGCTTAGGTAAATTTAAGCTTCGCGCAAAACCGATTGACAGCAAGAAAAACTATGAAATGATTCATTGCTTTGATGAACTTGAAGATCTGTGTGCCTTTGCAAAGCAGCGCAGCGCTTTGGTGGAGTCGGATCTGTATATGCTTGACGGGAAATATTACATTATATTCAAAAGACCGCCGCTTGACATAAAAATACTTGAATATGCAGGCTATGTGCCGGAAATTTCGCCTGCGTATCTCAGAGAATACGGCAAAGAAATAGCAAAAGGTAACGCTTTCGGCGTTATAAATAAATATTTTAAGTAGGAGGAAGAAAAATGGCTGTATTTGACAACATTAAAGAAACAATCAGTAATGCGGCAAAGACCGCGGTAAACAAATCAAACGAGCTTGTGGAGGCTACAAAACTTAAGTTTGCAATATCTGATGCCGAAGGCGAAATAAAAAAGCTTTATGAAAAAATGGGAAAAGGAATTTATGATTCGTTTAAAAGCGGTGAAGAACCTTCGGAAGATTTAAAAGATACATGTGCACAGATAGACAAGCTTTATGAATCGCTCGATGAGCTCAAAGCAAAGCTTCGCGAGTATAAAAATGTTAAACTTTGCGCAAATTGCGGAGCCGAGATGGACGCGGACAGCGCTTTTTGCAGCAAATGCGGCGAAAAAGCGGACAAATAGAGAAAAGCTTGGGGTGCGGCAATTGATTTTCATTTTGTTGCACCTCTGTTCTTTTGCGGAAATGACGGTGAAACAATGAAAAAGACAATAGGTATTTTTGCGCATGTTGACGCCGGTAAAACAACGCTTTCAGAGTATTTTCTGTATAAATCTAAGGCTGTACGTACTCTTGGCAGCGTCAATAGCGGTACGGCTTTGCTCGACAGCGGCGAAGAAGAAAAACGCAGAGGTATTACAATTTATTCTTCATCGGCGGCTTTTGAATACGGAGGTAATACATATTATCTTGTTGATACTCCGGGACATGAGGATTTCTCGCCGGAGGCAGAGCGTGCTTTGACAGTTATCGACTATGCAGTGCTTATGGTTTCGGCTGCCGACGGTGTTACGGGATATACGGCGGCGCTGTGGCGCCTTCTGGAAAAGGCAGAAATCCCCGTATTTATTTTTGTAAATAAAACCGATTTGGCAGGGGCGGACGTTAATGCCATTTTGAAGGAACTTCGTGATAAGCTTGGAAATGTGATAGATTTTTCACATGACAGCAGCGAAGATATTGCACTTTCCGATGAAAAGCTTATGGAATACTTTTTGGAAAGTCCTTCTGATATTCGTTTTTCAAAAGAAACGGCAAAGCTTGTAAAGGAAAGAAAGATTTTTCCGTGTATGAGCGGTTCTGCAATTAATTCGGAAGGAACAGAGGAGTTTTTAAATCTTCTGGACAGACTTTCGTATACGTATTTTGATGAGAACAAAGAATTTTCGGCGAGAGTATTTAAAGTTTTAAGAGACGGCGGAACAAGAATTTGTTTTCTGCGTATTTTAAGCGGAAAACTTCATGTTAAAGACAAATTTGAATTTGACGGTGAGACTGAAAAAATAAATGAAATAAGGATATACAAAGGCGATAAATACGTTAATACAAACGAAGCTGCGGCAGGAGAACTCTGTGCTGTATGCGGATTAAGAACCGTTAAAGCCGGAGATGTTATAGGTTGCACCGCCGAAAAGAAAATTTCTCATACCGATGCCGCTCTCATGTGTTCCGTAACCGGAAATCTGACGGCGCGTGAGCTTTATGATATTTTCAAAATACTCGAAGATGAGGAGCCGACGCTTAACGTTTCTTTTAATGCAGAGCTTTCGGAAATATGGCTTCACACAATGGGAGAAATTCAGCTTGAAGTGCTTGCTGCGGAAGTGAAACGCCGTTTCGGAACGGAAGTATCTTTCGGTGAGTGTAAAATAATGTATCGGGAAACAATAAAAAATGAAGTGATATGTTCGGGGCACTTTGAACCGCTGCGCCACTATGCCGAAGTACTTTTAAAGCTCTCTCCGGCCCCGCGCGGGAGCGGAATTTTATTTGAAAGCGCCGTTGGTGTTGACGGACTTCAGAAAAACTATCAGAATCTCATAAAGACGCATGTTTTTGAAAAGGTACATAAAGGTGTTCTTTGCGGTGCGCCGCTTACGGACATTAAAATAACACTCCTTGCGGGTGCGGCACATGAGAAGCATACTTCGGGAGGAGATTTTCGTGAAGCTGTATACAGGGCAATACGCCAAGGTGTCTTTAAAGCCGAGTCTGTGCTTTTGGAGCCGTTTTATGAATTTGAAATTATAGCTCCGCATGATATGTGCGGAAGAATTCTTGCGGATATGGAAATGATGCATGCTGACACATTGCCGCCGCAAAATCTTGCAAATGCAGTTAAAATATGCGGCAAAGTACCCGTTTTTTCGGCTTCGGGGTACGCGTCTCAGCTTAAAATTTTCTCAGGCGGAAAAGCTGCGGCATCATTTCGTGTTTCAGGCTATGATGAGTGCCGCAATACAGATGAAATTATAGAAAAAACAGGTTATAACAGCAGTGCGGATATTGAAAATACAGCGGATTCTGTTTTTGTAAGTCATGGCACAACTTTTGTTGTACCGTGGGATAAAGCGGACGAATATATGCATTTGCTTTAAATAATATTTTTTGCAAATTAGTTAATATAATTGATGATATAAATTGCCGATGGTATTAGAATTATCATATATTATTGATATTGAAAGGATTGATTTTATGGACAAATTACGTTTTGGTGTTATAGGACTCAGAAACTTCGGGAGAGGCGCACATATAAAGGGAATAGAGGCAAATGACAATGCAGAACTTGTTGCCGTTTGCGATGTTTTGGCGGATTTGGCAGAGCAGACGGGAAAAGAACACGGAGTGGACTTTTATACGGATTACAAAGAGCTTTTGAAAAGAGACGATATAGATGCCGTGACTGTTGCAACGCCCGATCAGGTGCATGAGGAAATAACTGTTGCTGCGCTTCGCGCCGGAAAACATGTTTTGTGCGAAAAACCTATGGCCCTTTCGGTTGAAAAATGCATTAATATGATAAAGGCTTCAAAAGAAAGCGGAAAGAAACTGATGGTTGGGCAGATTTGCAGATACGCACCCGGATTTGTACTTGCAAAAAAACTTGTCGAAGACGGACAAATAGGTGAGCTTTATTTTGTGGAAAGTGAGTATGCGCATGACTATTCAAAGCTGACGGATGCAACATGGAGATTTGATCCGAAAAGCCCGAGAGAACCTGTTACGGGCGGAGGGTGTCATGCTGTGGATTTGCTGCGCTGGATTGCAGGTAATCCAACCGAAACCTTCTCATACAGTAATCATAAAGTGCTTAAAAGCTGGCCCGTAAACGATGCTACAATTGCTGTTTTAAAATTTCCGAATGATGTTATCGGAAAAGTGTATACTTCGATAGGCTGCCGCAGAAATTACACAATGCGCACCGTACTTTACGGAACACACGGCACGATAATTGTTGACAATAAAACCCCCTGGCTTTCCCTGTACAGGGAAAAAACCGGAGAAGATGAATTCTTTTACGGAAAAGATTCTATGACAATAGAAGAGAAAATACCGATTTCCATTGAAAGTCACAATGTTGTTTCGGAAATTGCCGATTTCTGCCGTGAGGTTTTGGGGGATTTGCCGATAACCACAGATGGTGTTGAAGGGGCTTCAACGGTTGCGGTGTGCGAAGCTATAGTCAAATCCTCTCAATCGGGCAACAGAGAGATTATTAAGTATAATTTTGCTTGATTTAAGGCGCTATGTATGATAAAATGTTTTCGGGGTGAGTTTATTTGATAAAAATTGAAGCCAATGCTTTTTCCCGAAGCAATGAATTTCTTATGCGCTTTCACAGCTGCGAACTTACCGAAGGTGAGCGTGCTTACGAAAATCACAGGCATATAACGGAGCTGGAGTTTTCCGTGTTTATAAAAGGTGAAGGTGTATACAGAATAAGCGATGTTGATTACGAAATAAAACCTGGTGATATATTCTTTGTTCGTAACAATGAACGTCACAGTATAATAAAAATCAAGTCCGGTATAGAGTATTACAATTTTAAATTCGAGCCGCGTTTTATTTGGGAAGAAACGCCGAACAATGATGGAAACGCCTATTTGCGGTTTATTTCGGGACAGCACGGCGCTTTAAAACACAGATATGCGGCTGATGAAGAAATTACAAAAAGGCTTTCGGGCTTTTTTGAGGATATTAAACGCGAATGCCGGGAGCAGAAAGACAATTACTTAAGCTATCTGCGTGCGCTCACAACAATTATTTTTGTTGAATTGTCCAGAGAAACAAGTTCATGTGAAAACAAACGCATTGTCGAAAAAAATCTGGATATTTCAATTATATCCAAGTCTATTGACTACATAAATACTCATATTACGGAAGAACTCTCGCTTAACGATATTGCCGGAAAAGCGAATCTGAGCCCCAATTATTACTGTAATGTGTTTAAAAAGCTGTATGGCATAACTCTGTGGGAGTATATAACGGCAAAACGGGTTGAGCTTGCCATCTGTTGTCTTAAGGATTTTAAGGGGACAATACTTGATCTTGCTTTGTCGTGCGGCTTTAACAACACGGCAAATTTTAACCGTGTTTTTAAAAAGCAAACAGGAATTACACCGAGTCAAATGAAAAAGAGACTGAGTGTTAAATAGTTTGAAAATCTGAAGAAAATCCCCGCAAAGATCATATTTTTGAAAGCTTTGCGGGGATTATACCGTTTTAGAATTCATTTTTTTGTATTCTTTTATGTTCATGCTTTTGTACTTTTTGAAAAGCCGGCATAAATACTTTTCATCGCTTACGGAAAGCAGCGAGGAAAGCTCGGCGGCGGTTCCGCCGACAGTATCTAAAATTTCACATGCCGCGTCAATTTTTGTTCTATTGATATAATCAACAATTGTGTGTGACGTTACATCTTTGAAAATTCTGCTTAAATGTCCGCGGCTCAAAGAAAGTTTATTTGCAATATCTTCAATATATATTTTTTCATAAATGTGTTCGCTTATGTATTCCCGGGCTTTTGTACAGTATAAATAGTCGCTGTGAGCGTGAGAAGCGGTTTCGCGCAGCAGAGATGAGAGCGTATCGTCTGTAACAAGCGTAAAAAGCTCTAAAAGTTTTGAATAAACTGCGGTTTTGTATCTTTCGGCAAGCTGCATTTGTATTATATCCAAAATAAGTTCTTTTGCTTTAAGCGAGGTTTTCGGCAAAAAAGTACATTCTCTTGCCGCGAAAAATAAATTGCTTGAAGAGTATTCCGCTTTTATATCATTAAAAAGCTTTTCGGGAGATATTCTTTCACACTTCTCGCAGCTTATGCAAACCGTATAATGGCGGTGATGCGCTCTGCGGCTGACGCCGTGCACATCTTTTGAGTAAACTGCCGTGTTTAAAGTGCCCTCGTGCATTGTTTGACCGTTTGAGAAGTACAGTGTTCCCGTATCGATATAGGTAAGCTCTATTCTGTTTTCAGATGTTTTTTTGAAGGACATGTCATAACACTTGGTTTCGTATTTATGTGCAAAAAGTATTTCCGGAATGTTTTTAAAAGTTATTTTATAATAATTCATAAGCAACTCCTTTATGAAAAGTATATCACAATATTACACCTTTGTCAACATTGTGGGTGTTATGAAGAGTTGTTTTTTGTTAATATAATTGCGAGGTGAAAAATATGCGGAATCTCGAGCTTTTAAAAAATGAGGTAGACACAGGAAATTATGAAGGTTTAAAGAATATAAGGAATATTATTCTTTATAAAGGATATAAAAAACAGTACAATAATTCACGTATAAAAGCAAAGGCGTTGGCAAAAAAAGACCTTTTTTCTTCAATGCCTAAAAAAGTATACCGGAATGATTTGATATTGGGTTCCATTGCCGGTTTGTTTTCGGAAAAAGTAAATGATAAGGAACTTTCTTTTGCCGATGAAGTATGTGAAAGTTACGGGGTAAATACATTTTTGACAAATGCAGATCACTTTACGCCGGATTTTGAATATTTTCTTCAAAAAGGAATCGGCGGTGTTTTGCTTGATATAAAAAACTCAATGGAAAAGCATAAGTGTGATAGTGATAAACTTGAATTTCTCGATTGCTGCAAAATAACTCTTGAGGGTCTTTCGGCGATGATTTCAGGATATGCCGATGAGGCTTTCAAACTCGGAAAATTTGAAGAAGGAAAAATCTGCCGTAAAATTTCAAAGGATGCTCCGGAAAGTTTCAGAGAAGCACTTCAGCTTGTATGGCTCACAGAGGAAAGTTTTTTTGCGGAAGGTAGATACGCCATGTCGCTTGGTCGTATGGATACGTACTTATATCCCTATTATGAAAAAGATATAAAAAGCGGCTCTTTGGCGCCGGGGTTTGCAGAGGAACTCTTGGCATGTACTTTTTTAAAAATTGATGAGCACAGGCTTTTTGCAAATGATGAAGAAGTCGTAAATATATGTATAGGCGGTGAAAAACGAGAAGGAGGCAGAGCTGAAAACGAGCTGTCATATTTAATACTGAATGCGGTAAAAAGATGTGCGGTGAGCGGGCCGAATCTTTCCGCAAGAGTAAGCCCGAGGGATTCGGATAAGTTTTTTGACGCCTGCCTTGATGTTATCGGAAGCGGTATAGGATATCCTGCACTCATAAATGATGAAGTTAATATTCCGGCGCTGCAAAAGTACGGCTATTCGCTTGAAGACTGCAGAGATTACAGTATGGTAGGCTGCATAGAAAGTTTTATAAGCGGCAAGCAGCCGCCATGGTCTGACGGGAGATTTAACATACCGCTCTTTGTTGAATACGCGTTAAATTCCGGAAGAAGTTTTGTGACTGATGCGCGTTTGGGATTCAAAACAGCCGATGCCGAGTCGATAGATACGATGGAAAAATTTCTTGAGGGTGTGAAAACTCAGCTTAAATTCGGTACGGATGAATATGCTGCTTTATTTAATAACAGAAACGATATGTATAATCCGAGAGCATTTTCACAGCCGTATCTTTCCTGTTTTTGCAGAAGCTGTATTGAAAGAGGAACCGATATACGCGAGGGCGGTGCGGTCTATAAGTCGGTGCACGGAGTAGGACTTACGGGCATGGCAACTGCGGCAGACAGCCTTGCGGCTATAGAAGAAGTTGTGTTTAATAAGAATTACTTAACTCTTTCCGAACTGAGAGATATATTAAAAAATAACTTTGAAGGGAGAAAAGATGTTAAAGCCATGCTTATATCCGCTCCGAAGTACGGAAACAATTCGGAACTTGCGGATAAATATGCCGTATATCTTCTTGATCTTATGTCGGAACTATTTAAAGACAAAAAAACTCGTGACGGCGGCAGGTTCTATCTGGCAATGGCGTCTAATGTGCAAAACATATCGGCAGGACAAGAGGTCGGAGCATCTGCGGACGGAAGGGAAAGTCAAAAGGCGTTAAGCGATGCCGCGTCGCCGATGCGCGGACGTGATGTACGCGGTCTTACGGCACTTATTCATTCCGTTACAAAACTTGATTATAAAAAGTGTGCCTGCGGAACCGTTATTAATCTTAAGTTTACAGAGAATTTTTTCAAAGAGAAAAGCAAGCGAGATAAACTCCGCGAGGCATTAAGAGTTTATTTTGAACGCGGCGGACAGGAATTTCAGATAAACTGCGTCTCGCGCCGAAAACTTAGAGACGCTATGGAACACCCGGAAAACTATGAGGATCTGGTTGTGCGCGTCTCGGGTTTCAGCGCGTTTTACACACGGCTTGATCGCGCGGTTCAGCTTGATATTCTGGAAAGGACCGAACATGAATAATTATGGACTTATAAGCAGAATTCAGCATTTTTCAACCGATGACGGTGACGGAATAAGAACAACGGTTTTTATGCAGGGGTGCAGACTTTTCTGCAAATGGTGCCACAACCCCGAAACACTTTCGCGGGAAGGTACGCTTCTTGTGTTTTACGACAAATGCAAAGGGTGCGGCTTGTGTGAGAAAGCCTGCCAAAACGGCGCTCATAAAATATGTGCTGAACACAAGTTTGATAAGCAAAGGTGCATTCTTTGCGGTAAATGCGCCGAAAGATGCCCGGAAAGGGCGATTGAACTGAGCGGAAGGAAAATGAGTGTTTTAGAGGTTTTTGAAGAGATACAGGAAGATGCTGATTTTTATAAAAACGGCAGCGGAGTGACATTCTCCGGAGGAGAACCTCTTTTACAGGCGGATTTTGTTGCTGAAACGGCAAAAAAATGCCGTGAAAACGGTATCGGCGTTTATATAGACACTGCGCTTTCGTGCGATTTTGCGGAGGTTGAAAAAGTGCTGCCGTATACAGATAAATTTTTAGCCGATTTTAAGGCCGCGCCGCCTGGAGAAATGCTGAAAATGACAGGAGCGGATTATGACCTTGTTCTTGAAAATATAAATCGGCTCCGCGAGAAAAGCAACGTTTTAATAAGAATTCCCGTTATTCCGGGATATAATTATTCCGCGGATATTATGCAGAAAACAGGCGAAGTTTTAAGCGGTATGAAAGCGGAACTTTTGCCGTTCCACAGGCTTGCCGCGTCAAAATATAAAGCTATGGGTATGGATTATTCGTATGCGGATTGTGCAATGCCGTCAGAAGAAAAAATAAGCAAATTAAAAAATATATTAAAAAGTAAAGGAGTTATTGTATTATGAAAGCAAAAGCAGCTCTTTTTATGGGAGCAAAAAGACCTTTTGAAATAAAGGAGTATGAGGTTACGGATCCGAAAAAAGGGATGGTGCGTTTAAATCTTCTGGCAAGCGGTATATGCGGAACCGACGTTCATTTTTATGACGGAACAATACCGCTTGATGCACCTAAGATAATAGGACATGAATTTGTCGGAGAAGTCGCAAAGATAAATGATGAGGATTCAAAAAAATACAATCTCTCCGTAGGAGACAGAGTTATTTCAAATATTGCCGTGCCGTGCGGAAAGTGTAAACTCTGCAAAAGCGGAGATGACGCAAACTGTGTAAACATGGGTGTTACAAACGGCGGCAATCCGGAAGATGAACCACATTTTCACGGTGGGTTTGCGGAAGTTTCATATGCTCCGGCGGCAAATCTCATAAAAATCCCCGAAAATGTCGATTCACTTGCGGCATGTGTATTCGCGTGTCCGGGGCCTACGGCAATACATGCTTTTAATTTGGCAAAAAGAGCAGGCTGCGATATAAAAGATGCGGAAACGGCGGTGGTTTCCGGAACAGGTCCCGTAGGGTGCATGGCGATTGCGTATTTGGCAAACGCTGGAGTAAAAAATATTATTGTCCTTGCAAACCGCGAATCCAAAGAAAGTGATGAGCGTGTTACCGCTCTCGGAGCCACACGAATTTTGCATATAGCATCTATGGAAGATGACGAAATTATCGTGGAAATTTTGAATATATCCGGCGGGCTCGGAGCGGATCTGGCTTTTGAAGCTTCCGGAAATCCGAAAGCCGTGCCGCTTGCACTGAAATTTTTGCGCAACAGGGGTGTATATCTTGTTCCGGGACAGTATTCAAACAGCGGCGGCGCTTTAATAGAACCTCAGCTTATAACTTTTAAAGCGCTGCACATAATAGGCTCGTCGCAATACAGTATGAGTGATGTACGTGAGTATCTTGAGTTTTTAAGCGGAAACGAAATGCTGCAGAATAATATAAAAAGTCTTGCGGCTCTCTATAAGGTTGAAGAAATAAATAAAGCTTTTGCGGATATTAAAGCGCGTAAAAATATAAAAAGTGTATTGGTAAGTGATAAAAATGATTAAAAAAATATGCATGGCGGGAGACTCGCACACGTGGGGAGAAGGTGCGGCGGATTATGTATTTAAAAAATTCAGTATTCCCGTATGTGCGGGTGAAAAAAGGCTTCTGCCTTTCAGCGTTCCGTCTTTTCCCACTCTCTTAAGAAATTATATAAATAAAAAGAGCGGCTCTGAAGCTGCGGAGCTTTCGGGCAGTGATATAAGCCGAAAATATAAAATCAAAAATATTTCGGAATGTGCGTGTGTCTGCGGAGAACTTTGTATTGATGCCGAGTTTGATTTTGCACGCGTTGAACTTATGCGCGGTTCATCCGAATGCGAAATATTCTGTGATGAAGTGATGAGTTTCAAATATAATGCGGACAAAAGCGATGAATATGAAGTTTTAAATATAATGCCTAAAAAGCGCGCGTCAAATCTTCGCATAAAATCAAGTAATGCCATGGTTTACAGAATAGAGTTTTATAAAGGCAAATATGCGGTTTTAAATTGTGGGATAGGCTCTTGCCCGTCGTTTAGATATACGGAAGAATATCTTGATAAATATGTGCTTTCGGTTAAGCCGTCGGTTGTTTTAACAGAAATCTTTACGGTTAACGACTGGCTTTCTCAGAAAACTCCGGCGGAATGTGAAAAAAGCCTTGTAAATTTCGGAGAAAGAGTAATACTAGGCGGTGCAAAGCTTGCTTTTTCATCCGTTATTCCGATTCTGGGCAATCAAATAAACGAAATCGGAATAAATTACGCAGAGTATATACATGCGGGTGAACGCGCGGCGCATGCTCTGAATGTACCGTATGCCGATGTATACCGGGCTTTTTCCAAAGAATATGACGAAACATCAAAGGATTCATATTACGGCGGAGATTGTTGGCATCCCGGAGCGCGCGGACACGAAATTTACTTTGAAGAAATAAAAAAGCTTGACATTATATCCGAACTGTGTTAAAATAGATAAAAATCAGGGAGGATAAGAGCGTGAAATACATTATAAAAAATGCAAATATTTTTTATAGAAAAAGTTTTCTTCCGCTTGACATATTAATAGAAAACGGAAGAGTTACAGATGTTTCTTCAAATATTCCTTCAAACGGTGTTAAAGTTTTTGATTTTAATAATAATTATTTATTTCCCGGCTTTACAGATGTTCATGTTCATCTGAGAGAGCCGGGTTTTTTGTACAAAGAAACAATCAAAAGCGCAACCCGGGCGGCGGCAGCAGGAGGGTATACGGCGGTTTGTGCAATGCCGAATTTAAATCCCGTGCCGGACAGTTTGGAAAATTTGAAGGTTGAAAAAGATGCGATTTTAAAAGACGCGAAAATTGCCGTATATCCTTATGGAGCGATAACAAAAGGAGAACGCGGAGAAGAACTTTCGGATATGGAAGAAATTTCAGACGGAGTAATTGCTTTTTCCGATGACGGACGCGGAGTTCAAAACTATGATATGATGCTTAAAGCACAGGAAAACTGTGCCAAACTCAATAAAATTCTTGCGGCTCACTGCGAAGATGAAAGCTTGCTGCACGGAGGAGTTATTCATGACGGCATTTATGCAAAAAAACATAATTTACCGGGAATTTCCTCCGAAAGCGAATGGAGACAGATTAAGAGGGATTTGGATATTGCGGCAAAAACAGGCTGCAAATATCATGTCTGCCACGTATCAACAAAAGAAAGCGTGGAAATAATAAGAAATGCAAAAAAGACAGGAATAGATGTGACGTGTGAAACGGCACCGCATTATCTTGTGTTTTCTGATGCGGATTTGCGTGATGACGGGAGATTTAAAATGAACCCTCCGCTCAGAAGCGAGGAGGACAGATATGCGCTTACTGAAGCAATTCAAGATGGCACAATAGATATGATTGCAACAGATCACGCGCCGCATTCCGCAGAGGAAAAGTCCGGCGGACTCAGAAAAAGTTTAAACGGAATTGTTGGACTCGAAACGGCATTTCCGGTGCTTTATACGGAACTTGTCAAAAAAAATGTCATAAGCCTTGAAAAACTTATATGTCTTATGAGTGTAAATCCTGCCGAACGCTTTTTCGGCGGCGGAGGAAAAATAGAAAAAGGCGAGGAGGCAAATTTTGCCGTTTGGGATCTAAACAAAGAGTACGAAATAGATTCCTCGCGCTTTTTTTCAAAAGGAAAATCTACACCGTTTGACGGAAAAAAAGTTTTCGGAAGATGTTTAAAAACAATTTATAAAGGTGAAACTGTTTATGAAAGGAAGTGCTGAAATGCTTGAAATAATGTCAAATGATCTTGTTGCCGAAAATGTATACAAGATGGTTTTGTGCGGCGATTTAAGCAATGTTACAAAGCCGGGGCAGTTTGTAAATATAAAGATAGACGGACTTTATTTGCGCAGACCGATTTCGGTTTGCGATAAAGAGGGAGATTTTCTCACAATAATTTATAAAGTTGTGGGCAAGGGAACCGAAGAAATGAGCCGTATGGGAAAAGGAAAAAAACTTGATGTGCTCACAGGGCTCGGAAACGGATATTCCGTACAGGAAAGCGGAAATGCTCCGCTTTTGCTCGGCGGCGGTGTTGGTGTTCCTCCGCTGCTGTGGCTTGCAAAAAAACTGGTGTCGGAAGGCAAAAAAGTTACGGCGGCAATAGGTTTTAATTCCAAAAATGAAGTTTTTCTCGAGAATGAATTGCGTGATGCGGGATCCGATGTTTTTGTTGCCACGGCAGACGGAAGCTACGGATCGAAAGGATTTGTCACGGATATAATGCCTCAGGAATACTCATATTTTTATGCCTGCGGTCCAGAGCCGATGCTCAAAGCCGTGTATGACAAGACATGTACATCCGGTCAGCTTTCGTTTGAGGAACGAATGGGATGCGGTTTCGGAGCATGCATGGGTTGCTCGTGCAAAACGAAATACGGCTTTAAAAGAATCTGTAAGGAAGGCCCCGTGCTTTTAAAGGAGGAAATCATATGGTAGATTTAAGCGTAAATCTCGGAGAACTCAAACTTGAAAACCCCGTTATACCTGCAAGCGGAACATTTGGTTACGGGGAAGAATATTTGCAGTTTTACGATATCAGAATTTTAGGCTCAATAGCATGTAAGGGAACAACGAAGGAAGAACGTTTCGGAAATCCCACACCGCGTATTGCGGAATGCGAAAACGGTGTTGTAAATTCAATCGGATTGCAGAATCCCGGTATTGACGTTGTGGTGCGCGAAAAGCTTCCCCGTTTGCGTGAAATTTACGGTAAACCCGTAATAGCTAATATCAGCGGTTTTTCGGTAGACGAGCTTGTTTATTGCTGTGAGAAGGTTAACAAATCGGAAAATGTAGGAATTATAGAGCTTAACATAAGCTGCCCTAATGTTCACGGCGGCGGTATGAGTCTCGGCGTGTGTCCGGTATCGGCGGCAGAGGCAACGGCGGCTGTTAAAAAAGTTACGGATAAACCTGTATATGTAAAGCTGACGCCGAATGTAACGGATATAACAGAGATAGCCGTAGCGTGCGAAAAAGCAGGGGCTGACGGTTTAAGCCTTATAAATACAATGCTCGGAATGCGCGTTGACCTTAAAACAAGAAAGCCTATTTTGGGAAATATTAAGGGAGGCTATTCGGGAAGAGCCATTTTTCCTTCGGCACTGAGATTTGTGTATGAAGTTTATGAAAAAGTTTCTATTCCGATTATTGGAATAGGAGGCATTTCCTGTGCGGAAGATGTGATAGAAATGATGCTGTGCGGTGCATCCGCAATTGAAATCGGTGCGGAAAATCTGATAAATCCCTATGTGTGCAAAGAGGTTATAGAAGATCTTCCGCGTGTAATGGAAAAATACAATATAAATAACTTAAGAGAAATAATCGGAGGTGCTCATCGTGGCTAAAGATGTAATTATTGCTCTGGATTTTGCAAAAAAAACAGAGACGCTTGACTTTTTGAGAGAGTTTGAAGGGAGAAAACCGTACGTTAAAATCGGCATGGAACTTTTCTATGCCGAAGGGCCTCAGGTGGTCTCGGAAATCAGGAAAATGGGGCACAGCATTTTCCTTGATTTAAAACTGCATGATATTCCGAACACCGTGGAAAAAGCAATGCGTGTTTTGTCGTCACTTGATGTAAATATGTGCAATCTTCATGCTGCAGGGACAAAGACGATGATGGAGGCGGCTCTTCGCGGACTTACAAGAGCAGACGGTTCAAGACCGCTGCTCCTTGCCGTAACACAGCTGACATCAACAAGCCCGGAAAGCTTAAAAAATGATTTGCTTGTTGACAAACCGATGGATAAAGTTGTAATGCACTATGCTAAAAATGCCGCAGATTCAGGCCTTGACGGAGTTGTTTGCTCGCCGCTCGAGGCAGGCAAGGTGCACTCTGTCTGCGGAGACGGTTTTCTTACCGTAACACCGGGTGTACGTTTTGCGGACGGTGATGCCGGCGACCAGGTCAGAATTACAACGCCTGCCAAAGCACGTGAACTCGGCTCAGACTATATAGTTGTAGGAAGACCTATAACGGCAGCGGATAATCCCGTAAAGGCATATGAGAGATGCTGCAGGGAATTCGGAGTATAAAAACAAAAGGAGGATTTACATATGTTTAAAAAAGAAGTTGCGGAGATATTGCTCAAAATTGGAGCGGTTTTTTTGAGACCCGATGAGCCTTTTACATGGGCAAGCGGAATTAAAAGTCCTGTGTATTGCGATAACAGACTTATTTTAACATCGCCCGAAAGCCGTACTGTGGTTGAAAATGCTGTTGCACAAACCGTTAAAGAAAAATATCCCGGCTGCGAAGTGCTTATGGGAACAAGCACGGCCGGTATTGCTCATGC
>OLSB01001676.1_pt1 | contig 20525 bp, 15 predicted proteins | sample 1672071 | NCBI WGS metagenome assembly OLSB01 (sample SAMEA3136642, study PRJEB25190) | human gut metagenome | biome: human gut; feature: human-associated habitat; material: faeces | place: Austria | collected 2013 | reverse complement strand
ATAAAATAGTTTGACTAATATATAATATTGTGTTAAAATTATGCGAAAAGGGGGGGTGACAGCCCTATGGAGCAGTATATGCCGATAGTGTGGATAGGCTTTGCGATATTTATGTTGCTTTGTGAAGGCTTTACAACGCAGCTTGTGTCAATATGGTTCGTTTTCGGCTCGGTTTGTGCCGCCATAACAACTATATTTACAAGCGACATAACAATCCAGTCGACGGTGTTCCTTGTTGTGTCACTTGTATCGCTGATTGTGACACGACCGCTTGTGAAACGCTTTAAAAGGCGTAACAAAACAACCGGAACAAACGCAGACCGCCACATCGGTCAAGTCGGGTTTATGCTCACAGATTTAACCGATATCGACGAAACAGCACAGGCAAAGGTCGGTGCGGAAACATGGACTGTAAAGTCTGACAAAGCACCGCTTTTAAAAGGAACAAAAATTAAGGTTCTTGCAATTGAGGGCGTAAAGCTAATTGTAGAACCCGTATCAGAATGAGAGGTAAATTAATGTTAGAACTTATTATTTTAGGAATTATCCTTTTAATCCTGCTTATAGTAATCGTAAGCAATGTCAAGGTAGTACCGCAGGCACACGCATATGTAATTGAAAGACTCGGAACATATCATGTAACATGGTCAACAGGACTTCATGTAAAAATTCCGTTTATCGACAAAATTTCAAAGAAAGTTTCATTAAAAGAGCAGGTAATCGACTTCCCTCCACAGCATGGAGTGAATAAAACGATACCTTCTTGTAAATCTTAAAAAGTACGGAATTATCAGGGAATTTAAGATAATCAATAACAATTACTTATTTAATATTTTTAACATACGAGCCATAGGGCTCTTTTTTATGCCTAAAATTCCTGTGAACTTACTCCAAAGACAAAAAAGAGAATACGAGCGTTTGACAGAAATCTATGGTAATTGCCAAAATATGTTCTAACAGCAGATGAGTTCTCAGGAGCAACCTACGATGGTATAAAGACGGTGCACATAGCAGACTTACCATGGTCGGCTGTGGTTCAGTGGCAGAATCAATATGTGCAGCCACCTTAGTATTGTTGCCATAATTGACCGCAGTTACACATAGGGACTCTATAAAAGCCATTATTACGACGGTGATTGCTAACAGACTTATCTTAATTGAGCCGAACAGACCTATTTTTTCACTGCCGCTTGTAATTTTGAAACTTGAAATTTTGTGATTATTGCCCTCAAAATTACCCTTGTAGTCGTAAGATTTTACAATGATCGAAGAAATTTTTATACAGATATAATAATGAAACCAAAAATATCGGAATAAAAATAAACCTCCCGCAACGAGTTAAATCCGGTGCAGGAGGTCTTGCTATGCAAATATTTATATGGTTTTAATGTCAATAGTTGAGTCAAACCGAAAAAGAATAAAAAATCATGTGATAGTATACTGCCTAAAGCAGAAAATTGAATTTTAAGCAACAAGTTGATTTTGCTTTTTAGCACAATCAGTTTTCTCGAAACCGCAAGGCAATAATGGAAACAGATAATTTAAAGCTTAAGAGGAAGTTTTTCAATGACAAAAGCAGAGACAGTAATAATGAGAAAACGTAAAATCAAAGTTCCTAGTTATAGGAATGGCGGATACGAATCATAGATAATCAGCAAATACAACAGCAATGCAAATTTTATCGAGGAGAAATTTATGCCCAATGTAACTGTACGACAAAATCAATCTCAGAATCAATAGATGTTATATACATGTTTTTCGCACATCTTCCCGAGGTTCTTAAGATAATATATAAAACGAATATTATCAAGTGTTTGAAGCACTATTTTTCTCAGTTGATTTTAAAATATTCTGTCAGTTCAACAGGGGAGTCAACGGTGTCAAATCTTGAATTGGTTTTGTCGCCTTTTTTGATACCAAAACCGTAGGTGACGCCAAGAAAATCAACTCCGGCAATTTCTGCACCGTTTTTGTCATACACAGAATCTCCGACAAGCACAGCATTTTTTGCAAGACATTTTTGTTCAAACAATACTTTGGTAACGGTGTATGCTTTGGTGCATTTTTCTGTACCGTTCCAACCGTGAATTATATCAAAATATTTTGCAAGCCCTGCATTTTTTAGCATGGATTTTGCATATTCTTCAAGCTTGAGCGTTGCCACTCCAAGCTGATAACCGTCTGATTTCAACTCGCTTAACGAAGTATCAATCCCATTATAAGCACTGAATTTTGTAATGCCCTCGTTTGCATACAGTTTTCTGTATGTGTCAATTGCCTTTGCAAGAGTTTCTTCATCGGGTATATCATAAAGTGTTCTGAATCCGTCGGAGAGCGGACCGCCGATTACAATGCTGTCGTTCTCAACTGAATTTTTCCTTAAATTAAGCATGCTTGCAGTTTTGTGATAGCAATGCAAAATTCCGTCCGAAGTATCGAGCAATGTGCCGTCAAGGTCAAATATAATCAGCTTTCTTGTATTTTTCACAGTACAATACCCCTTGCCTCAAGCCTTGCGTCAACAGCTTTTTTGTTTTCAATATATCCGTTGAGCCGCTTTTCCGTTGCTTCAAGAACACCCTCAAGCATTTTAATTTTTTCGCTTTCACTTTTTGAAATTGAATGTAAATCAATCGTTACTCCTGTATATTTAAGCTCTTTTGTCAAACTGAAATTTTCAGCATTTTCAAGAGCTTTTTTATTTTCTGAATACAAATAAATCACTTCCTGATGAGTTTTCTCCGTTCCTTTGATTTCAATGAAAATCGGTCTGATTTTTGAAAAAACTTTCTTGTCAGTTCCGTCAAAATAAATGTGCATCTGTTCTTCGTTAAGAAAAATTATCCAACCTCTGTTCTGCTTTGATGAAATTAAAGCTGAGATATCCTCAATTTTTCTGTTTTCACACAGCCTGTCCGAAACAATGGCATATCCGTCAAAATCCGATATTTCATTGCTGAATCTGAATTCAGTCTGTAAATCGTCATTTTTGGCAAGTTCTTCAAGCAGAAATTCATTTCCGTTTGTAACAATACTGTCGTTTTTGCCAAGATATTTTGCAAGTTTAACCGCCGCATAGTATCTGTGGATATGTCTGAAATCGTCCATAATGCGGTTGTCAAAGCAAATCATTCTGTCACAGAAATTGCCGAGATTCTTGACTGCTGTTGAATATGCCGCAATTGCGGTTTTAACCCGTCCGTCAAAAACATAGGGGAGAAGCTCCGACGGCATTGCAAAAGGCAGCACAGTACAACTGTTGCCGAAAATGTCCTTGTATCTGCCGGCAATATCATCGGGATGTGGCTTTATTGCAATGTGTGTGTTTTCAAGAAAATAATCTGTAAAAAGTTCATACAGCCTGTGCTGGTCGCAAAGCGGCATAATTCCCAAATTTGCCATATGCTGAGTGAGTATCAGACTTGTATTTCTGTTTGCCTTGATTGTTTCTTTAATTCCAAAGAACGAAAGAACCTTGTCAAGCGTGTGTTCATCAAGATTTTCAAGAATTTTTTTTACTGAAAAATCGGTCATTTTAGGGTGAGTGAAACCCTCTGCTTGTGCCTGAGCGTCTGCAAGTATTTCAACACAGCTGTCATTTTCTCCAAAATATCCGAGCGTGTTCATCAAGGCGGTCTGTGTTTTGTTGCGGCTCATATTCGACATCATAAACCTGTTGTCGGAAAGCACACCGCAGCCTTCTTCAAAGCAATGATATTTAATCTTGTTTTTGATAACATACCAGCCAAAAGGAAAGTGGTCGGGACAAAGATACAGTTCATCTGCCGAATTTGGGGTTATCGGAAGAACCCTTTTTATTTCTGCGCAGGCTGATTTTAAAATCGAATTTTTAGAGCGGTGTTTTTGCTCATTTTTCTTGATATTTGCGTTTACTTCCGATTCTTTAAGTAAAAGTACATCGTCAAATATGCCTGAATTTTTGTATCTGTCTAAAAATGCAACCGAATTTTTGTGAATGTCAGAGAGCAATAATACGGCGGTATCGTCTTTTTTGCGTGTAAGTCGATGAAGTACACAGCATTGTATGTGATAAGTGGTAAGTGCGTAGTATAAAATCATAGTTTATCTCACTTTACAAATTCGTTTTCAATCAGTTTACCAAGACTGCCGGTTTCAAACGATGCAGAACCTACGGCTCTGTTTACGGGATAGTCGGCAAAAAGATTGCTGAAATATTCGGGACAGGAAATAACCTGTCTGCAAACGGCATATGCGTCACTTCCGCAAATGTTCATCATACACGGATATTTGGCAAAATGTTTTGTGTAGTCATTTACAAAATCGTGAATACCGTCCTGAATTTCATTTATCATACTGTATCCCTCAACCTCGGGATAATCAAATTCATACTTTATTCTTCCGTCATCGTCAAAATCAAAGCCTATGAATGACGGTGCGGGAGCGCTGAGCATAATTTCGGTAAAAGCTCCGTACATACGCTTTACATCGTGATCACGGCGGATTTCACGGTTGATTCTCTGCGAAAACATATATGATGTGATTATGTCGTTTGTCATCTGCGGTTCGATTATATCCATATCGTGAAGATAGGTTGAGCCTGCAACAAGTCCTCTGACCTTGCAGTCAAGCTTCCATTTATCCTCAATAAGGTACCTCAGAGCGGAAAATCCGCTTGCCGCCCAGCCTATATCAACTATAACGGCACTTTTGCTGTTTCCGACAGCCGCTTTATAGTAGGATTTTGCGGCGTTGTTACTGCGCCTGTAATGCTCTGTAACAATATCCCAGTGTATGGTAAACACCTTGACAATGTCCTCATAGTTTTCTTTTGTAAGCAAGGTGTCTGCAGTAAGCTCCGCCTCGTCAAGAAACGGCTGCATTTCTTCAAGGTCCATAGCCTTCAAAATCTTTGCAATTGTCATCTTGCGAGGAATTTTGTACTTTATATATCGCAGTAAAAGTTCATTTTTGAATCTGTTTACGGTAAGCTTTGTTGCGGCAGAGCGTGACCAGTATACATATTCCGTGTTGCTGTCGGGATAAAGTCGGTCATACACGGACTTTAAAATGTATCCGTCACGGGAGAGAAAAAGGATTTTATCAATCCCATGATTTTTGCAGTAATCATTTATGAATTTGCAATATCCGAGTACAAGAAAGCCTGCATAAGTGTAACCGAATTCGTAATACTGCGAATACTGCTTATCACCGTTTTGCAGTTTTGCGTTGACAATTCCACGGTATGCCGAGCCGATAAGTGATGTCATATCGAACGCTCTGTGCGCATTTCCTCTCGGATTTACACCCTTATACCATACGGGTTCAATATCGCATTTTCGTGCCGAACGATTGTCCGAAACAATGTTATCGCCGATATGAATATACTTTTTCTCAACTCCGTATTGCTCCTTTATGTATTCATAAAGCAAAAGCGAACGCTTGCTTGCATTGTATTCGTTTGAAACAATGATATTGTCAAAGCCTTCATATCCGCATTTTTTAAGCATTTTTTCAATAACATCTTTTGAAAGATACATATCCGAAACGGCAATAATTGTCTTTCCGAGATTTTTTGCTTGCAAGAAAATTTCTTTCATATACGGGTTTGCAAAGCACAAATCAAGTTCTGTTTCAATTTCATACTGCATAGCCTTGTCAATATCAAGCAATACAAATCGTGACAGCTTTTCATAGATATCACGCAAAGTCACCTCATAAGTGCCGTTCTTTTCAAAAGCCTCCTGCCTTGCAAGCTTTTCTGCAAGTTCACGGTAACGCTTGAATCCGGGACATTTATTCTTTTCGCCCAAAAGGAAGAACAGCGACTTTGGATCATCAAACGGGCGTAAAATCAGTGTGTCAAAAATATCAAAGGATATAATATCGTTTACAAGAAACTTTTTTGCCATAAGTGTGGGGGATGGTCTTTTGGCAAAGCTTGACTCCGGAGCGCTCACGCAAGGCTTTATTGTATATTTTTTTCTTTCATATACTCTCGGCTTTGCTCCCGAAACACTTCCGAGTTTGCTTGATAAATGCAGAGAGGTGAGGTAAAACATTCTTCTGAAACGACTTTTGTCGGTATCCCCGTACTTATAAAAGCCTTCAAGCACAAAGCGATTTTTCATTACGGCTTTAAGTTTAAATTTTTTAGCTTTTCGTTTCAGTTTTCGCTTTGTATTCTGAATCGTACTCATCACAATTTTTTATCGCTCCTTGTTTTTTCGGTATCATAAATTGATGTTGTAACGAACTTAATTTTCATCTTTTCTTTAAGCTTTTTAAGCTCTTTTGATATTGCAAGGTTCTTTTCTTTAAGTAAAATCGGATCATATGCACCGCACATATTTTTGCTTATGTAATTTGAGAGCGGATTTTTGGTGAATCCGTCATATCCTGCAAGTGCAACCGACTTTACCGACGCTTTTTTCAAAAGTTTAAGTACCATAAGACCTGAACTGTCCGAAGCGTCATCTGTTGCATTTATAAGTTCCGAATAGTTTATGCAGACTGCTTTTTTCGGAAGATTTTTTATGTTAGATGTGAACACGGTCTTTTTTAGATTAAGCCTGTCCTCAAGCTCGGAATATCTGACTGAATTTCCGACAAAAACAATATTCGGTTTTATGTAGTCCGGAATAAAATTAACCGAGATTACAAAGGGCTTTTTCTTTGAAATATATTTCAAAATCGAACCCTTTTCGCTTTTTACCGTAGAGCCGGGGGAGATAACAAGCACATTTCTTCCGTCAAGCTTTTTACGCAGTCTGTCAAGAATTTCAATATCATCAACTGCATTGCTCTGGTATTCCTGATAAATTTTTTCAATAAGCGCTTTGTTGAAAAATCGCTTTTCTTTTTGCGGAATCTGCTTGAGTATACTTCCGATTGCAGGCATTGAAAGCGAATGCTTTGCCATGAGATATGACGAATAATTCGGATGACAATTGTTTGTGGCTGAAAGAAAATAAGCCGAATTATAGCCCCACGGATTGCTGAGTGAAATCGGAATAAGATAGCGGTCAACAATTTCAAGAACAGGCAGAACATCATAATTTTTTGAAAATGTTCGGTTGAGGTAATCCATAAACAGTTCACTGCAAAGGTTGCCCGCACCTCGTCCCATTCCGTTTGCACTGCAGTCAATGATTATATTTCGCTTTGTATTGTACTGTGAAAGCGCCTGTGCATTTGAAAAGGCAAGCTGAAAATTATTGTGCGAGTGATATCCAAGGCTGATTGTCGGTTTCAGATTGTTGTCAACGAGAAACACCTGACGGATAAGGTCTTTTTCATACATCACACCGAGAGTATCTACAATATAAAACGCATACGGTTCAAGTTTATTTATTCTTTCAAGCAAATCAAGAAACTGTTTATCGGTATAATTTGTAGTTCCTACAGGCTGCATAAACAGCTTGTAGCCTTTACTTTTTATAATTTCAGCCCATTCAAAGGCGAGATCAATTTCATTTGGATGAAATGTAAGTCTGATTCCGTCAAGTACAGTTGAATCTGCCTCTGAAAGTAGCACGGGATTGATTTCACGCTCACCGATTGCAATCATCGCAACATACATCGTGTTCATACTGCTGTCTGAACTTACAAGCTCATTGAGCTGTTCAACACTGTTGTAGAGCGAATAGTCGGGATCATAAGGCTTGTTTGTCAGAAAACCGCATTCTACTATATCTGTGTTTGATTTTGAAAAGTTAAAAAGCATTGTTTCAATTGCTTTTCTGCCAAAATGCCAGTTGTTTACATACCCTCCGTCACGAAGAGTACAGTCAAGAATTTTTATATTACTCATTGTTACCGTTATTATCGCTTTCTGTATTATTCTTAATGTAATGATCAAAAATTACCTGTGCAAGGTCAAAATCAATCGGATTGTTGATGTCGGTTGCTTCAATAAAATCAACAGTTACACCGTATGGATTACTGCCGATTCTTCTGCCGTCTTTAATAAGCTTTTTAGTGTAAACATAAAGGCCAGTTGTTTCCGCAAACACATTTTGAATATCCTGTGTCCTCGGAATCTTGTTTGTGTTGTAACAAGCGGCGCCGTCCATCCACAAAAATTCCTGAATCGGCTTTACGGTAAAGGCAGAATCATATTCCTCATTTTTTACCTTATCAATTGCAGTTTCAATTGTTTTTGCTTTGATAAAGGGCGCTGTTGCATGGGCGAGCACATAAATATCTGCGTCAACATCTTCCGCAAATGCTTTAAGCACATCAATAATCAAAGTGCTTGATGTGTCAAGGCTTTCGCTTCTTTTAAGAAATTTAATGCCGTTAGGAAGATACTTTTTAACTTCCTCATTACTGCAATAAACATATGTTTCGTCAATACCTTCAACTTTTGTAAGTGTGTCAAGAATGTAGGTGAGAAGAGGTTTTCCTCCTTTAAATGCCTTTGTGTTCTTACCGGGTAATCTTTCATTGTTTAATTTCATCGGCACGAATGCCACAACTTTTTTCTTGTTTTCCATTTTTATTTCTCCCATTCAATATCTCTTGCAAGTTTTGCTTTTAACCGTTCAATACTTTCGCTGTCAGCTTTTTTGCAGCGAACAGCAATGTCTGCCTGCGTATATCTAAGCTGTTTGCGAATAATGAGCGATTCAAGCTTGTTTTGAATTTCTTTATCATTTGTATATGCAAATATCATCAGCTGTTTTTCTCTCATAAGACTTGAGTCTTTCGGAGTGAAGTCAGCGGTGACAATATATAAACCGTCAGTCGGTATGTTAGGATTGAAATTTATTATGTTGCCAAGGTTTAGTAACAGCGAAAGTCTGTAATCATAAACATCAAGATTATCGACTTTCTCCATATCGCCGTCAATCAAAGTATCACCGTTATCTAAAGCAATGCCGTAGCGATTCAGAAAGTTCGTAATCTGAGTTTCATTTATATTGCGTATTAAACTTACATTGCGAATACCAAGTTCTTTTAATAACAAAGTTGCGATAAACATATCGTCAATTCTTTCACGGTTTGTTTCAATGTCGGTTGTGAAGTAGTAGGAATGAACTGCAAACTTGTCAACGCCCCTGATTGAAGTTGAGCTTGCAGTCAAAGCCATATCAACCTCACGGTCAATAACAAACGGTAAAAGTTCCGACGGCTCAGACTTTTCAAGAAGAATACAGTCGGAGAAAATTCTTCTGTAATTCTGCCATCTGTCCTTTGGATGAGGCTTTACAACAAGCACATATTCATCACCGCACATATAATCGACAAGTGTTGTCATCATCAGCTCCTGTAGGTCAAGGTCTTTGATTTTGAGTGTGTTCAGATCTTGAGTGAGATAAAGGCAAATTTTTTTATCACCTCTGATTTTGTGCGAAATGCCACCAAAAAAGTTAATAATATCCGGAACTTTGTCAGGAATTTTAAATTTCAAAATATCATAAATGCAAAAATCTTCCGCTTTTTCATCATAAAAACCTTTCTGCTGGTGACGAAGGTCGCACAGCTTTGACTTGACGCAACTGTTTCGTCCCATACAACCAAGATATTCGTTGATTATGTGGTTAGTCATATTATTGCTTTTTGTGATTGAAATGTATCTTAATTGTTCCGAAAGCATTCCGCTTGCATCTTCAAAATAATGATAGGGGATGCCTTTGTTAGTAAGATAAATTCCGAGTGAATGTTGGTCTGATGCAACATAGATTTCCTCAAATTTTGTTATGTCCTCATCAAGCCAATTTTCAAATGTTTTAGAAATATTTTCAATTACGGATTTAATTTCTTTTTCACTGCTTGTATTATCAAGTGCATTGCCTTTTTTTAGCTTGAATTTTTGTTCGGGAACATATCTTGCCGTTGCGAAAAATCCCGAATCAATCACCTGCTTTAAAAATGATTTTCTGTTCTTATCGGGCTTTATGTATTCAAGTATCAGAAGTTCTGCGTCATCATCGGGATAATAAGCAAGCTTATGTACTATACAGCACAGAAGATGATACATTGTAGATGCATGGTATAGAATCAATATAATCACTCCTGAGTAATATTTTTTAAGCGTTCAATTCCGCTCAAATAAAGTGAAAGTGCGTCCTCACCGCTAATCTTGCATTTGCAATCGGTAATTTTTGAGTATTTCACAAAGTCATTTGCAAAGTCACATACGGCGGTGTATATTTCTTTGAGGATTGCCGTGTCAATTTTCTTTGAATAAACCCAATGCTTTTCCGATTTGTCAATTTTCCAAAGCAGTGGCTTGTTGCCTTGAATGATTTCGGAAAGAGCTAAAACATTGTTATCATCGGCACAAAGATAATTGTTCATGCTTATTCCGTTGTAAACAATGCTTTTATCAATCCGATAAATCGTCTTTGCAAATTCTTCGCTTGCACATTTTTCGGGTAACGGATCAACAGTCACAACAATACGACTGCCGTTGATAACGGCCTGTACCGTATTTTCAACACCGTCACTATCCTTATCAATCCATGCGGTTGCCATAATTTTTGCAAGCTCGTCATCGCTGATTTTTCCGTCAATTTCAGAAAGCGGATACCTCATCAGCTTGTCAAGAACACCAAGCTTTGCATATTTGAAAACAGGCATTTCGGGAATTATTTTTCGCCATTCTTCAACGGTTCTGTATTTATCCGTTGCAAAAGCAGACCATGGGAAAAACATCGGTTTATCGGTGCTTTCGCTTAACATTTTGACGGTCTGAGCAAATATTGAGTTTTCGTCACAAAAGAAAATCATTTTTTCTGCATTGTGTAATCTTTCAACGCATTCCGATGCAAAACCTACAATTGCGGGAGCAATGCACATATATCCAAGCTCGTATTCATTGCTCATTCTTTTTATTCCACTGAAAAGATTCATACCGCATATCGTGTTGTACAGCATTTTGAATTTTTCATCTTTAATAGGATTGTCAATGTGTTCCATAAGAACGGTAGGACAGCGGTAATACATTTGCCTGCAACCCATTTTTGCATATTTCTTAATGAAATCATAATTATTGCTCATAACGCAGGTGTGACTTTTGTCATCTGTTTCAATAACATTATTATTTCCGTTTGTCACAATAAGTTCGTCATAACCTATTTGGTGGCTGTCAAGCAGATGCTTTATAAATTCTTTCGGGTATATCGACCTTATCACAACTGAAACCTTCATATTATTACATTGTGCAATGTCAATCATACGCACAATGTATCGGTTCTCAAAAAACGAATTTTCAACCAATGAAAGCTCTAATTTATAGTCAATCAGTGTTTTAAGCTCCGCATTTATTTTTTTATAAATCCGAGAAATTGTAAGACCTTGCTTTCCGTATTTTTTTCTCAGCAGAGCAAAACCTTTTACGCCCGTGACATTTTCAATTTCTGTAAAAATTTTGTCATCATCTTTAATTTGATTTAAAGCTGAGCCGAATATATCGGTGACAAGGTGTGAATTGTCGAGCATACCCGATGCAAGTTCACAAATTGACGGTCTTACGAATATTTGCGAGAGATAATCCTTGCCGACAGTCTTTGTGAAAATCCGTTTGTTGCAGAACGGAAGTCTGCACAAAATATTGATTTTTATAAGTTCGAGTCCGAATTTGACAGGATTGTTTGTTGCCGCCTCACGATTTTGATTTTGCAGACACATACAATAAAAATTCACATCGTCATTTCCCGTGGTGAGTATATTGTAAATCTTTCTGACAAAATCAAGTGATAGTTTTTCTATCATTTTATTTCTACCCCGATATTTGATTGAAACTGAAAATACCGATTTAATCAGCACTTTTTCAAATTTCGTTCAAATTATATTCCTTGATTTTATCTTGGTCAATAATAATAACTAACTATTTACAGTAAAAATACAATGGCTTTACATTCTGCAATAATTTGTAAAACAACCTATATTTACTTTACAAAATCGTGGGTGAATACTGCTAAAAACGAACTGTAATATTTGTCATGTTTTCCAAAAATAATGACAAGACAATATCCTATGTTGCATTTGCGTTTGTTTATGGTTATAATGAAAATGAAATGACGGTTACCAACGCTGAACTGAATATTTTAGCAATGGGGTATGTGACTAAACAATCTGAAGATTCAAAAGATGATTCTTCAGTCAGTGCAGGTAACGATTCAGACAATGATACAGAGGTTGACGATTATGTTGATTATGAAGTATTGTCTGAATCTGTTGATAAGACAAAACCGTTTATGCAGACAAGTTCTGAATATGACAGCACAGGCAATTATGTAACGGCTGAAACCAATGAACAGGGAAGTACAACACATTATGTTTATGATATCAACGGTAATGTAACTTCGGTTACTGATGCAGATGATAATGTGACAAGCTACGCATATGATTCATCAGGCAACCTTACATCTGTTAAAAACGGTGATTCTGAAAACTCATATACATACAGCGGTTTAGGCTCTGTATCGAAAATCGCTCATAACGGTTTTAGCTATTCGTTTAATTATGATGTATTCTATAACCTTGTTTCAACAAAAATAGGCAATGTTGCAATTACAAGCAATACCTATGACAGTAACGGCAATCTCGCAAAAACAACCTACGCAAACGGTGATTATTTTGAATACACTTATGATGATTACGGCAATATTTCTGTAATCACAGGCGAAACAGGCAAAATTGCCGAGATGATTTACAACAAGCAAGGTCTTGTTACAAAAGCAGTTGATTATTCAAGCGGTGAAACCTCATATTACTATTATACATTTGACGGTTCGCTTGAAAGCGAATACCGCACATCATCTGACGGCAGCCTTACTCACTACATCATTACCGATTCAAACGGCAACACAGTTGAAAAGACATCTGTAAACGGTCAGACAAAGACTATTACAACAGGCTCAGATGATGACGAAAAGTCATTTGTAAATAATGACGGCGTAACTAATGAAACATCAACAGATGATTTCGGAAGAGTGTCAACTGTAACAACAAAACAGAACAAGAGCGATACCGTATTTACAAAGCAATATTCTTATTATCACGGTAGTGAAAGCAATGCTACTACCAATATGGTTGGCGGAATCAGCTATAAGTTGAGTTCCGATAAGGTGCTTGGCTACAGCTATAATTACAACGATACAGGTAATGTAGAGAATGTGTATGAAAACGGTAAAAAGGTAGCTGTATATACATATGATGAACTCAATCAGCTTATGTGGTATGCAGATACCCGAACAGGTCGCTATATCAGAATAGTTTATGATAACTACGGTAACATTCAAAAAATGGAATCGTATTCACTCGGAACTAACTGGGCACCTGTAAAATTACTTGAAACAAGAACTTATTCATATGGCGACACTAACTGGAAAGATAAACTTACTGAGTTTGACGGCGACAGTATCACATATGACAAGAACGGCAACCCATTGACATACCGTGATGATATGACTTTTGAGTGGGAGAACGGAAGAATCCTCAAGAAGATAACTACTTCCGAAAAAGCTATTCAGATGAATTATGACTCAAACGGTATGAGAACGCAGAAGTCTGTTGACGGAGTGAAAACTAATTATTACTACGACAGCAGTAATAACCTTTTCGCACTCACACATGGCAGTGATACGCTGTTTTTCTACTACGATAATTCTGGTGAAGCGATGTCAGTTTCCTGCAACGGTACTATGTATTACTACATCAAAGATCTACAGGGAGATATTACTGAAATCGTTAACAAAGACGGCAAAGCAGTTGCAGAGTATGCCTATGATGCGTGGGGCAATATGCTCACCGAAGACAACGGCACACTGACAGTCGGAAAACTGAACCCGTTCCGCTATCGCAGTTATGTTTACGACGAAGAAACAGGCTTGTACTATCTCCAAAGCCGATACTACGATCCACTCACAGGTAGATTTTTGAATGCGGATGTATATTGTGACACCGAGTCAGGAACTCCGCTAAGTACAAATATGTTTGCTTATTGTGAGAATAATGCGATAAATAAATCTGATGATGAAGGAAAAGATGCTTGGTGGATACAGGATTCAAAGGCTGTGGGTGGTCTTGGACACACATCACTTTTATTACAAGAACGAAGTGGTAGATGGTGGTATTTTTACTGGGGCGATCAAAGTATAAAGTTGATATATGTTGGTGCCCCTACACTTAACTCGTTAAATAATTATTTGAATTCTCACTATCACTATACTTCTAAATTTGGTCGTCAAAAATATTATGATACACGATATGATGGTGTTATTTCATTTAAAGGAAACTTTAACAATTCGTTGAAGTATGTATATAACTCCTTAATGAAAACTAAGAAGTTAAAAAATACATTTACATATTTTAAAAAAAGCAGCACAAATCCTCAATATGATTTATTATCTAATAATTGCATGCAAGTGAGTATTGATGTTTTACTAAAGGGTACTTTTAAACGTTATGATTATTACTATCGCAAAGCTTTGAAAATTTTACGTACTGTTTCTGTTCCTAACAAAAATTTTTCTGCACTTAAAAAATTTCAAAAGATGTTAAATAGAGGTATGAGTCCTCAAAAAGCTTTAGAGTGGTTAGAGCGGTATTATAATACAAAATAATAGGAGTTATATATGAAGATTAAAAAAAGATATTTGAAATTATTTGTTTTTTTAGGTGTAGTATTTGCTGTGGCGATATTGATTTGTTGCATATTGTTTAATCTGACTTACAATGTGTATGTTAGTAGTTATGGTATGTCGTCAATTTCTGAGGGGTGTCTTTCTGATGTTGCTGTTGTAGATGGAAAGATATATTATAGTTATTATGGTAATGTGTTTAATAGTGGGGTATATGAAATTAGTGATAATAATACAAAAAGGATATTACCAGCTGAAGTTGATTTTTTCCCAAACGTTATCGTTACAGTTCCTCCACTTATGACCTATCATAATAAACTTATTATAGATATACCAGGTAATGAGCATTTACTTACATATACTGAAAACGGAACATTGAAGACCTTTTCTGATTTTAATATGGAGTTAGATACATATTCCGAAACCATGGATGGAACAGGTCATTTTAATTCTGAGATTAATTTATTTGATGATAAGTTATATTTGTTATCACTTGAGTTTGATAACACTCAATCTGATGACATTAATCGATTATATGCTTATGATGATCATAGCAATCAATTTAATTTGTTGCATGATTTTAAGTCTGAAATTGTAACTTATTGTATTGAAAAGAATGATATTTATTATGTCACAAAAAATGATAACGAATATCATCTGTATCGTGTAAATAAAAATAACGAACCTGTATTTATTAAAACTCTATATTATAAAAATATTAATTCAATATATGTTTTTGATAAATATGTATATGTGCTTTCTGATAAAACAAATGATGTAAACTCAAGAAACAATTTTTATATTGAATCAATTAATAGTGATTATAGAAAATTAATCTTTAGTGGATATCAATTATATGTGCAGTATGATGATGGAATATTTGCTTTTACAGATGCTTCAGAAAAAAGCAATGGCATATATTTGTATTCTTTAAAAACAGCTGTTACTGAAAAAATTTCTGATTATCAAGCAAGTCAAGTCAGTATTTGTGATAACATTATTTACTTTGTCTCAGATCATGCATTATATTGCTATAATTGCGAATCTAAAAACACAAATATGATATTTAACTAATTCTCTAAAAAAATTTCTGAATATATCTACCTTATACTACTACACATCGGACGGCAGTCTTACTCACTATATCATTACAAACACTGGCGGAAATACAGTTGAAAAAACATCTGTAAACGGTCAGACAAAGACTATTACAACAGGCTCAGATGATGACGGAATGTTATTTGTAAATAATGACGGTGTAACTAACGAAACCTCAACAGATGATTTTGGCAGAACAACGCAGGTTAGAACTGTACGCAGTAACGGTGCTCTTGTATTTAATACCGATTAGAGTATGCAAACGGTAAGGCTGAAAATTCAACAACTAATCTTATCAGTAAGTTCAGTCAGTCATACGGCAGTGACAGCGTTTTATCTTATGATAGCAACGGCAGTATTACCGAGATTAGACAGAACGGCGAACTCAAACTCATAAATAAATATTCTTATGACAGCCTCCTATGATAATTTCTTTATTATCATAGGGGGTGATTTTTTATTGTACTTTTTAGGAGATTAGTTAAATGAATTTATCTGGCAGAGAATGCATAAAATAGCAATAAAATAGTTTGACTAATATATAATATTGTGTTAAAATTATGAGAGGAAGTATGGTATGTTCAGTGGTAGTTTCTTTAGTAACAATTTCCTTATCGACATCTTTGAGTAATAAATGGAGTAGAGAAAATGAAAGAAAGTGGTGTGGTGTGTAAAAAAAAGAAAGTATATCTACTTTCTCTTTTGCTTTTTTTGATTTCTTATTTGATTACAGTTGTTAATATGGTTTTTAATATTGTTACTGGTGGCTTTCATTTATACATTTTTAGTATTTTGAGCTTTATGTTACCATGCTATAAATCTATTAAAACAGCAGATGTGTTTGGCATTGTTTTAACAATATTGTTACTCTTGATTAGTTTTTTGCTCATATTTTTTACTGTAAAATATGATGTGTTAAAATATGACCAAAGCAAAAGACCGTTGTGTTATATGAGCTTAATCTTGTGGTATTGTATAACTCAAATATTGTCTTTGTGGATACTGGCTGATTCGCATTTGCAAAATTATATTTATTTGTCTGTCGCCGAATTTTATGAAAGTGAAGAGTTACAGTACATATACTCAATAGTTATTTTTGCAATATATCAAATTATTATAGGCTTAAAACGAATGTATGATTCTAGAGAAGCATTTGATGCAACCAATATTTCAATCGCTCCACCTTTTGAAAAGTATTTTAGTGAAAAAACTATTTTTTGTTACACCGTTCCTAATTATGTATTTTCCTGTATAGGAGTTTTATCAATTATATATATTAGGTATGTTTTTGTTGACAGTTATGCAATTAACTTTTGGATTTTTATTTTCTGTGTGCTTTTTAGTTTATGCTTTCTGCTTTTAACTTTAAAAAAATATCGTCAGATTGTAAAATATAGAGGTGTCGAAATAATTGTAAGAAAGAATTTAAAAATATCTATTTTTCTGCAATTGAAATTAGTTTTTTTGATATTTTGCACATATTGTATAACGTTGTTGTTCGCTTGATTTTTGATATTGGGTAGAACATTTGCGGTAAGGAGGCTCGAAAGAGTTTCCATACTAGTTGATGGAATTGAGTGGAACGGAAAAACAGGAAGAGAACATATAAAATCTTGGTATTAAAAGGTAGCATAGATGATTATGAATATTGATATTAAAGCATATAGCTATAGCAAAATTAAAACATTTGTGAATCTCAGATATTTATCAATGCGAATTCCTGACTTAATATTTAAAATGTTAAGCTATTTTGCATACAACTTTTTAATGGTATCGGTTATAACACTTCAAATTTTTACAATGCAAGCTCACCCACTTGAAGGCTTTTCATTTTTTGATGACCGTGTAGTGCCATTTCTTATAACTGCAGGAATTTTGTCTTGTATTATGTCAATTGTAACGGTATTTGTGTATCATTACAAAACAAAATGGAGTGTAATACTAAATAGTGCTATAACTTACTTTTATGTTTCTATAATATTATTTTTGCTTTCGTGTTTTTTTGCGTTTGAGTTTACTGTTTTTAATGCGATATATGCTATATTTAAGATTGCAATATATGTTCTTTGTTATTTTATCTATGTAAAGTATTTGTTTGAAAAAAAGTTGCCAAAAATTGAGGAGATAGTTCACAATGGAAGATCGTTTCCTGCAGGAATGATAGCAGGTGCGCTTACCATTGCTATAAAACCTGTTATTAGCCTTTTAGGTCAAAATGGTGGTCTTAGCACAGCTACATTTAATGACTTTATTGCATTTTTTGAGTATTTAATTGCAGTTTGCCTAATTGTCAACATGGTTGATGCCTTTGTCAAGGCTTACTACGCAAAAATATATAACATCAATTAACTTACTAAGACACTTTTTACAATAAGGTAGGGTAGACCATTTGCGGTAAGGAGGCTCGAAAGAGCCCTCCTTTGACACAAAAAGTATGATGCACATAGTAATATTACAGATGTTACCAAAGACGGAGTTTTACAGTATCATTACGGTTACGATATGATGAATCAGCTTGTTAGCGTAGATGATAAGCTGAACGGCAAAGTTTATAACTATACTTACGATGCAGGCGGTAACCTTATATCCGAAACTGTTACCGATTCAAACGGTACAACAAGCAATGCGTATGAATACAACAATTCAAATTGGGGAGATGTTCTCACATCATATAACGGACAGAGCATAACCTATGATGAAATCGGCAATCCGCTTACATACCGTGACGGAATGTCAATGACATGGAAAAACGGCAGACAGCTTGCAACACTCACAAATAGTGATACAAGCATAAGCTATGGCTATGACAGCGACAATGTCCGTACAGAAAAAATTGTGGACGATGTGAAATACACATATGCATACCTTAACGGTCACTTATTGTATGAAACTCGCGGCGATGCAAAGTTCTATTATTCATACGATGCAAACGGAATTTTGTATAATGTCAGATACACCCTGACTGACGGTGGCACTGAGTATTCATACTACTACACACATAATTCCCGTGGCGATATTGTCGGAATTTATAACGGAGCAGGCGAACTCAAAGCACACTATGAGTATGATGCTTGGGGCAATGTGATTTCTATAACCGATAACAACGGAAATGCAATCACAAATCCGAATCATATCGGTAATTTGAATCCGTTCCGTTACAGAGGTTATTATCAGGACACAGAAACAGGTCTTTACTATCTGATGAACCGTTACTATGATTCTATAACCCACAGATTTATAAATGCTGATGGCTATTTTCAGGCCGGTACAACTATTCTCGATGGAAATACTTTTTCATATTGTCGTAACAATCCTATTATATTGATTGATCCGTTTGGAACAACCGTATATACCTATGGAATTAGTGTTTCTGCAATGTTTGGGTGTGTAGGCTATACTTCAATATTTTTTGCCCATGATGATTACGGGAATTATGGAATTTTCTATTCAATAACTGATTATGAGTCATCGGGTGGAATTGGAATGATTTCCGCAGGATTAGGCATAACCACTAGTGTTATATGGGACGCGGAAACAATTGATGATTTGTTGTCTAAAGATTACCAGAATTGGGGATTCAGTGTTGGAGAAGGTGTGTCTGTAGGATTAGATTTGATTCTTTTAGACGAATACGATACTCCAAGTGGGATATCAGCAACTTTTGGTCTTGGAATAGGATTTGATTATGGGCATGCTTATACTGCTACTACTGTGCCAATATCTGTATCAAAATCAAGTTCAAGTTCAAGTTCTGGTGGTAAATCAGGAAGTTTCAGCACTGGCAAAGGCAATGCTGGTAAAGGTAATAAGAGTGATAAAGGTAATAAAAAGGGCAGTAAAGGGAAAACACAGAAAAAGTCCGAATTTAGGGTGTGTCCTTCCTGTGGTTGCCCACATATTAGAGTAGGGTGATATTGTATTATGATTATTAAATTTTTTGATAAACTTCATTATCAACTTCCTTTGTCGGAAGCACAGATAAAAGATATAATCACAAGCCGTTCTAAGCGTGGTCCTAGCATAAAAGGAAATGAATTTTCCTATGATGTAAACTTTACTGATAAGGGCTTTAAAATGAAGTTTATACAGTCTGTAAATTTCGGTGGAATTGATAGCTTGAGTCCGATTTTTTCAGGTAAGATAGAGGAAAATGGTGGATATTCTGATTTAACAATCAGAATGTTTCCAAATCCAATAATGGCTGTTGGTTTTGCAATCTTTTTGTATTTCTTCTCGATCGGTATTCATTTTATTACGGTTGCAGGAATTTTGGGATTCCCAACTATAATTGTAGCTATTCTGACTTTATTCCTTTGTGTAATCATAAAACTTGCAAATACTAAGTTTAATAATATGAAAAACATTTTAGATGAATTATTTCATACCTATCAAATTCAGTAGTGCTAGTGTTATATACTTTTGTTAATGTATTAACGGTTTGTAACACATTCGTCAATAAAATGTTGCTGTAAGGAGGCTCGAAAGAGCCTCCTTTGACCCCAAAAAAAGCATGATGCACACAGTAATATTACAGATGTTACGAAAGACGGAGTTTTACAGTATCATTACGGTTACGATATGATGAATCAGCTTGTTAGCGTAGATGATAAGCTGAACGGCAAAGTTTATAACTATACTTACGATGCAGGCGGTAACCTTATATCCGAAACTGTTACCGATTCAAACGGTACAACAAGCAATGCGTATGAATACAACAATTCAAATTGGGGAGATGTTCTCACATCATATAACGGACAGAGCATAACCTATGATGAAATCGGCAATCCGCTTACATACCGTGACGGAATGTCAATGACATGGAAAAACGGCAGACAGCTTGCAACACTCACAAAT
>OLSB01001671.1_pt1 | contig 20589 bp, 21 predicted proteins | sample 1672071 | NCBI WGS metagenome assembly OLSB01 (sample SAMEA3136642, study PRJEB25190) | human gut metagenome | biome: human gut; feature: human-associated habitat; material: faeces | place: Austria | collected 2013 | reverse complement strand
GCAATGGGATTTAGTATGTAAGCATTTAGAAACAAAAGGAACAAACCCTGGTACATCAGCTACATCATTACAAAAAGCAATAAATAGTAATAGTACGGATTGGGGAAACTATAATAATGCGAAATTTGACATAACAAATACAGATGCAATGTATTCAGAGGATAGTGGGGCGAGTTGGAAAAAAGTATCAGAAGAAGCAGATAAAAAATATCAAAAAGCAACAAACAAAAAGGTCTTATTAACAACAGGAGCAGAAGCAAGAAATAGTATGTTAAATATATGCGACCTTGCCGGAAATGTATGGGAGTGGACTCTAGAGAAGACTTCCTTCGGTGGCTCTCCTTGTGCTATTAGGGGTGGCAGTTACAACTACCTTGGTTCTAACGGTCCAGCTTCTTACCGCAGCAACCGCTACGGTGTGCCCTACAGCAGCAGCTACAGTGGTGCTCGTGTTTCACTTTATTAAGGTAGACCTGGGTCCTGGATGCGATAAACCAGAACTTAGCACAAGCTAAAGCCCATAGCGATAAATAAGGCAAAATTTTGTCGAACGATTATGGGTTAAATTTTATCTAAAAGTATTGCATATTTTGAAATATATAGTATAATAGTAATGAAAGAAGATTCACTAAATCACAAACTTTCAAACAAGAATGAGCAATCAAAGATTGCAAAAAAAACAGGCATTTCGTGGATGCCTGTTTTTTTATTATCGAAATAAATCGATAAATTCTTTTAATACTTTTGCAATCTTTAAGAAATACTTGCATACAATAAGTATGCTATGTAAAAACTTAAAAGAATGTTGAGTATTTTTCTTCCTGCGTTTACGAAGATTCACCATAATCACCTCCTCTCCGTTGCAAGAATAACATAATTATACTACGTAATAGTTGCAAAGTTTGTCAAAACGTGACGTTATAGTAAAAAATTCGAATTCACACAATATTCATTGAATTATGGGAAAAATAATGATAAAATATTTCTGCAAATAAAAAGTTGAAAGGAACGCAAAAAATGAAAAAAGCCTTAATAAAAGATAGTATAAGACAAATAAAAAACACATTTAAAAGATTTTTATCAATTGTTTTAATAGTGTTTTTAGGCGTAGGCTTTTTTGCAGGAATAAGAGCTACAAGCCCAGATATGAAAGATACAGTAGACACATATTACGATTTGCAAGATGTAATGGACATAGAGGTACTTTCAACATTAGGATTAACTCAAGATGACATAGAAGCTTTAAAAAATGTTGAAGGAATTAACGACGTAGAAGGTAGCTATAGTTTTGATGCTACTGTAAGCAATGAGGAGAAAGAATTTGTTATTAAAGTAAAGGCAATGCCTGAAAATATAAATAAAATCAAGTTAATGAACGGAAACCTTCCACAAAATGTTGATGAAGGCGTTGTAGAAGAATCGTTTTTAATAGGCACTGGTTATAAAATAGGGGATTATATAGAATTAGAACCAGAAAAATTAGATTTAGGACAAGAAGAAAATACGGAAATAATAAAACAAAAAAAGATAAAAATAGTAGGAGTTGTAGAATCTCCTGAATATATATCTAGATCAAGAGGGACAAGCAAACTAGGTGCAGGAAGTATAAATTATTATATGTTTATACCAAAAGAAAATATAAATATGGAAGTATATACAGTTGCGTATATAACAGTAAATGGAGCAAAAGAACTTGCTACATATAATAAGGATTATGAAGATTTGGTTTCAAAAGTAAAAGATAAAGTTGAAAACATTTCAGAAGAAAGAAAACAAGCAAGGTATAACGAAATAATAGAAGAAGCTAATAAAAAATTAGATGATGCACAAAATGAATACAATGATAAAAAACAAGAAACAGAAGAAAAAATAAAGAATGCTGAAAATCAAATTGAAGATGCAAAAAGGCAAATAAAAAATGCACAAACAACATTGGAAAACAACATAGCTAGTACAAATTCTAAATTTAAAGAGGCAGACAATCAAATAAAAGAAGCAGAACAGCAAATACAAGATGCAAAAACACAATTAGAAAATCAAAGACAACAAATAGAAATGATGCCAAACTCTCCAGAAAAAGAATATGCAAAACAACAATTAGAAGTAGCATCAAAACAAATAGAACAAAATGAAGCAAGTCTGAATAATCAAAAAGCAGAACTAGAGAATAACAAGAAAAAAGCAGAGAACGAATTTGCATCAGCAAGAAGAAAAATAGAAAATTCAAAAACAGAAATTTCAGAAAATGAGTCAAAACTAGAAGATTCAAGAAAAGAGGCAAACGAAAAATTAGAAGAAGCACAACAAAAAATAAATGATGCAAGAGATAAAGTAAATAAAATAGAAAAACCAACATGGTATATATTAGACAGAAATTCTAACTATGGATATGCAGAATATATACAAGACACCGATAGAATAGCAAATATAGCAAAGGTATTCCCAGTAGTATTTTTCCTTGTTGCAGCACTAATTAGTCTAACCTCAATGTCAAGAATGATAGAAGAACAAAGAACTCAAATAGGAACACTAAAAGCACTTGGATACAACAAAGCACAAATATCAATAAAATATATAATTTATGCACTTCTTGCAACAATAATTGGCGGAGTAACAGGAATGTGTGTAGGATTTAAGTTACTTCCAAAAATAATCACAATGATGTATCAAATGATGTATACTCTACCAGATGCGAACTGTGTATTTAGACTAAAAATAGGAATTGCAGGACTTGTATTTGCACTGGTATGCACAATAGGAGCAACAATTTACACATGTATCAAAGAGCTAATAGAAAAGCCCGCAACACTAATGTTACCAAAAGCACCAGCACCGGGAAAGAGAATATTATTAGAAAAAATAACATTTATATGGAAGAAAATGAAATTTACAAACAAAGTAACAGCAAGAAATTTGTTTAGATACAAGAAAAAGTTTTTAATGACAGTAATAGGAGTAGCAGGATGTACATCATTAATAATAGCAGGTTTTGGAATAAGAAATGCTATTGGAAATATGATACCAGACCAATTTGGTGAAATATTTAAATATGAAGGAACTGTTAGTTTAAAAGATAACCTAAACCAAGAAGAGATAGCAAATGAAGAAAATAAAATAAAAGATATTGAAAAGGTATCAAAAACATTAACTTGTTATATGACAGCAGTGGAAACCACTCAAATGGAAAGCACACAAACTATAAATCTAATGGTGACAGATAAAATAGACGATTTAAAAGATTTTGTAAGTTTAAGAGCTAGAAACAACAAGAAAAATGAATATACGCTTGGAAACGATTCTGTAATAATATCAGAAAAACTTGCAAAGTTATTAAATGTCAATGTTGGAGATAAAATAACAATAAAAGATACAGACGATATAGAAAAAACAGTAACAGTTGGAAACATAACGGAAAACTACATATACCATTATATGTATATGTCAAGCAATTTATATAATTCAATATATGGAGAAAATGAATATAAGCCAAATACTATTCTAATAAAAGAAGAGCAGGGAATCACACTAGATGAAGAAGATGCTATAGGAAAAACAATTTTAGCAGATGAAAATAATGTAGTAGGAGTAACCTTCTTATCATCAACAAAAGACATATTCTCAATGGTAATGGACAAAATGCAATTAGTAGTATATATTCTAATAATAGCAGCAGGACTGCTAGCATTTGCAGTATTATACAATTTATCAAATGTAAATATAAGCGAAAGAATTAGAGAACTTGCAACAATAAAAGTACTTGGATTTTATGATAAAGAAGTATTTAATTACGTAACAAAAGAAACAAGAATTTTAACAGTAATAGGAATAATATTAGGACTTTTTGGAGGATATTTTTTAGCAATGTATGCAGTCAAAACCTGTGAGTTAGACATGCTTATGTTTGACTATGATATAGGAATAATGAGTTTTATATATGGTATTATTATAACAATAGTATTTGCGGAAATAGTAAATATTGCAGTAAATCATACACTAAAAAAGATAAGTATGACAGAATCGTTAAAAAGTATAGACTAAAAAGTAAAAACATAAACCATAATTTGCTTTAAAAAGAAAGGAATGAAAATATATGGCTTATATAGAGTTTAAAAATGTTGTAAAAGAGTACATAGTTGGAGAAAACAAAATAAAAGCTTTAAATAAAGCAAGTTTTGAAATAGATAAAGGAGAACTTGTTGTAATAGTAGGACCAAGTGGTGCCGGAAAAACTACAGCGTTAAATGTTTTAGGAGGAATGGATAGTGTAACTTCAGGAGAAGTTATAATTGATGGGAAAAGAGTAGATAAATATTCAGAAAGAGAATTAACACATTATAGAAGAGAAGATATAGGATTTGTATTTCAATTTTATAACCTAGTGCAAAATTTAACAGCATTAGAGAATGTTGAGCTTGCAACTCAAATATGTAAAGAGCCATTAAGCCCAAAAACGACAATAGAAAAAGTAGGACTAAAAAATAGAAAAGACAACTTCCCATCACAACTATCAGGAGGAGAGCAACAAAGAGTTGCAATAGCCAGAGCAATAGCAAAAAATCCTAAAATATTATTGTGTGATGAACCAACAGGAGCTTTAGACTATAATACAGGAAAACAAATACTAAAATTATTGCAAGATACTTGCAGAAAAGAAAAAATGACAGTAATAATAATTACACATAATAGTGCAATAGCACCAATGGCAGATAAAGTAATACACTTTAAAAACGGAACAGCAGAAAATATCATCATAAATAATAAACCTCAATCAATAGATGAAATTGAATGGTAATATATCCTTTTTTATGATAAAATATAAAAAAAGTAGGAGAGAATATATGGTTAGTAAAGAAGAAGAAATTTATTATATGGAGATAATAATTGAAAGTTCTATATACAAGAAAATCTCTATCATAGATGAATCTGATTGCTCAAAAGAAGAAAAAGACAGATTAAAACAAGAAGTCATAGATAAATTTGTAGAAGAAAGCAAAAAGAGATGCATATTCTTGACAGAAGATGAAATTAGAGATCAAGTAGATATAGTAATGGAAAGAATAAGAAGAACAAAGAGAAAAATAGTAAACAATAAAACACAGGAAGGGAATGAATATGAGAAATAGAAGAAACACAAGAAAAAGAAATGTAGTATTAGATACAATAACTAATAAAAATTTTATAATAATTAGTTCCATTTTATTGTTTATAATTATAATTTCGTTTGGAATTATAAAATATAGAAACTATAAAGATAAATTATTGATAGCAAAACAAGCTGAAGAATTATCAAAGCAAACAGAAGAAATATTTGCATCAATGGAAACCTCTTTAAAAAATCCATCAGAGGGTTCTTCTGGACAAACAAAAACTACAACAGCTAAAATTGCAGCAGTAGGAGATATTCTATGCCAAATGGATATGATAAACGATGCTTATTCAGATGGTAAATATGACTTTAATTATATGTTCACAAACATAGATAAATTTTTAAACAATTCAGATATAAAATTAGGAACATTAGAGACAAACTTTACAGATAAAGAATTCTCTGGAGTAAAAAAATATAATTCACCAATAGAATTTTTACAAGCAGTAAAAAAATCTGGAATTAATCTAGTATCATTGGCACATAACCATGTATTAGATTATGGAGAAGATGGATTAAATTCTACAATTTCAAAAGTAAAAGAACAAGACTTAAGTATTACAGGAATAAAAGATAATCCAGAAAATGATAACAAAGAATTTACAGGTATAATAAAAGAAGTTAGAGGTATAAAGATAGCTTTTTTGGGATATACCTATGGCTTAAGTAATGAAGAAGAACTATCAGAAGAAGAGAAAGCAAGAGCAAATATATATTCAGAAGAACTTGCCAAAAAAGATATTGAATATGCAAAAGAAAATTCAAATTATATAATAACAATAATGCATTGGGGGGAAGTAAATAAATCAGAAATAACCAATTACCAAAGAGATATTACAGGATTTTTGGTAAACAATGGAGTAGATATGATATTAGGATCTCATCCATCAGTAGTAGAGCCAATGGAAATTATTCAAAATAGCGAAGGAAAAAATATATTAGTAGCATATTCATTAGGAAACTATATTTCTTCATTAAAATATGAAAATGCAGATGTAGAGTTAGTATTAAATATACAAATAGCAAAAAGCTCAGATTCAGATAAGGCTGTTTTAGAAAAAGTGGATTATACACCAATTTATGTTTTAGACAATGGAACAAAGGCAGAAAATAGATTTGAACTAACAGATATGAAACAACTAGCATTAGATTATGCAAATGGAGACACGAGTAAAATAACAAGAAAAACTTATGATCAATTAATAAAAAAATTAGAGAGATTACAAAAAGTAGTAAATAACAAATAAAAAGGATGGAAGATAATGAAAGTAGGATTTGTATCACTAGGATGTAGCAAAAATTTAATAGATACAGAAATGATGATAGGAGTATTTAAAAATAACGGATTTACAATAGTAAATAACCCACAAACCGCAAACATAATAGTAATAAACACTTGTGGCTTTATAGAACCAGCAAAAGAAGAAGCAATAAATACAATATTAGAAATGGCAGAATACAAGAAAACTGGAAAATGCAAAATATTAGTGGCAACAGGTTGTTTAGTGGAGAGATATAAAGAAGAGTTAGAAAAAGCTCTTCCAGAAGTTGACGTGTTTTTAAAATATAGTGATTATGCAGAAGAAAAGGGTAAATCTGCAGAAACCTTTGCAAAAGTGCTAAAGCAAATTGCACAAGATAAGAAAATAGAAAAAACACAATTAGACTTTATGGATAGAGTTATTACAACAGGGAAAAATTATGCATATTTAAGAATAGCAGAGGGTTGTAGCAATAGGTGTACTTATTGTGCAATTCCATACATAAGAGGAGCTTTTGTAAGTAGAAAAATTGAAGATATACTAGAAGAAGCGGAAATGTTAGTAAAGTCAGGAAGAAGAGAGCTAATACTAATAGCACAAGATACCTCAAAATATGGAATAGATATTTATAAAAAACCACAACTTGCAAAACTTTTGAAAGAACTATGTAAAATAAAAGATTTGAAATGGATTAGATTTTTATATACATATCCAGAAGATATTACAGATGAATTAATAGAAGTTGTAAAAAAAGAAGATAAAATATGTAAATATTTTGATATACCAATACAACATATTTCTGATAAAGTCTTAAAAAGAATGAACAGAAAATGTACAGGGGAAAGTATTAGAAAAGTTATATCAAAATTAAGAAAAGAAATTCCGAATGTAGTAATTAGAACTACTGTTATGGTAGGATTCCCAGGAGAGACCAATGAAGATTTTGAGGAGCTATATAATTTCATAAAAGAAACAAAGTTTGATAAATTAGGAGCGTTTACATATTCAAAAGAAGATGGAACTCCTGCATCAAGATTAAAAGAACAAATACATCCAATGACAAAAAAATCAAGATATAATAAAATAATGAAACTACAAAAAGAAATATCAAAGCAAAATGAGCAAAAATTAATAGGTAGAGAATTAGAAATTTTAATAGAAGATATAAGTCTTGACAGAAAATACTATATAGGCAGAAGTTATATGGATGTACCAGAGATTGATGGAGTGGCCTATGTAAAAAATAACAATACAAAAGAAGATTTAATTGGAAAATACATAAAAGCAAAAGTAGTAGAAGTAAAAGATTATGACATAATAGCAAATATTTGCTAAAATAAAGGAGAATTGGACATGTTATTAGCACTATCTGGAGTAACAGGAGTGGGCAAATCTTATTTTAAAGATAGAATAGTAGAAGAATTGAATTTTAATAAAGTTAATACAATAAGAACAAGGCAAATGCGAAAAGGCGAAGAAAATGGAAAATCTGGCATATTTATGACTGATGAACAACTAAATGCATTAAAAGCAGAAGGAAAAATTATATATGACTTTAATGTATTTGGAGGTAGATATGCATATAAAACAGAAGAAATACTTTCCAATAAAAATATGGTTTTTGAAATGCATTATACAATGATTGATGACTGGAAGAAGATTAGACCAGACATAAAAACAATATATATATTTCCAAAAGATTTAGAAATACCAAAATTAAAAGCAAAACAAAGAAATTTATCAAAAGAAAAAGAAATAGAACGAATAAATGAAATAGAAGAACAATATAGAATAATGACAAACAATAAAGAGATGAGAGACAAATTTGACTATATTTTATATAATGAGTATAATAAAGAATCAGAAGAAGAAATATTAAAATTAGTAAGAGAAATATTATCAGAACAATTGAAAGGATAAATAATTAATGAAGCAAGTGTTTTTCAATTTAAATGAAGATTTTGAATCAATAATACACAAAAGTATGCCAAATTGTAAAATATATAATGCAAAATTAATACCAACAGGTTGGACAAATATAGTTTATGAGGTAGAGACAGATAAAGGTAACTATTTTTTTAGATTTCCAAGAGATGAGTTTTGGTCAAGAACAATAGTTAAAGATTGCGAATTTTCAAAATATATAAACAAAAAAACAGATTATAAAACTGTAGAATTAAAATTGCTATATGACAATGGAAGACCTTTTAGTATGCATAAAAAAATAGAAGGTATACCATTGGCAGAAAAAATGAATAACTTAAACAATAAAGAAATAGAAGGAATATCAAAAGACATTGCAAAATTCATGTATCAGTTACATAATATTAAAGATGAAAAAAACAACATATTTACAGTTACTAACATAGGAACTAATTTAACAGACTTTCTAGATGAATTGCTAAACAAGCATATAGATGAAACAGGTAGAAAATTTTGGAATAAGAAGAATATTAATAATAAAGAAAAATGTTTAGTACATGGAGATTTAAATTCTAGCAACATTTTATTAGACAAGAACAATAATGTAACAGCTATAATAGACTTTGGTTTTGCAGGATTTGGAAATAAATATAACGATATAGGAAGAATAATAGGAAGATGTCCTGAAAATTTTAAATCGAATATAATAGAAAAATATGAAGAATGTTCTAAAGAAAAATTAGACAATAATTTTTTAGAAGAAAATATAGAAACTTGGAATAAAATAGATAATAGTTATATAGATTATATGACTAATATAGGAATATATAAAAAATAAATAAAAGTCACTTATAAGTCACATAGAAATAATATAATATAATTAGAATAAAATGGATGGAAAAATGGAGAAAACTAAAAAAATAAAACAAACAATTAGAAATTTAATAGTCTTTATTTTGCTAATATGCTTAACATTTTTTCTAATATTTAAAGATGAAAACATACCAGAGATACTAAAAATTGCGACAAACGTAGATCAAAAATATATATTAATTGCAATACTCGCAATGTTTGTGTTTATACTATGTGAAACTTTAAATATAGGAAGAGTACTAAAAGAATTAGGGGAAAAATCTAATTTTATAAAAAATATAAAATATACACTAATAGGATTTTTCTTTAGTGCAATAACGCCTGCTGCAAGTGGTGGTCAACCAATGGAAATATACTATATGCATAAAGAAGATATAAAGGTTGCAAATTCCACATTAGCATTGCTTATACATCTTTGGAGTTTTCAAATAATTACAATTTCTTTTGGAATAATTAGCACAATTTTAAATTTTGAAGTTGTGAAAGGTGGACTAATATATTTAGTTATACTAGGAATAATGCTAAATTCAATCGCCTTAACATTATTAGCAATTTCTATATTTTCAAAAAAATTATCAGAAGGAGTAATTAAAGCAGCTGTAAAAATACTAAAGCTTTTTAAAATAAAAAATATAGAAGAAAAACAAGAAAAATTAGAGGCTGAATTGGAAAAGTACCAAGAAAGTGCCAAATACATAAAAGATCATAAATTAATAATGTTAAAAACATTACTTACTACAGTAGTACAGATTATTGTATATTATAGTATTCCATATTGGGTATATCGATCTTTTGGATTTTGCCAATATAATATTTTTCAAATTATAACATTACAAGCAGTACTATATGCAACAGTATCTGGAATACCTTCGCCAGGGGCAGTAGGAGTGAGCGAAGGAGGATTTATAGAAATATTTAAAAATGTATTTCCAAATACAATGATAAGTGGAGCAATTTTATTAAATAGAGGAATAAGCTTTTATGCATTTGTATTAATTAGTGTAATTGTAGTTATTATAAATACATTAAAAAGTAAAAAAATTGATAAAAATTTGGAACAATAAAACTTACACCAAAATATAATACAAAAGAGGTGTAAGTTTTATGGCATATTCAGATAGAGAATTATTAGCAAGAATGATTGAGTGTGAGGCAGGAGGAGAAGGAGATAATGGAATGAGAGCGGTTGCGACAGTTATAATGAATAGAGTAAATGTCGCAGATGGAGAATATGCTAGAATATCACAAGGTGGAAATATACGAAACATATTGTTTCAAGAAAGGCAATTCGATTGTGCATCAGAAATACTTGGAGGCCAATATAATAGCCAGAACATATATAACATGAATCCAACCGAATTAAATTACTATATTGCAGACTGGGCTTTAGCAGGAAATAAGCTCAATATTATAGATGACTGTTTGTGGTATTTAAATCCGTTCAAACCAGTTTGCGATAATACTTTTCCTCCTAATGGTTCAGGAACATTCCACACAAGATTAGGTAAGCATTGCTTTTATGAACCTACACCTCTATATAGTAATACTTAAAATAGGGGGAGAAGAAAGTGGAAAGACAAACAAGTACAAATCAAACGCCTACTAGCACTGTATCCCAATTTACCACACCAGAAACACTTAAAAATCCAATATATACACCAGCATTTCTAAAAGAACAAATAGGAAAGCTGATGAGAGTAGAATTTTTAATAGGAACAAACAATATGGTAGATAGAATAGGTATATTAGACCAAGTAGGTGCAAGTTATATTTTATTAAGAACAATAGAAAGCGATAGCTTAATATATTGTGATATATATTCTATCAAATTTATAACAATATCTACATCTGGAACAATAAACAGAAATTATTATTATATTTAAAGTATAATTTTATCAATAACAAAAAACAAAACCTCAAAACTTTTGAGGTTTTATTATTATTTTATTAGAATTGATTTCTTCCCAATAGCTCTCTTAACAATAGAATTTTAATTAAGTCTCTAAAAACTGGATTACGAGGGCGTGGTGGGTTTGGCCTAATAGGTGGTCTTGGTGGCATTGGCGGACGTGGTGGTCTACCAGGGTTAAAGTTCTGCCTTGAACTGTCATCTAATTTAGAACTATTAACATCAGATTTTGATATATTTGTTTTTTCTCTTAATTTACTATCATCTCTATTTCTAAATTCCACATTAATATTAATTATACCATTAGTTTCAACTTTATCATAAATATCATCTACCATTCTATCAAGCATCTCTTCTGTAATAGGTAAAGTAACCATATTAGACGTTGAAACTATAATAGGATATACAGCTCTATAAGTATCAGGATACATCCTTTCTAAATTACTATTAGATTGAAACATGTTTGAACTACTATACATATTTGTATTTAGATTACGTTGTGAAAAATTAGGTACACTTGGAACAGAATATCCTAATATACTTCTCATATAGTCATCATAATTTTGATACTCCATTATTACACCTCCATAAGATATAATATGATGGTGAGACTAAAATAGTTCACTATATGGAGAGAAAAGGTAATTTTATAAATTAAAATAAATACTTTATTTTTTGAAAAATATAATATATAATGATTTTATCAAACACATTTTAATACACTCTAAAAATCATTTAAATAAAAGATAGGAGTTTGTATGTATAAAATTATATTTATAGATATAGATGGAACTTTGAGAAACAAAAATAAAGAAATAACTCAAAGAACTAAAAAAGCTATAAAAAATGTAGTAGATAAAGGCATAATAGTTGTGCTCGCTTCAGGTAGACCAAGAAAATATACACAGAACGTTAATAAAGAAGCAGGTGCTAGTCAGTATATTATTTCGTCAAATGGCGGTAATGTGTATGATTGTAAAGAAAGAAAAAATTTATATACTAATGTAATGGACAAACAAGCAATTTTAGAAATATATAAATTAGCGAACAAAGAAAATATTAGACTTATGATGAATGTTGGAGAAGGCAGAGTTGTTACTAAACTAAAGTATATAGATAATTCAGAGCGTGAATTGAAAGAGGATATAAACAAATTTGTACAAGAAAATGATGTATGCCAATGTGTTATTTCTGATTCAGATTACGAAAAAGTAAAACAATTAAGAGATAAAGTAGCTAAACTAAAAAATGTAGAAATAAAATATCAAACAAAAACATTATTGGATGAGACATTGCCAATAGCTGAAGCTACAACTTTTGATGTAGCAAATACAAATACATCAAAAGGTAACGCGGCAAAAAGGCTATGTAACATATTAAATATAGATTTAAAAGATGCAATTGCTATAGGAGATGATGAAAACGATATAAAAATGTTACAAGCAGTGGGGCTATCTATAGCAATGGGAAACGCAACAGATAAAGTAAAAAAATATGCAGACAAAGTAATAAAATCTAACGAAGAAGATGGTGTAGCAATTTTTTTAGAGCAATTCTTTAATATATAAAATAATTAATATAATTCTGTAAAAATTTGACTAAATCAAATTCTTACAGAATTTATTAATTTAGCTAATTTTTAAATGTTTCATAAATAATGCAAATTGTTCCAATGTAGCACAACCATATTCTATTTGCTCATCTGTATATTTCGATAGATAACTTTGCGTTTCTTTAGAAATTGAACAATTTTTTCCAAATAATATATAATCAGCAGGCAAATTAGTTAAATTACAAAGTTTCTCTAGCTTTTCAATAGATAAACAGCACTTACCACGTTCAACCATTCCTAAATATTGCCCAGAAATATCTAACAATTTAGAAAATTGCTCTTTAGACATCTTCATACCTTCACGAATATTTTTAATTCTTATTCCAATTTCTTCTTTTAACATACTTATAAATTCTCCAACTTGTAGTATAAGATAAAATATCAATTAACTAATTACTTTCAAAATCAAAGTTTTAGTACATATTTATTTTAAATGTCGAAAGTTGCAGAAATATGAAAAAATAGAATAAAAAAATGTAGTAAAATATGATAATATGTGATAAAATATGAAAAGAGAGGGATGAAAATCATGGAAAATAAGCCTATGAAATTATTATTAATAGAAGACGATAAAAATGAATGTAATAAATTTATAGAAATATCTAATAAGAGAAATGATGTTGAGTTCGTAGGAATTACTGATTCGGATATTGAAGGTTTAAAATATGTTAAAAGATATATGCCAGAAGGTATTGTTTTAGATTTAGAATTAAACAATGGACAAGGAAGTGGCTTTGAATTTCTAAAAGAAATTAGAAAATTAAAATTAACAATAAATCCTAAAATTGTTATAACAACAAATGTATGTTCAGATTCAGTATATGATTATTTACATGAAAATAAAGTAGATTTTATATTTTATAAAAAACAGAAAAACTATAGTGTAGAAAATGTAATAAATACATTAATACTACTAAAAGGTTATAAAAATAACGCTTCTACTAATGAAAATTCTATAGAATTAAATAATAATGAAGAAAGAATAAAAATGATATCAGAAAAAATTGATGATGAGTTAGATTTAATAGGAATAGCATCATATTTAGAAGGCAGAAAGTATTTCCATGAGGCAATACTATATCTTATAATGAATGAGCAAGAAGATGGAAAACCTTCTATTATACAATATTTAGTATCAAAATATAAAAAGTCAAGTAGCACAATAAGCAGAGCTATGCAAAATGCAATATTAAGTGCATGGAGAAAATCTTCAATAGAGGATTTAAATCAATACTATACAGCTAAAATAAATTATGAAACAGGAGTACCAACTCCTACAGAATTTATATACTATTATGTTAAAAAGATAGAAAAAGATTTGTAGCTACAAACTAAAATGTTATAGAAATTAATTAAAAATTATATAATATAATAAAAGTTCACTATTTAATACCACGTGTAAAGGGACAAACACGTGGTATCTTTTTATTGTAAAAAATAAAAAGATAGGTGGTGAGCGAGTATGACTTTTTGGGAATGGATAAGATATATAATGGGAATATAGGTAATATACAAATAATTAAGTTAAAAATAATATGTGATCAATAGTTAAAAATGCATAATATTGATTGCATATTATTTTTGTTATATAATAATACTTGATACGACTAAAACGAAGGGGAAAATTATGAATATAGATGTACCTATTATGATAATAAAAAGTTTTTTCTTAAACATATATACGTATTATGTTTTTATTAAAATTACTAATAGCACTGATAAAAATTTAAGTACTTCATTAAAAATTTTATTTGCTAGCTTTTCAGCAATGATAATATATTTTTTATTGAAAGAAAAAATAAATCAAGTATTTATTGTCTTTATTATGTATTTGGTTCAGGTATGCTTTTTAAGGATTATTTTTAAAGATTACAATAAACCAATAATGGTAACTAATTTGATAGCTAATTCTATAACATATATTGGTTTTGGAATATCAGCGATTATTGAATTTGGTATACAGAGAATATTTGATATTCAAAATATAATAATAAATTTAATTTTAACTTTAATATTAGAGATGACAATATTAATAGTATTTTTTAGAATAAAAAGGTTTTCTAAAGGTTTTACTTTTTTAAAGAATGGTGAGGCAGATACAGAATATATTGATATAATTATGATAAATATAAGTGCAGCAGTAGTATTAGGATATTGTTTGTTCGGAAATTTTTATGGAGATATTACAAAACAAATATTAATTTCATTTGTAATTGTTGGCATAATTACGTTTATCATGATTCAAAAAACTCTTACTTTGTATTACAAACAAAAATTATTGGCAAGAACAATAGATGATTACAAAGTGGAAATAGAACAAAAAGATAAGAAAATAGAAGAACTTTCAGAAGAAAAGTTTAAAATAAGTAAATTAAATCATGAATTTTATAATAGACAAAAAGCGTTAGAGCAAAAAGTAAATGAATTTATAAAGAATAAAAATTTGAATATGGAAACTGCAGAAGAATTAAGCCCAATAAAACAAATACAAAATTTATCAGATGAATATTCAGAAAAATTAGAAAATATAAAACATTTGGAAAAACTATCATTAACAGAAATAGAAGAAATTGATGATATGTTCAAATATATGCAAGCAGAATGCAAGAAAAATAATATTGATTTTAAATTACAGGTAAACGGAAATATCCATCATCTAATAAATAAACTTATACCACAAGACAGATTAGTTACTTTAATAGGAGATCATATTAGAGATGCAATAATTGCGGTCAATTCAAGCAACAATAAATTTAGAAGCATAGTAACATTTATTGGAATAAAAGATAATTACTATGAATTTTCCGTGTATGACACTGGTATAGAATTTGAAATTGAAACATTAGTAAATCTTGGAACAAAACCTATTACAACCCACAAGGATACTGGAGGAACTGGAATAGGATTTATAACAACATTTGAAACTTTAAAAGAGACAAAAGCAAGTTTAATTATAGAAGAAAAACATAAAGAAATGGATAATGATTATACAAAAGCTGTAAATATAAAATTTGATGGAAAAGGTGAATATAGAATTAATTCATATCGTGCAAATGAAATTAAAGAGAAAGATAAAAAGGGCAGAATAATCATAGAAAAATAAAATTGTAACACAAATGTAATAATTAACAAAAAAGCGCTAAAACCCTTGCACTACATACGTTTTAAGAGAGAAATAACAATTGGCACTTTTTGACTTATTTTGTAATAAATGGTATAATTAGCTCATCTTAAAGGAGTGGTGATATAGCATGATTTATCCAAATGATATTGCAAATCTAAAGACAGATATTGGAGAAAAAATAGGACAAAAGATAATTATAAAGGGCTCTTTAGGAAGAAATAGACCATTTGAAAAAGAAGCTACACTAGAAAAAGCGTATCCAAGTATTTTTATAGTAAAATACGATGAGAACCAAAGAAATGTAACTTACAGTTATACAGATATACTAACAAGAACAGTTGAATTACAAGTATTTGATGGACAGGAATATAGTTCCATAATACCACCAGAAGATGAAACAAAAAAGAAAAGAAAAGAATATTATTTAAAATAATAAAAAGAAATTCCTATTTTAGGAATTTTTTTTTTGCTTTGTAATATACATTAACTAATATAGATAGGAGGTATAAAAATGGCCATAAAATTATCAAAAAATAATTTATGCATAAATCAAATAGTTGGACAAAAAAGTGAGAGGATTACAGTAGAAGGAGATGAAATAGTACCAGATGTTAAGCCAGATGTTTTAAGTATTGTATCTACAAATGGAAATGTATGTATTTACAAAAAAGAAATTCAAGATGGAAAAATAAAAATAGATGGTTCTATAAATTCTTATATTATTTATATTGCAGATGACGAAAATTCTAGCATGAGAGCTTTAAATACAAGTTTAGATTTTTCTAAAAGTATAGAAATGAAAGAAATAAATCCTAGTATGCAGTTAGAATGTAGAACTGAATTATTGAATATAGAATGTAAAATATTAAATGGAAGAAAAATAAGCTTAAAAACCAATATACAAATGAATTTTACAGCATATTCAAATGAGAGTGTGGAATATATAAACAAAATTGATAATACTAATGATATGCAATTACTAAAAGAAAAAATTAGAATTAATTCATTAATTGGTAGTGGAACAACCAAGGTCTATGCAAAAGATACAGTTGCAATAGAGGCTACAGATAATTTATCAGAAATAATGAAAGTAAATATGTCACTAGAAAGCAAAGAGAATAAAATAAGCTACAATAAAATTTTGACCAAAGCAGATGCTGTATTTAAAATAATGTACTTAACAGATGATAATAGAATAAGTACAGTAAATACTGCAATTCCAGTAATGGGATTTGTTGATATGCAAGATGTAAGTGAAGATGACATTTGTGATGTTTCTTATGAATTAAGGAACATAGTGGTAAAACCTAATAATGTAGAAGAACATTCTATGCATGTAGAAGCAGAAATCGAAATTTCTTGTTTTGTATATAAGAACCAGGAAATTGATATGTTACAAGATTTATACAGTAGAACAATGGATTTACAATATACTCAAAAGAGCATAAAAATAATTAAAGATAAAGAGGAACTTAATGAAACATTTAATATGAGGAAACAAGAGAGAATAGAAGAAATAAGACAAAATAAAATTTATGATGTAGAAGTTAGACCAACAATTATTAGTAATCAAGTTGAAGATGGAAGAATAGTTTACCAAGGAGAAATGAGTTTAACTTTTATATATGCAGAAGATGGAAGCTCTAGAATAAATACTAAAAATATAATAGAACCATTTGAATTTACAGTAACATCATCAAATATAACAACAAAATCAAAAATTGAAACTAACATAGATATACTAAAACAAAACTTTGTTGTTATGCCAGATAATAATATAGATATGAAGGTGGATTTGAATTTTAAAATTAATCTAATAAAGGAAAGCCAAATTAATATTATAGATAATATAAACGAAGTAGAAGCTAGAAATAGAACAACGTTTAGCATAGTAATATATTATGCTAAAGTAGGGGATACATTGTGGAATATTGCAAAAAGATTTGGAAGTACTGTTGATGAAATAGTAAAAATAAATAATTTAGAAGATGCAAATAAAATTATGCAAGGACAACAATTATTTATACCTAGATAGATTTAATCATCTGGAAAAGTTGTAGGGATGCTAAAAAAGCATCCCTTTTGCCGAAAGGGATAAAAATGAAAGAAGAGAAAATATATTCAAGAACACGTTTTTGCTTTGCAAATACAAATAATAATTATTTCACAAGACAGGGAAATAAGGTTAATAAAAAATTTATTAATATTATATGTATAATGGTAGTTGCAACAATAACATGTTACAGCGTTATTAAAGCGATTAATCCAATTTTAAATCAATTATGTGTAGATAGAGCAAAAAATATAGCTACAAAAATTTCAAACGAAGAAACCTCTGTAATTATGAGACAATACAATTATGAGGATTTAGTTACAATAGAAAGAGATACTGATCAAAATATAAGAATGCTGCAAATAAATACTAAAAATTTAAATGAAATAATATCAGATATTCCAGTGAGAATTATAGACAGATTTAAACAGGAAGAAAATTGCAATATAACAATACATTCTGGAAGTATACTTGGTACAAAAATTTTCGCTTCAAGAGGTCCTAAAATACATATAAAAATAACCAATATTGGTAATGTTGATACAAAGCTGGAGTCAGAGTTTAAAGCGCAGGGAATAAACCAAACATTACATAGAATATATTTACAAGTTGAATGTGAAGCAACAATACTTACACCTTATGATACAATAAAACAAAAAATAGAAAATCAAGTGTTATTAGCAGAATCTGTAATAGTGGGGAGTGTACCAAATTTATATTATGATTTAAATGGAATAAAGAGCTTACATTTCCAATAAATGTAAGCTCTTTATGAGGCTTTTGGTTGATAACCGAATTGCCTTGTAATTATCTCTTTGAGAATTGTGGTGCTTTTCTTGCTTTTTTAAGACCATATTTCTTTCTTTCTTTGCTACGAGGATCTCTTGTTAAGAATCCATTAGATTTTAATGCTGGTCTATATTCTAAATTAGCTGCATTTAAAGCTCTTGCGATACCATGACGAACAGCTCCTGCTTGACCAGAGAAACCTCCACCTTTTACTGTTGCGATAACATCAAATTTATCCAATGTATTAGTAACTGTTAAAGGTTGTTTAACTATAACTTTTAATGTTTCTTCTCCGAAATATTCATCTAAAGATTTACCATTAACTGTAATATTTCCTTTTCCACTCATAATTCTAACTCTAGCAATTGAACTTTTTCTTCTTCCTGTACCATTAAATACTACTTGTTCTTTTTTTGTTCTAGGCATTTCTCTATTTCCCTCCTAATTAAAAATTCCATACTTCTGGCTTTTGAGCCATATTTTCATGCTCTGTTCCAGCATATACTCTTAATTTTTTAGCCATTTGTCTTCCTAAACTATTATGAGGAAGCATTCCTGTTACAGCTAATGTCATCATTTTTTCAGGTTTATTAGCTAACATATCTTTAGCTTGAACTTCTTTCATACCACCAATGTATGAAGAATGATGTCTATAAATTTTTTGAGTTAATTTATTTCCTGTTAAAACTACTTTACTACAATTTATGATAATAACATGATCTCCAGCATCCATATTAGGTGTATAAGTAGGTTTGTGTTTTCCTCTTAAAAGTTTTGCAGCTTCTGCAGCAACTCTACCTAATGGCTTATCAGCAGCATCAATTATATACCATTTTCTATTTATTTCATCTTTTTTAATACTATATGTTGTATTGTTCATGGTAAAAAATACCCTCCATTCAATTATTTTTATATATATGAAATCATATTATAAAAACTACCGGGGAGAAGTTTTTATATATGTCATAATCAATTACGCTATAATATTTTATTACATTATTAATGAAAAGTCAAGGGAATTAAAGAAATTGATATAAATTTCCGGTGTTAATTGAAAAAGTAAATTCTATTTAATAAAAATATAGTGTAAATAAGTCTTACAGTAATTCTTATTGTAAGATTAAATTATAGTTGTATAATAGAGATGCAGATGCTTCTTGGTAAAGAAGGTTAATTATGAGTTTTAATGGTAAACATCTTTCTCTTGAAGATAGAAAAGTTATTGAAGAAAACATCAACAAAGGATTAAGAAAATTTGAAACAGCAAAAGAACTCAATAAGAGTCAATCAACAATCGGAAAAGAAATAAAAAACAACAGAAAACGTAGATATTCACAATGTGAGAAAACAATTTATACATACATTGAAATGGGATTGTTTAAAGATTGGGGTGTCACTAACATTGACCTAAAAAGAAAAGTAGCAAGAAAAATTTCTAGGAAAAATGAGCACAATTAAGTGAATAGAAATTAGTCTTACCCTTAAAAAAATTAATTTGAATTCACTCGCTTAAATGCGTCCTTTTTTCTTGTCTATATTTTCATTTTACACTAAAAATAAGCAAAAATCAATGTTTTGGCATTAAATTTTTGCTTATAAATAGCTTTTAGTCGGTAAATAGAATTTACTTTTTTAATTGACCTATTTTTAAGATTTTTCAAATAGAATTTACTTTTTCAATTGACCATATTTTTAAGATATAATCAAAATTTAAATATCATTGGTTTTTATTTTAGTCATTTTTTATAAGTATGCTCTAAATTTTATTTACATTTGCCAAAGCCCTACAAGAAATATTTACATTTACATCAGCAAATATATAAAAAAACGCTATACTAATGGAAAAATTTAAGCCTTGCTCCTCTCCTTTTAGTCAAGGAGTAGGACTTAAATTTTTC
>OLSB01001669.1_pt1 | contig 20592 bp, 15 predicted proteins | sample 1672071 | NCBI WGS metagenome assembly OLSB01 (sample SAMEA3136642, study PRJEB25190) | human gut metagenome | biome: human gut; feature: human-associated habitat; material: faeces | place: Austria | collected 2013 | reverse complement strand
CGATGCCACGCTCACACTCGCCGGCGGCCACCGCCTCCGCCGCAGCCTTGGCAAAGACGGGATAGTCGCAGCTCTCTGTGGAGTGGCAGCCGAAATCCCGGTAGTCCAGGCCGTGAGCGTCCAGGTATTCGATGATGTGCTGCTTCAGGGCGTATCCGCCGTGGTCGGAACCCAATGCGATCATAGTGATACCTCCAGATTGAATTAAGTGGATGCTACAGTTTGACGAAGCGGGGCTTTCGCCCCTCGTAGACCGCGATGTACCGGAAGCCGGCGGCGCGGATGAGGTCATAGGCTTCGGGGACGCCCTGGCCCACGTTCTCCGGCACGTGGGCGTCGCTGCCCACCGTGAGAATCTCGCCGCCCAGCTCCCGGTAGAGGGCCAGCCAGGGTCGCCACTCAGCCAGAGTGCGGCCATTGTAGGTGTTGAGCTCCATGCCCCGGCCCGAGGCGATGGCAATGGCCAGCGCCACCCGGATGCGGTCGGCATAGCGGTCCATGGAGACCTCGGGGCAGCCGCGGGCCATATAGCGCAGCGGGTAGATGATGTGCCCCAGCACGTCGTAGGCGCCGGCGGAGGCCAGCCGCTCCAGGGAGGAGACGTAGTCGTCCAGAGCCTGATAACAGGCCCCGGGGGAGTGGTAGTCTCCGTAGTAGAAATCGTCTCCCCCAGCGGCCAGACTGCGGTTGTGGACCGAGCCGATGACGAAGTCCAGCTCCGGTGGGGCGGCGGCCAGGGCGCTGCCGTCCAGGTGGCCGCTGCCGAACTCCAGGCCCAGCCGAAGGGTCAGGCGGCCCTGAAACTGCGCCCGGACCCGCTGAAACTGCTCTACCGCTGGGGCCCAGTCATAGGGCTCCATAGGGCCGCCGTGGAGCCCCACGGTGTCGTAGTGGTCGGTAATGCAAAGCTCGCTGAGGCCCGAGCGGACGGCGGCCTCGGCCTGCTGCTCCAGCGGGACGCTGCTGTCGGGGGAGAGCTGGGAGTGGGTGTGGTAGTCGATGAAGTAGCTCATAGGATGCCTCCGGATGAATGGGATATACGCTCAGAAGGGCCAGGCGCCGCCGGGAATCCACCGCAGGAAGCGGGTGGGATACCAGGAGGGCACCATCAGCCCGATGAGAACGGGGTAGAAGGCGGCGAAGAGGACCACGGAGAAGGCCGTCATGCCGTAGACCGCCCACTGCCAGCGTCCCACCTTCCGCTCCATCATGTCGTTCATGGCGTAGCTGATGGCCAGCACCAAAAACAGGGTGGAGGGGAAGTAGTGGTAGGCGAAGGTGATGCGGCCGATGGCGAACCAGGGCAGAAGCTGGGACAGATAGCCCACCAGGAGGAACAGGGCCTTACCGCAGCGGCGGCGGACCGTCTGGACCGCCAGGATGACCACCGACAGCAGGCCCGTCCAGGCCACCACCGGGTTGTTGAAGCAGGCGAAGGCCGCCTTGAAGCCGGGCACCGAGGTGGAGTCTAGGTAGTAAAGGATGGGGCGGCCGTCCACGAGCCACTGATACCAGCGGGATTCGTAGGGGTGGTGCTCGGTGACGCCCACGTGGTAAGTGAACATAAACTTCTGGTTCTCCAGCATGGCGTCCACCAGGTTGGCGGAACCCTTGAGGATGAGCTCCCGCTCGCCCCGCAGGACCTGGGGAAGCTGGACGAAGGGCCAGGAGAACAGCTCGCCCAGCATGTCGAGAAGCCCGCCGTCGTTGCCCCGGGCGGCGGCGTAGGGCCAGTAGGACAGGGTGTAAATGATCACCGGGATGACCACCCAGCACAGCACGGAAAACAGCAGAGTCTGGACCAGCCAGGGGGCGAAGGGGAAGTCCGCCGGGCGGTCCCGCCACTTGAACCACACGCCCAGGAAGTAGAGCAGGGCCAGGCCCGCCCCGGCATAGATCACCGTCCACTTGCTGGCCGCCCCGATGCCCCAGAACAGCCCGGAGAGGAAGAGTGGCAGGGCGCCGCCCCGGAAGGAGGTCCCGGCGGGAAGGGTGAGATAGCGGTACATGAAAAAGTAGGCCAGCAGGATGAAAAAGACCCCGTAGGTGTCGATGGTGGCGATGCGGGTCTGCACCAGGTGCATGAAATCGAAGGCGAACAGCGTGGTGCCGCAGAAGGCGATGGCGGTCCTGCCGAAGAGGTTTTTCAGGAAGACGTAGAGGATGGGGAGCATCAGCACGCCGAACAGGGTGCCCATGAACCGCCAGCCAAAGGGGGTGAAGCCGAACAGCCGGATCCCCACCGAGAGGATGAGCTTGCCCAAGGGCGGGTGAGAGACCTCATAGGGCTCGATGCCCCGGATGTGCTCATAGGCGGTGCGGGGATGATAGATTTCGTCAAAATAGGAGGAGTTGTACCAGGTGGACTTGTCCGGAATGGTGTCCTGCTCGTCAAAGAGGGCCAGGTCAGCGGAGGGGACGGCCTGCGGGGGCTGGGCAGCCACCACGGCGTCGGGGACGGCCCGGACCCCGTCCTGGTCGTAGAGGGCCAGCTCGCCCAGCTCCAGGGGGGCCTTGCCGGGGAATCCGGTGAGCCGCAAATACCGGACCTGGACCGGGCCGCCCTCCGGCTCGATGAAATACCACTTGAACAGGGTGTTGTACTTCTGGTGGATGGAGCGGACCGAGCCGGCCGGAGCGTTCCGGTCTACCGGGGTCCAGGCGTAGGCGGATTTGTTGTCCTCGTCCACGCTGACCTGAAGGGCGGTCCAGCTTTTCCCGTCGGCGGAGACCTCCAGGGAGTAGTCTCCCGTCCCCAGGCCGGTGTACCAGCCCACCCGGGTCAGGGCGACGGTCCGGTCCAGGGAGAATTCCACGGTGGCGGTCTCGTCAAAGGACTGGAAGGACTGGGGATTGGTGAAGCTGCCCAACTGGAAGAAGGCGGTGCAGGCATAGGCCGCCGTCACCAGCAGCAGGGGCAGGGCGTCCTTTTTCCCCATGGGATACCGTTTGGCGGAGAAGGTCATGGGCCGCCGCTCCCGCATGGCAATCCACTCCAGGCTGTCCCGGCGGGGAGCCTGGGCGTGCCAGTAGTAGAAAAAGAACAGCAGGACCAGGATCAGCGTGCCCAGGGGGAACACCAGGGTCCAGGACAGGTAGGGCAGGACGTATTGGTTCACAAGGTCCGCCGCGGACTGGAACAGGTCGGGCATGGTACACCTCCGAAGAGCGGTAGAAATAAAATAGAGGACAGCCCATATGGACTGTCCTCTATTTTATTTCTTTTTCCTTCTCTTGTCAAAAAGATTCTTAAGTGGATCACCGGAGTCCTCTTTTTCCTCCCCCATGGACTCGGCAAAGGCATGCAGGGCCTCCTTCTGGGCCCGGCTCAGACCGGTGGGAACCAGGACCTTTACGGTGACGTACTGGTCGCCCCGGCCCCGGCCGTTGAGGCTGGGAATGCCCTTGCCGCGCAGACGGAAGGTGGTGCCGGTCTGGGTGCCCTCGGGCATGGAGTATTTCACTGTGCCGTCGATGGTGGGAATCTGGAGCTCCGCCCCCAGGGCCGCCTGGGCGAAGGAGACCGGCTGTTCCATGTAGACCGACGTGCCGTCCCGGCGGAAGATGGGGTGGGGCTGGACGGTGACGCCAATGAGCAGATCGCCCGCCGGCCCGCCGTTTTTGCCCGCGCCGCCCTGCCCCCGCAGGGAGACGGCCTGGCCGTTGTCGATGCCCGCCGGGATGGTGACGGACAGCTTCTTCTGCCGCCGGACGCTCCCCGCGCCGCCGCAGGATTTGCAGGGCTGGTGGATGATCTTTCCGGTACCGCGGCAGCGGGTGCAGGCCGCGGTGGTGGAGAAGGAGAAGCCTCCTCCTCCCCGCTGGATCCGGACCACGCCACTGCCGTGACAGTCGGGACAGATCTCCGCCGTGGTGCCGGGGGCGCAGCCGGAGCCCTTGCACTCCTCGCAGGGCTCCGTGCGGGTGACGGTGATCTCCTTCTCGCAGCCGAAGGCCGCCTCTTCGAAGGTGATGGTCACCCCGGCCCGGATGGTCTCTCCCTTCTGGGGGGCGTTGCGGCTGCGGCCGCCTCCGCCTCCGCCGCCGAAGCCGCCGCCGAAGAAGGAGCCGAACAGGTCGCCCAGGTCAATGTCACCCATGTCGAAGCCGCCGAAGCCGCCGCCAAAGCCGCCGCCGGGTCCGCCGGCGCCGAAGTTGGGGTCCACACCCGCGTGGCCGAACTGGTCGTAGCGGGCCCGTTTGTCCTTGTCGGACAGGACCTCGTAGGCCTCGTTGACCTCCTTGAACTTGGCCTCGGCGGTCTTGTCGCCGGGGTTGAGGTCGGGGTGGTACTGCTTGGCCAGCTTGCGGTAGGCCTTTTTCAGTTCATCGTCCGAGACGCCTTTAGACACGCCCAGGACTTCATAGTAATCTCGTTTTTGATCAGCCATATCGTCGTCGCAAAGCCCGCGCCGCGTGGAACGACTGTTGCCCTTCCGTGCGGTGCCGCTTTGCTCCTCCTCTCCGCCCAAAACCCGCCGCGCTGGGCTTCGGGCCTGGGATACAGGGTAGCAGAGCCGCTGCAAGCAGCGGCTCTGCAAATACAAAATTTACGGATTGTCGTCGCCGTCCACCACGGTGTAATCGGCGTCCACCACGTTAGGGTCGGTGTCCGCGCCGGCGGCGGAAGCGCCGCCGGTAAAGCCCGCGCCGCCCATGTCCGGGCCCGCGTCTGCCTGGGGGCCGCCCGCCTGGTTGTACAGCTTCTCGCTGATGGGGTAGAAGGCCTTGCTCAGCTCCTCGGTGGCGGTCTTGATGGCCTCCACGTCGGTGCCCTTCAGGGCGTCCTTCAACTTGCCCAGGGCGGCGTCCAGGGTGGCCTTGTCGCCCGCGTCGATCTTGTCCTTCAGGTCCTCCATGACCTTCTCGGTCTGGTACACCATCTGATCGCCCTGGTTGCGCACGTCCACCTCTTCCTTGCGCTTGGCGTCCTCGGCGGCAAACTGCTCGGCCTCCTTGACGGCCTTGTCGATGTCCTCCTTGGACATGTTGGTGGAGGAGGTGATGGTGATGTGCTGCTCCTTACCGGTGCCCAGATCCTTGGCGGAGACATTGACGATGCCGTTGGCGTCGATGTCGAAGGTCACCTCGATCTGAGGCACGCCGCGGCGGGCCGGGGCGATGCCGTCCAGGTTGAACCGTCCCAGGGTCTTGTTGTACTGGGCCATCTCACGCTCGCCCTGGAGCACATGGACCTCTACGGAAGTCTGGTTGTCGGCAGCGGTGGTAAAGGTCTGGCTCTTCTTGGCGGGGATGGTGGTGTTGCGCTCGATAAGCTTGGTCATCACGCCGCCCATGGTCTCAATGCCCAGGGACAGGGGGGTGACGTCCAGCAGCAGCAGGCCCTTCACGTCGCCCACCAGCACGCCGCCCTGGAGGGCAGCGCCCATGGCCACGCACTCGTCGGGGTTGATGCCCTTGAAGCCTTCCTTGCCGGTGAGCTTCTTCACCACGTCCTGGACGGCGGGGATCCGGCTGGAGCCGCCCACCATGAGGACCTTGGCAATGTCGTTGCCGGTGAGGCCGGCGTCGCTGAGGGCCTGGCGGACAGGGCCGGCAGTGGCCTCCACCAGGTGGGCGGTGAGCTCGTTGAACTTGGCCCGGGTAAGGGTCAGGTCCAGGTGCTTGGGCCCGGTGGCGTCGGCGGTGATATAGGGCAGGTTGATGGCGGAGGAGGTAACGCCGGACAGCTCGATCTTGGCCTTCTCGGCGGCTTCCTTCAGACGCTGCATGGCCACCTTGTCGGCGGACAGGTCCACGCCGTCGCTCTTCTTGAACTCGGCGACCATCCAGTCCATGATGCACTTATCGAAGTCGTCGCCGCCCAGGCGGTTGTTGCCGGCGGTGGCCAGCACTTCGATGACGCCGTCGCCGATCTCCAGGATGGACACGTCGAAGGTGCCGCCGCCCAGGTCGTAGACCATGATCTTCTGGTCGGACTCCTTGTCGATGCCGTAGGCCAGGGCCGCGGCGGTGGGCTCGTTGATGATCCGCTTTACTTCCAGACCGGCGATGCGGCCGGCATCCTTGGTGGCCTGGCGCTGAGCGTCGGTGAAGTAGGCGGGGACGGTGATGACGGCCTCGGTGACGCTCTGACCCAGATAGGCCTCGGCGTCGGCCTTCAGCTTCTGGAGCACCATGGCGGAGATTTCCTGTGGGGTGTAGTTCTTGCCGTCAATGCTCACCTTAAAGCTAGAGCCCATCTCGCGCTTGATGGAGCTGATGGTCCGGTCGGGGTTGGTGATGGCCTGGCGCTTAGCCACCTGGCCCACCATGCGCTCGCCGTCCTTGGAGAAGGCCACCACGGACGGAGTGGTGCGGTTGCCTTCCGCGTTGGGGATGACGACGGCGTCGCCGCCCTCCATGACGGCCACGCAGGAGTTGGTGGTACCCAGGTCAATGCCGATGATCTTAGACATAATATATTCCTCCAATAATCAAGAAATTGGTTTTTACAAAAGAAATGCGGAGAAGCCGAAAACCGGGCGTTGGGGCGTGGCGGCCTGCCTCAGTTGGCTACCTTCACCATGGCGAACCGGATGACCTTGTCGCCCAGCTTGAAGCCAGCCTGGAACACATCCACGATGGTGTTCTCGCCAGCCGCTTCGTCCTCCACATGCATGACGGCGTTGTGGAGGTTGGGATCGAAGGACTCGCCCAGGGCGGGAATCTCCGAGATACCCAGCTTAGTCAGGATCTCCCGGAGCTGAGTCATGGTCATCTCTACGCCCTTTTTGAAGGCCTCGTCGGCGGTCTCCTGCTTCAGGGCCCGTTCCAGATTGTCGTAGACGGGAAGGAAGGCGGTGAGGGCGTCGGCCTTGGCGTCGGCGTAGATGCTCTCCTTTTCCTTCTGGCTGCGCTTGCGGAAGTTGTCGTACTCGGCGGCCAGCCGGAGGTACTGCTCCTCCTTGGCGGACAAGGAAGCTTTCAAATGCTCCAGCTCCTCCGGCAGCGGGTCCTGGGTTCCGGCGGCGGGCTCCTCCGGAACGATATCCTCCGGGACCTCGGCGCTCTCCGCGTGCTCTGACGCGGCCTGAGCGGCCTTCTGCTCCTGGTCTTTTTCACGTTTGCTCATGATGATTTTGCGGCCTCCTATCGGTCATCGTGCTCGGGGTCCTCCCCGGCGGGGGGAAGCCCGCCCTTGCCGAACATGCGGGAGAGACCCTCCGCAAAGTAGGAAAGACGGGCGGAAATCTTGGCGTAATCCATACGGGTGGGACCCACAACGCCCACGACGCCGCGCATGCCGTCGCCGATGTCGTAGCTGGCCATTACCACGCTGGTGTCCTTCAGGGCGTCCACCACGTTCTCCGGCCCGATGAGGATCTCCATAGGGTCCTTGTCGGGCATGGGGAAGCGGGCGGCGTCTCGGTCCTCGGACAGATAGGTCATCAGCGGCGCCGCCCGGTCCAGACTGTGGTACTCCGGGTGGGTTAAAAGGCTGGCAATGCCCGCCGTGTGGACGGTGCGCTGCTCCAGACTCTCCAGCACCTCCACGGCGAAGGAGACCACCAGAGAAATGAGGCCGTAGGCCTCGCCCGCCGCGTGGGAGGCCACCCGCATCAGCTCGGGGGTGATCTCGTCCAGCGTCAGGCCGGTAAAGGTGGCGTTGAGAAGGGTGTTCAAAAGCTGGAGCTGAGCCTCCGACAGGTCGGAGGGCAGGCGCACCAGCCGGTTGCGTACCACGTTGGTGTCGGTCATGACCACAATGATGAAGGCGTCGCGGTCCACCATCAGCAGGTCGAAGCGCCGAATGGTGATCCGGTCGCCCCCGGCGGCCAGGGCAAAGGAGGGGTAGCGGGTGAGCTGGGAAATGATCCGCCCGGCCTGATCGATGACCTGGTCCAGCTCCCGCATTTTCATGTGCAGCGCCTCATTGAGTCGCTTGGTCTCCTGCGCTGACAGGCGGTAGTCGGTCATCAGTTCATTGACGTAGATGCGGTAGCCCTTGGGAGAGGGGATGCGTCCGGCCGAGGTGTGGGGCTGCTCCAGCAGGCCCAGGGCCTCCAGATCGGCCATCTCGTTGCGGATGGTGGCCGACGAGACGTTCAGTCCCGGCAGAGAGGCGATGGCCTTGGAGCCCACCGGCTCCGCCGTCTCAATGTAGTTTTCGATGATGGCGCGGAGGATTTTCTTCTTCCGGTCGCTCAGATCCATACCGCGCTCACCTTCTTTTTAAAATCGGAAGCGCCATCGCGCCTCTTTTAGCACTCATTATCCCTGAGTGCTAATGTAAATCTACCACCGCCCCGGGGAAAAGTCAATAGGAAGGTTGTAAATTAAATGTGAACGCTAAAAATGTTTGCAAAAGTGGGGCTGGATTGCCAAAACGCCGCAGGGGCGCAGGGAAATTTTCGCAGGTGGCTGCCCGCATAGAACAAGGGAGATTTTCACATCCTTTTCCATAGAAGATGAACATGGAGGGAGATCCCGATGAAAAAATGCGCCGCGGCCCTGGTGGCCGCCGTTCTGCTGATCCTGCCCGCCGCCGCCGTCTCCGGCGGACCGGCGGTGGAAGCCGGTTCCGCCATCCTGATGGAGAAGGAGACCGGCACGGTGCTCTACGAAGCGAATGCCCACGACAAGCTGGAGCCCGCCAGCGTCACCAAGGTCATGACCCTGCTGCTGGTAATGGAGGCCATCGACGACGGGCGGCTCAAGATGGAGGATATGGTCACGGTTTCCGCCCAGGCGGCCTCCATGGGCGGCTCCCAGGTCTACCTGAAGGAGGGGGAGCAGATGACCGTCCATGATATGCTCAAGGCGGTGGCGGTGGTGTCGGGCAACGACGCCGCAGTGGCCCTGGCCGAGCACATTGCCGGCAGCGAGGAGGGCTTTGTGGAGCGGATGAACCGCCGGGCGGCGGAGCTGGGCATGGCCGATACTACCTTTATCAACTGCACCGGACTGCCCGCCGCCGGCCACCTGACCTCCGCCTACGACATCGCCGTCATGTCCCGGGCGCTCCTGGCCCACCCCGGCATCCGGGAGTTCACCACCATCTGGATGGACTCCGTCCGGGACGGCCAGTTCCAGCTCGCCAACACCAACAAGCTCATCCGGTTCTATGAAGGGGCCACCGGCCTCAAGACCGGCTTCACCGATTCCGCCCTCTACTGCCTGTCGGCCACCGCCGAGCGGGACGGCATGGAGCTCATTGCCGTGGTGATGAAGTGCCCTACCTCGGAAAAACGGTTTGAAGGCGCCAAGGCCCTTCTGAACTTCGGCTTCGCCAACTATACCCTGCTGGACGTCCACCCTGACCAGGCGCTGCCGCCGGTGGAGGTGGCCCTGGGCGAGTGCTCCACCGTCCAGCCCGTGCTGGCCCAGTCCGGCCGTATTCTGATCGACAAGGCCGAGCTCAACAACGTCACCACCGAGCTGCACCTCACCGAGCGGGTGGAGGCCCCTGTGGAGGCCGGACAGAAGCTGGGAGAGATGGTGGTCTCGGTATCTGGCGTGGAGCAGCAGACCATCCCTATTGTGGCTGACCAGGCTGTGGAGCGCCTGACCATGCCCGGCATCTTTAAGCGATTCCTAGACATCCTGTTTATGGCCGGATAGCCCCGGGGCTTTGTCCCCCCATACGCCGCCGGCCGCCCGTTCCCTTTTACGGAATGGGCGGCCGGTTATTTTGTACGAATCCCTTTCTGGGACCTTACAGAAATTTTATAGGAAGGGTGGGGGCTAGACCTTGACTGACATCAAAAGGTGTTGTATAATTTATACAAATACCCGAAGAAAAAATTCCATCAATTAGTATCATTTACAACCAAGAGGAGGAACTGCTTCGGGTATTTGGATAATAATACCAAAGAAATGGGGAAGCCTTATGGAGCAGGAGCAGTGGACCGGGTCCGCCCCGGAGCTGGCACAACATATAAAGGAGTACACCGACGGCCAGGCCATCCGGGCCTGGGAATACATGGGCGCCCACACAGCGGAGCGCGAGGGGCAGACGGGACATGTCTTCCGGGTCTGGGCGCCCCATGCGGCGGCCGTGTCGGTGGTGGGCGATTTCAACCAGTGGGTCCCCGGCTGCCACCCCTTGGAGCAGATGGAGGGGGGCGTCTGGGAGGGCTTTATTCCCGGGCTCCGGGAGTACGACCTCTACAAGTACGCCGTGGAGACGCCGGACGGCCGGATGCTGTTCAAGGCCGATCCTTACGCCTTTCACGCTGAGACCCGGCCCGGTACCGCCTCCAAGCTCTATGAACTGGGAGGCTATGAGTGGGGGGACAGGGGCTGGCTGGACTGGCGGAAGAAAAATCCGATCTACCAAAAGCCCCTCAATATCTATGAGGTCCACCTGGGGTCCTGGCGCCGGACGGGGGAGGGGGAGTTCCTCTCCTACCGGGGCATCGCGGAGTACCTGGTGCCCTATGTCAAGGAGATGGGCTTCACCCACGTGGAGCTGATGCCCGTCACCGAGCACCCCCTGGATGACTCCTGGGGCTATCAGTGCACCGGCTACTTCGCTGCCACCAGCCGCTTCGGCACCCCCAAGGACTTCATGTACCTGGTGGACCAGCTCCATCAGGCCGGGGTGGGCGTCATTCTGGACTGGGTCCCGGCCCACTTCCCCAAGGACGCCTTCGGCCTGTACGAGTTCGACGGCCAGCCCTGCTACGAGTACACCGACATGCGCAAGGGGGAGCACGCCGACTGGGGCACCCGGGTGTTCGACTACGGCAAGAACGAGGTCCGCTCCTTCCTGTACTCCTCCGCCCTGTTCTGGCTGGAGATGTTCCACATCGACGGCCTGCGGGTGGACGCGGTGGCCTCCATGCTCTACCTGGACTACGGCCGACAGGGGGGACAGTGGACCCCCAACATCCACGGCGGCAACGAGAATCTGGAGGCCGTGGACTTCATCCAGCAGCTCAACACCCGGATTTTCGGCCAGCACGACGACGTACTGATGATCGCCGAGGAGTCCACCGCCTGGCCCCTGGTGTCCCACCCGGTCAGCGAGGGCGGGCTGGGCTTCAACCTGAAGTGGAACATGGGGTGGATGAACGACATCACCCACTATATGAAGATGGACCCCTATTTCCGGCAGTTCAACCATAAGGACATCACCTTCTCGCTGATGTACGCCTTTTCGGAGAACTTCATCTTACCGCTTTCCCACGACGAGGTGGTGCATATGAAGGGCTCTCTTCTCAACAAGATGCCGGGGACCTATGCCGAGCAGTTTGCCGGCGTGCGGGCGTTTTACGCCTACATGCTCACCCACCCGGGGAAGAAGCTGCTGATGATGGGCAGCGAGTTCGGCCAGTGGAACGAGTGGCATTTTGAGCAGTCCCTGGACTGGCACCTGCTGGCCAACGAGGAAAACCGGAAGACCCAGGCCTTTTTCAAGGCGGCCAACGCCTTCTACCTGGAGCACAAAGAGCTGTGGGAGCTGGATTTCTCCTGGGAGGGCTTCGCGTGGATTCAGGCCGACGACAACCAGGCCGACACCGTGGCCTTCGTGCGCCGGGACAAAAAGGGCGGCGCTCTGGTGGTGGTGTGCAACTTCTCCCCGGTGGACCGGACGGGCTACCGCATCGGCGTACCTGCCGCGGGGCAGTATACCTGCATCTTCAACACCGACGACGAGGCATACGGCGGACAGGGCCGGGGGGACAAGGCTCCGGTAAAGAGCGAGTACGTTCCCTGCCACGGCCGGGGCCAGTCTCTCGTGCTCACGTTGCCGCCCATGAGCGCGGTGGTGTATCGCTGTACCCGGAAGTTCCCGCCTCGCCGGAAGAAGGCGGAGAGCCTTCCGGCCCGGAAGGACCCGGCAGACAAGCCGGCCATTCGGGAAAAGGCCCCCGCTCCGGCGGTGAAGAAACGGGCGGCCAAGCCCGCGGTGCGGGAGAAAAAAGCGCCCCCCGCCGTCCGGGAGCAGGCCGCCGCTCCGGCGGTCAGGACTCCGACGGCCAAGCCCGCGGTGCGGAAGCGCTCGCCTGTCCCGGCCGTCAAGCCGGAGAAGGACTCCTGAACCCAGCCCCCAGGGAATGGGAAGAACGATCTCCCCACTTCAACCAAGAGGTGATAGAATGAAGAAGACATGTGTGGCCATGCTCCTGGCGGGAGGCCAGGGCAGCCGGCTGAAGGCCCTCACCAGCAAGGTGGCCAAGCCAGCCGTCCCCTTCGGGGGCAAGTTCCGGATCATCGACTTTCCCCTGTCCAACTGTGTGAATTCCGGCATCGACACCGTCGGCGTCCTCACCCAGTATCAGCCCCTGGAACTCAACAGCTACATTGGAAACGGCCAGCCCTGGGACCTGGACCGTTCCGACGGCGGCGTCCACATCCTGCCCCCCTACGTCAAGGAGGGGGACAAGGGCACCTGGTACAAGGGGACGGCCAACGCCATCTACCAGAACATCGGCTTCATTTCCCTGTACGACCCCGACTATGTCCTGATCCTCTCCGGCGACCACGTCTATAAGATGGACTACGAGAAGATGCTGGAGCGGCACAAGGCGGCGGGGGCAGCCTGCACCATCTCGGTGATGGAGGTCCCCATGGAGGAGGCCCCCCGCTTCGGCATCATGAACGTGGACGAGCACGACATGATCTATGAATTTGAGGAGAAGCCCAAAAAGCCCAAGAGCAATCTGGCCTCCATGGGGATCTACATCTTTAGCTGGAAGCAGCTGCGTGAGTATCTGGTGGCCGATGAGGCCGACGAGAAGTCCTCCAACGACTTCGGCAAGAACATCATTCCCGCCATGCTGGCGGCGGGGGAGCGGATGGCCGCCTACCGTTTTTCCGGCTACTGGAAGGACGTGGGCACCATTGATTCCCTGTGGGACGCCAACATGGATATGCTGGCGGTGGACAGCGGGGTGCAGCTTTTTGACCCCACGTGGCCCATCTACGCCCGCACGCCCACCAAGCCGCCCCACTTTATGGGCTCCAAGGCCGTGGTGTCCCACTCCATGGTTACCGGAGGCTGCGAGGTCTACGGCGAGGTGGAGAATTCGGTGCTGTTCCACTCGGTACGGGTGGAGGAGGGCGCCCAGGTCAAGTACTCCATCCTGATGCCCGGAGCGGTGGTCAAGGCCGGAGCAGTGGTGGAATACGCCATCGTGGCGGAGAACGCCGTCATCGGCGAGGGCGCCCGGGTGGGCGCGCCGCCGGAGGACGACAAGCCCGAGGAATGGGGCATCGCCGTGGTAGCCGAGGGCATCAAGGTGGGGGACGGGGCCCGGATCCCCGCTAAGTCCATGGTTACTCGTAACGTGAAAAGCGGAGGTGTAAGATGATGAACAAGATGCATGGGATCATTTTTGCCTACCGCTCGAACCCCCAGCTCCGGGAGCTCTCCCAGCACCGGAACACCTGCTCCATCCCCTATGGCGGCCGCTACCGCGTGGTGGACTTCATGCTCTCCAACATGGTCAACGCCGGCATCACCGACGTGGGACTGATCGTCCACGCCAACTATCAGTCCCTGCTGGACCATGTGGGTTCCGGCAAGGACTGGGACCTGAGCCGTAAGCACGGCGGCCTGCGCATCCTGCCCCCCTTCGGCTACGCCGACAAGCGCCGGGAGGGGGACTACCGGGGCCGCATGGACGCCCTGGGCGGCGTATACTCCTATCTGGAAAAGATCCGTCAGGACTATGTGGTGCTGGCCGGCGGCGACGTGGCGGTCAACCTGCCCCTGGGTGAGATCTTCGAGGAGCATCTGCGGTGCGGGGCGGACATCACGGCGGTGTGTACCCCCGTCCCCCGGGGCGACCCCCGGAACTCCGACTATTTTACCGTGGACGCCGACGGCTGGGTCACTGATGTGGCGGTGCAGCCGGTGTATCCGGCGGGGCTGGAGTCCATGGAGGTCTACATCATGTCCAAGGCCCTGCTGATGAGTCTGGTGGAGCACTGCACCGCCTACAACATCCCCTCCTTCAGCCAGGGGGTGCTGCTGTCCATGGCGGATAAGCTGAAGATCCGCGCCTACAGCTACAGCGGCTATGCCGCCCGGCTCCAGTCGGTGTCCGGCTACTACGCACGGAGCATGGAGCTGCTGGACCCGGTGGTGCGCGCTCAGCTCTTCGACCCGGCCCGACCCATCAAGACCAAGGACCGCTCCGACCCCTCTACCTACTACGGCCCCGGCTCCCGGGCGGTCAACTCACTGGTGGCCGACGGCTGCATCATCGAGGGCGAGGTGGTCAACTCCATCGTGTTCCGGGGCGTCCGCATCGAGAAGGGGGCCAAAATTCAGAACTGCATTCTGATGCAGGGGTCGGTCATCCACCAGGACGCCGTCCTGAAGTATGCCATCACGGATAAAAATGTGCGGGTGAACCAGGGCAGGATGCTTATGGGTCACGAAACGTATCCCCTGGCCATCGCAAAGAATGCCGTGGTATAGGATAAAAGGCAGCGCGAGAGCAATGAAGCCACGCGTACTGCGGCAGACCGGCCGCCAAGGTTGGCCGGATGGAAAGGAGCGTTCCAAATGAATATACTGTTTGCTGCTTCCGAGGTAGCCCCCTTTATCAAGACAGGCGGACTGGCCGACGTGGCCGGCTCTCTCCCCAAGCATCTGGCCGCTCAGGGCCATGACGTGAAGGTCATCCTTCCCCTCTATGAGGGCATCGGTCCGGAGTGGAGGAAACAGATGAAGTTCCTCCTGCACTTCAACGTGCGGGTGGCTTGGCGGAACCCCTACTGCGGTCTGTTCGAGCTACGGCGGGACAACGTGAGCTATCTGTTCGTGGACAACGAATACTACTTCAAGCGGGCCGCCATCTACGGCCATTACGACGACGGCGAGCGGTTCACCTACTTCTCCCGGGCCATTGTGGAGACCCCCGCCCACCTGGACTGGCACCCCGACGTGATCCACTGCAACGACTGGCAGACCGCACTGGTGCCCATCTACCTGCTGGAGGAGCGGGAGCGGGTCTGGGAGCTCCGCGGCACCAAGAGCGTCTTTACCATTCACAACATCGAATACCAGGGCCGCTACGGCGATCAGGTCCTGGAGGACCTGCTGGGCCTGAACAAGGGCTATATGAATGAGCATATGCTGGCCTATTATGGGGACGTGAACCTGATGAAGGGGGCCATCTTCGCCGCCGACTATGTGACCACGGTCTCCCCCACCTATGCCGGCGAGCTGCAGTACCCCTTCTACGCCCACGGGCTGGAGGGTGTGATCGCCCACAACGGGTATAAGATGCGGGGCATTCTCAACGGCCTGGATACCGGCCTGTACGACCCGGCTCAGGACAAGGGCCTGGCGATGTGCTATTCCGCAGGGAACCTGGAGGGGAAAAAAGCCTGCAAGGCGGCCCTGCAGCAGGCGGTGGGCCTGCGGGAGGACCCCAACGTGCCCATCATCGCCTGCATTTCCCGCCTGGTGAAGCACAAGGGCTTCGACCTGGTTACCGCCGCCATCCATGAGATCATGGGAATGGATGTGCAGATGGTGGTGCTGGGCACCGGTGAGTGGAACTATGAGGAGGCGTTCCGCCACGCCGAGAGCCAGTACCCCAGCCGCTTTGCCGCCCGCATCCAGTATTCCGCCGCCCTGTCCACCGCCATCTACGGCGGCGCGGACATTTTCCTCATGCCCTCCATCTCCGAGCCCTGCGGCCTGAGCCAGATGATCGCCATGCGCTACGGCACCGTACCCGTGGTGCGGGAGACCGGGGGCCTGAAGGACACCGTACCTCCCTACCGCTGGGACGCCGGCGAGGGCCGGGGCTTCTCCTTTGCGGACATCAACGCCCACGATATGGTGTGGGTCATCCGCGAGGCCGTGGACCTGTACCATCAGAATCAGGCGGCCTGGAAAAAGCTCCAGATCGCGGGGATGACCGCCGACTTCAGCTGGGACGGTCCCGCCCGGGAGTATGAGGATATCTACTGTTCCATCACCGGCCTGCCCCGGCCGGAGCCTGCAGCCGCAGCGGAGCCGGAGCCCGTGGTTCAGCCGGACGTCCCCGCGGATCTCGCGGAGGCTGCGCCCGTTCCGGCAGAGGAGCTGTCTGCACAAGCGCCTCAGACCACGGGGGAGCCTGCGCCCCAAAAGGCTGCGGCGAAAAAGCCCGCTGCCCGCAAGCCCGCCGCCCGCAAGTCGGCGGCCAAGGCGGAAAAGGCCGCTGGGAAAAAGTCGGTGGCCCGGAAGTCCGCGGCAAAAAAGCCCGCGGCCGGGCAGGCGGAGCCAGATAAGCCGGAGGGCTGAGGCGTCCGGTCGGACGGTTGACAGCCGGCGTGTCCCTGTGATACACTTGGCCCGCAAACAGGTAAGCCATCCATGGACGCGGAGCGGTCTGGGGGCCGCTCCGCGTCCAATCTGTCTGAATAGGAGACAACCAAACCATGCCAGAGTATACAAAGAAAGATTTGGAAGAACTCATCATCGGCAAGCTGCGCCGGAACTTCGGCCGTGACGTGGACGAGGCCACCGCCATTCATATGTTCAAGGCTTGCGCCATGGTGCTGCGGGACATCATGTCAGCCCGGCAGCTCAAGACCGAGGACAAGGTGCAGCGCACCCACGCCCGCCAGATCCACTACCTGTCCCTGGAGTTTCTGATGGGCCGCTCTCTGATGAAAAACGCCTACAACCTGGGCGTTCTGGAGGAGCTGAAGGGGGCCATCGAGGATTTGGGCTTCTCCGCCCCCGACCTCTTTGAAATCGAGCCCGACGCTGGGCTGGGCAACGGGGGCCTGGGCCGCCTGGCCGCCTGCTATCTGGACTCTATGACCACCCTGGAGATCCCAGCCACCGGCTATACCATCTGCTATGAGTTGGGCATCTTTAAGCAGAAGATCATCGACGGCCAGCAGGTGGAGCTGGCCGACAACTGGCTGCCTGTGGGCGACGCCTGGCTCATCCCCAAGGTGGATGAGACGGAAAAGGTCCACTTTGGCGGCCGGGTCAAGGACGTCTGGGACGAGAACGGAGGCCACCGGGTGGCGTACGAGGGCGGCACCGACGTATTGGCCATCCCCCGGGACATGGAGATCGCCGGTTACGGCACCGAGCACACCAACGTCCTGCGGCTGTGGGACGCCAAGAGCCCCGACCCGGTGGATATGAAGCTCTTCTCCACCGGCCAGTATCTGAAGGCGGTGGAGCAGCAGGCCATGGCCGAGGTCATCGCCAAGGTGCTCTACCCCGAGGACAACCACTACGAGGGCAAGTCCCTGCGGCTCAAGCAGCAGTATTTCTTCGTCTCCGCCACCGTCCAGTCCATCTGCCGCAAGCACAAGGCGGAGTACGGCACCCTGCGCAATTTCCATGAAAAGCACGTCATTCAGATCAACGACACCCACCCCACCCTGGTCATCCCTGAGCTCATGCGCATCCTGCTGGACCAGGAGGGCTACGGTTGGGACGAGGCGTGGCACATCGTCACCCACACCGTGGCCTACACCAACCACACCATTCTCTCCGAGGCCCTGGAGCGCTGGCCCCAGCAGCTCATCGAGACCCTGCTGCCCCGCATCTGGCAGCTTCTGATCGAGATCAGCAATCGCTATCAGGCCCAGCTCAACGAGGCGTTTCACGGCGACCAGGCCAAGGTGCGGGACATGGCGGTGATCTGGGGCGGCGAGGTCCGTATGGCCAACCTGTGCATCTGCGCCTGTTTCGCCGTCAATGGGGTGTCCGCTCTTCACTCGGAGATCCTGAAAAAGGACGTCTTCCACGACGCCTATACCCAGAACCCAGGCAAGTTCAAGAACGTTACCAACGGCATCGACCACCGGCGCTGGCTGTCCGAGATCAACCCCGCGCTGGACGCGCTGATCCGGGAATGCTGCGGCGGGGACGACTACCTGCTCCGCCCCGACGCCGTTCAGAAGCTGGAGAAATACCGGGACGACCCCAGCGTACTCAAGCGCCTGGCCGATATCAAGGCGGAGAACAAGCGCGCCTTTGCCAACTATGTGGCCCGTGAGACCGGCGTCATCCTCAATACCGATGCCATGTTCGACGTGCAGGTCAAGCGGCTGCACGAGTATAAGCGCCAGCTCCTGAACGTGCTGCACATCACCTATCTGTACCAGCGGCTCAAGGCCGACCCCAACTTCCAGTTTACCCCCCGGGTGTACCTTTTCGGAGCCAAGGCCGCCCCCGGCTACGCCGTGGCCAAGCAGATCATCCACCTGATTAACTCTCTGTCCGCCACCATCAATGCCGATCCGGTGTGCCGGGACCGGCTCCAGGTGGTGTTCCTGGAAAATTACCGGGTCTCCCTGGCGGAAAAGCTGATGCCCGCCTCCGAGCTCTCCGAGCAGATTTCCACCGCCGGTAAGGAGGCCAGCGGCACGGGCAATATGAAGTTCATGATGAACGGCGCGCTGACCATCGGCACCCTGGACGGGGCCAACGTAGAGATGCACCAGCAGGTGGGGGACGAGAACATCTTCCTGTTCGGCCTCAAGGCCGACGAGGTGGCGGAAAAGAAGGCCAGAGGCTACCGCTCCTACGAGTATTACATGCAGGACGCGGCCCTCAAGGCGGTGATCGACCAGATTGCCCGGGGCTTCGACGACGGCGTGGCCTATACGGATCTGACCAACCGGCTTCTCTTCGGCAACGGAGCGCCCGCCGACGAGTATATGCTCCTGGCCGACTTTGCCAGCTATCGGGACGCCCAGGCCCGGGCGGGGCAGGCGTACCTGGACCCCAAAGATTGGAGCCGTATGGCCCTCATCAACATTGCCCGGTCCGGCATCTTTGCCGCCGACCGCTCCATCCGGGACTACGCCCGGGACATTTGGCATGTGCCGGTCAAACCGTAAAGAAGCGCCCGGAGCGGGTAAAGATACTTTTGTCTTTGTTGAACAACAGCATGACACCGCGGTGTCATGCTGTTGTTCTTTTGCGCCATTCTCTGGAAAAATGCCCGGAGTAGGGCCGGGATCAGGTCGGGCGGTTCAATGTACTTCCATACAATCTTTAGAAAACTCTGCATAAAATTTTTGTCAAGCGTCCGCTTGCCTGTTACATGGTGGCCCTGACGATATCATCCGACTGCTCTGCGCCGCTCAGCCGGAGCGTTTTCCACCCCCGGTACTGCGTCCAGGGGGAGAAGGCCCAGGCATAGGGCAGCAGTATAGCCTCGCAGCCGGCATAAATGGCGCTGCCCAGCCCCGGCCAGTCGGGAAACCATGCGGCGCTGTAGCCCAAAAGGGCAGTGTAGGCCATGCCCACTCCGCAGCCGCACAGCACTCCATAGCCCAGTGACACCCCAGCCAGGGCGGGCCACCGCCCCATCCGGAGAGTAGATGGTCGATTACCAGGGGCCCATCCCAAAGAGCATCCGCTTTACTCGAAATACCCTGGAGATTGTTTTAAATGTGTCAATCTGTGTCATGCAGATGTTGTTTTGGTTTCCGCAATTCACCAAAAGCAAGTCGCGTTTTTCTTGACAAGTCCATGAGACAAATGTAAAATAAAAAGGAAGAGACAACTGTCTCGAAAGAGAGGAGGGGAGTTGAGTGAGCTTACAGCGGCTGCCTGACGCGGAGCTGGAGGTCATGCAGGCCCTGTGGGGGCAGAAAGCCTATCCCGTTTCCTCCGGGGAACTGATGGCGGGGCTGTCGGGGCGGCACTGGCAGACCGCCACTCTGCTCAAGCTGCTCTCCCGCCTGGAGGAACGGGGCTTTGTAGGGCGGGAAAAGGCGGGAAGGGCCAATTTGTACCACCCCCTGGTGTCCCGCCAGGACTATCTGGCCCTGGAAAGCCGATCCTTTCTGGAGCGGCTCCACGGCGGGTCCCTGCCCTCCCTGGTGGCGGCCCTGATGGACAGCCGGGCCGTTGGCCGGGAGGATCTGGCGGAGCTGGAGGCGCTGCTGCAGGAGAGGCGAGGGGAACCGGCGGAGCGGAGGGAATAGGATGGAGCAGTTTTTATCCATGCTGGCGGAGGTCTCCCTGGCCATGGCGGTGGTCATCGCCGTTTTGCTGGCGCTAAGCCGGGTGTTGGAGCGCCGATTTGTGCCCCAGTGGCGGTGCTGGGCCTGGCTGGCGGTGGCCCTGCGACTGTGTCTGCCGTTCAATCTGAGCCTGGCCCAGGCCCCGGTGGTGCTGGAAGCGCCCCGGACGGCGGTGCGGGTGGAGCGTCAGGTGTCACCGGAGGCCGGCCCCGCCCGGTGGTCCTGGAACACCAGCCCGGCAGCGGCTGGGGCCCCTTCGATGGAGCGGGTGGTCCGGACGGAGGATGGGCCCGCGGGCTCCGGAGGGGAAGACGCCGCCCCGGTGGTCGAGGTGCGGCGCATCCCCGCCGAATGGCTGCTGGCGTTCCTGTGGGGCGCGGGGGCTCTCCTGTTTTTGGGGGATCAGATTCTGCACTGCCGGGCGTTCCGGCGCCGCATACGGCGCTGGAGCCGTCCCGCGGGGACGTATGGCGGAATCCCGCTGTTGGAGTGCGGCCTGGTGGGGACGCCCCTGCTGATGGGCTGGCTCCGTCCGGTCATTGTAACGCCGACCGGCGGGGCGGAGGAGGCGGAGGAGGCGGACCAGTACGTTAAGCTTTCGGAGCAGATCCTTCTGGCGGGCGAGGCCATGACGGCGGAGGAATACCAGAAGGCCCAGGAGCTCTACCTGACAGCCAGGGATCTCTCAAG
>OLSB01001668.1_pt1 | contig 20598 bp, 17 predicted proteins | sample 1672071 | NCBI WGS metagenome assembly OLSB01 (sample SAMEA3136642, study PRJEB25190) | human gut metagenome | biome: human gut; feature: human-associated habitat; material: faeces | place: Austria | collected 2013 | reverse complement strand
GGACGAAAAATATAATGAAACTTGGAATCGTAGGCTTACCTAACGTAGGTAAATCAACATTATTTAATGCAATAACTCAGGCAGGTGCAGAATCGGCAAACTATCCGTTCTGTACGATAGAACCGAATGTGGGAATAGTGGACGTTCCTGACAAAAGGCTTGACGTGCTTGCAAAAATGTATGATCCTGAAAAAATAACTCCGGCATTTATAGAATTTGTTGATATAGCGGGTCTTGTAAAAGGCGCATCAAGAGGAGAAGGTCTCGGAAACAAATTTTTGTCGCATATAAGAGAAGTTGATGCAATCATTCACGTTGTGCGCTGCTTTGATGACACAGAGATAGTCCATGTTGACGGAAGCGTTGACCCTGTGCGTGACATTGAAACTATAAATCTGGAGCTCATATTTGCGGATCTTGAAACGGTGGATAAAAGATTTGAAAGACTCGGAAAACTTCTTAAAACCGGTGAGAAAAAATATGCACAGGAGGCAGAAGTTTTAAAGAGACTGAAAGAAACGCTTGAAGCCGGAAAACCTGCGCGTGCACTGGAACTTTCAGACGATGAAGCGGAACTTATACGCGATATGAGTCTTCTTACTCAAAAGAAAGTTATATATGCCGCAAATATGAGCGAAGACGGTATTGCAGATGCCGAAAACAACGAATATTTAAAGCGCGTGCGTGAGTTTGCTGCTGCCGAGAATTCTTCCGTACTTCCGATTTCTGCAAGAATTGAAGAAGAAATTTCAACACTTGACGACGATGAGAGGGAAATGTTCCTTTCGGAAATGGGACTTGAGGCTTCAGGACTTGACCGACTTGTGGAAAAAAGCTATGATTTATTGGGACTCATAAGCTATCTTACGGCAGGACCCAAAGAGGTTCGTGCGTGGACTATAAAGAAAGGAACGCGCGCACCGCAGGCGGCAGGAAAAATTCATTCGGATTTTGAAAAAGGATTTATTCGCGCCGAAGTGGTTTCGTATGACGATCTTCTTGAATGCGGAAGTCAGCTTGCGGCAAAAGAAAAGGGGCTTGTAAGAAGTGAAGGCAAGGAATATGTTATGCAGGACGGAGACGTGGTTGTATTCAGATTTAATGTTTAAACTGTGCCGAGACACAGCGAAACGGAGAGTATTATGTTTATAAAAGATATAGAAAAAAATAAGGATACTGTTTTGTCATTTGAAATTTTTCCGCCGAAACCGGATACGCCTTTTGAAAGCGTTACGGAAGCCGCGCGAAAGCTGGCATTAAAAAAGCCTGATTTTATAAGCGTTACATACGGTGCCGGCGGCTCTTCAAGAGATAATACCTTTGCATTGGCATCGTTTATTCAGGATGAACTTAATGTTACATCGCTTGCTCATCTTACATGCGTGGGAACGGCAAAAGAAACGCTCGGAGATATACTTTCCGAGCTTTCCGAAAGAAAAATTCAGAATATTCTGGCATTGCGCGGAGATTTCCCGCCGGGACAGGATGACATGTGTCTGGATTTTAAACATGCTTCGGATTTGATTTCCGAAATAAAAAAATTCGATGACTTTTGTGTTGGCGGAGCATGTTATCCCGAGGGGCATACGGAGAGCGACAATATTGTAACCGATCTAGAAAATCTTAAATATAAAACTGCCGCGGGGGTTGATTTTCTTGTTTCGCAGCTGTATTTTGACAACGACGTTTTTTATAATTTTCTGTATCGTGCCGCAGCACGAGGCATTGAGGTTCCGGTCCATGCCGGGATAATGCCTGTTGTAAACAGAAATTCGGTTAAAAGAATGTGCCGTCTGTCGGGAGCAACACTCACGCCGAAATACAGAAATATGCTTGATAAGTATTATGACAAGCCGGAGTCTCTGCGAAAAGCGGGAATTGTTTACGCAAGCGAGCAGATAATAGATCTTGTTGCAAACGGAGTTTCGGGCATACACGTTTACACTATGAACAAGCCCGATATTGCCGAGGAAATTATGTACAATCTGAAAGGAATTATTTAATGCTGATTTCGGATACACTTAGATTTATGGGAGCAGGCAGTGACTCGTCTCCCGAAACAATCGAACTTGCAGAAACTGCGATTGAAAAGGTACGAAGCGTTTCTACGCCCGTAAGCAGACTTACAGTTATTAATTCCGATAATAAAGAGCTTTTGCGCGGCGCAGACATTGAAAAACATCTTTGCGGCTGCTCAAAAGCTTTCGTTTTAATCGCAACTTTGGGTCCCGGTGTTGATTTGCTGATTCGCAAAACACAGCTTCAGAGCATGCGTGAAGCTGTGGCTGTTGATGCGGCGGCTTCGGCATGTCTTGAAGAATACTGCGATGAAATTTGCGCAAAACTTGCCGAAAGCAATTCGATTACAATGCGTTTTTCTCCGGGATACGGAGATTATCCGATAGAAGTGCAGCCGCAGCTGCTGGCCTTTTGCGGCGCAGAGAAAATAGGGCTTACATGCAGCGGTTATATGATGATTCCGACAAAATCGGTATCGGCAATAATAGGTATAAAGGATGAAAACTATGAGGAACTTAATCGGTAAAAAAATGCTTTTTATTGACGGGGGGCTCGGCACTATGATTGGTAAAACAGATGTGCTGCCCGAGATTTTGAATATCAAAGAACCCGAAAGAATAAAAAAAATTCACACGGCATACCTTCAAAGCGGTGCCGATATAATAACGTCAAACACATTCGGTGCCAACAGGTTTAAGCTGCAGAATTATTCCGTTTCCGAAATTGTTGAAGCGGCAATGCGGAATGCGCGCGAATGTGCGGAAAAATTCGGACGCGGTTTTGTTACGCTGGACGTAGGGCCGCTCGGAGCGCTTTTAAAGCCTATGGGAACTGTGGATTTTGAAGATGCCTATTCCGCTTTTGCTGAAACTGTTACGGCAGGACAAAAATATGCCGATATGATTTCTCTTGAAACATTTACGGATATTTATGAACTTAAAGCGGCGGTTCTCGCCGCAAAAGAATGCAGCTCATTGCCCGTTTTGGCGTCTGTAAGCCTCGACAAAGACGGGAAAATGCTCTGCGGCGCCGATATTATATCGGTTGTTGCTATGCTTGAAGGCTTAAGAGTTGATGTAATAGGCCTCAACTGCGGTTTCGGTCCCGATAAATATAAGCCTATATTTGAGAAGCTCCAAAAAATTTCGAGTACGCCCATTGCCATTGTTCCGAATGCCGGACTGCCGCGCTTTGTAAACGGCGAAACGGTTTTTGATTTGGATGCGGAGGCTTTTTCCAATATTATGCGTGAATTTGCCGAAAGGGGAGCTCAACTTCTCGGCGGCTGCTGCGGTACGACGCCGGAACATATTCGGCTGACGAGAGAAAAATGCAGCGGAGTTAAAATGAAATTGCCCGAAAATAAGAATATTACGTTCGTATCAAGCTTCGGGGCTGGGGTCGAAATCGGCAAAAGACCGATTGTAATAGGAGAGCGGATTAACCCGACGGGAAAGAAAAAACTTAAAGAAGCTTTGAGAAATAACGATATTGAATATATATTAAAAGGGTATTTCTCAGCAGGAGAACGGCGCTGATGTGCTGGACGTTAATGTCGGACTGCCGGAAATAGACGAAACGGCAATGATGAAAAAAGCCGTTTTTGAACTTCAGAGTATTTTGAGCATACCGCTTCAGATTGACAGCAGCTCGCCCGAAGCGCTGGAAGCCGCTATGCGTATTTATAACGGAAAGCCCATGATAAACTCCGTTAACGGCAAAAAAGAATCTATGGATGCAGTTTTTCCGCTTGTGCAAAAATACGGAGGTGTTTTGGTCGGACTTACGCTTGATGAGGACGGAATACCCGAAAAAGCCGAAGGCAGATTTAAAATTGCCGAAAAAATTATAAACGAAGCGGCAAAGTACGGAATAGATAAAAAAGATATTATTATAGATCCGCTGACGCTTACCGTCTCGTCAGAGCCTTCCGCACCGCGCGAAACTTTGCGCGCCGTAAATATGATACACGAAAAGCTTCACGCTCACACGGTTTTGGGTGTTTCAAATATTTCGTTCGGACTTCCGGAACGTCCGACAGCAAATACGGCATTTTTAACAATGGCAATGCATTCAGGACTTTCGGCGGCTATTATGAATCCTTTATCTTCTCAAATGATGGGTGCCGTTGCGGCATTTAACGCGTTGATGGGATTTGATGAAGACTGCAGAAATTATATAGAAAGGTTCAGCGAAACCGAAAAAAACGAAAAAGCTGCGTTTACAGAGCTTTCTCTGCGCGATATTATAGAGCTGGGTCTTAAAAGCGCGGCATATGACAAAACTCTTGAAATGCTTAAAAATACAGACGGACTTGAGATTATAAACGGGCACATAATTCCGGCTCTTGATGCGGTAGGAAAAGGATTTGAAGAAAAGAAAATTTATCTTCCGAGTCTCCTCTCATCTGCGGAAACGGCAAAAAATGCATTTGCCGCAATTTCCGATTCATCAAAGGAGACAAAAAGCGGAGAAGATAAAATTCTGCTTGCCACCGTTCACGGCGATATTCACGATATAGGAAAAAATATTGTGAAGCTTTTGCTTCAGAATTACGGTTTTGATGTTGTGGATCTCGGAAAAGATGTGGAAAGCGAAAAGATTGTTGAATGTGCCGTCCGCGAAAACATACATCTTATAGGACTTTCGGCGCTTATGACTACAACCGTTTCTTCTATGGAGGAAACAATAAAAGCACTGAGAGAAACGGGCAAAGATTTTAAAATTGTTGTGGGCGGTGCCGTGCTCACGCGCGAGTACGCCGATATGATAGGCGCCGATTGCTACGCGCCCGACGCGCTTGCAACCGTAAATTATGCAAAAAAAATATTCGGCAGAAATTAGTAATTAAAAAGAGTGCGTGAAGCTTTTAAAAAGTATATCCGCACCCCCCTTGACACAGCGGATTATTTATGGTAGACTTTTATATAAACGAATAATAGCTTCGAATTTTACATACTGGAGATACTGATGAATTATAACAAAGCGCGCAAAAGCAGTACAATTGTTTTTATATTTTTATGGGTTACTTATTGCTTGACAACCATGTCAAAAATGGCGTTTTCTTCGGCAATGCCGTCAATAATAAACGATGGCTTGCTGACAAAAAGTCAGGCGGGCGCAATTTCTTCGGTATATTGGGTTGTTTATACCCTCGGTCAGGTTTGCGGTGGTTTTATTGCAGATAAATTTAAGCCGGAAAAGCTTATTGTTTTGGGTATTTTCGGAACAGCTTCCGTTTGTGCCGTTTTTCCGTTTGTCGGCGGATTTATACCAATGCTTGTTGTCTGGGGCTTGTTCGGCTTTATTCAGTTTGGTCTGTGGCCTGCAACGGTGGTCATTTTATCAAAGGGTATTTTAAAAGAGCATATGGAAAAAGCGCATCATTATATTACGTTCCCGTATTGTGTCGGCACGGCGCTCAGTTATGCATTTGCGTCGGCTCTTTCGAAATTCGGCTGGCAGGCTTTGTTTATTGTGAATGCCGCTATAGATCTTGTCCTTGCAATTCTTTTTATTATTGCATATTTGCGTCACGGAAAGCCTCTTTACGAATATATTGACAAATATGATTTTCGTGAGGTTGTTTCGGGCAAGGCACCCAAGAGTGATATTAAAAAAATTGGTCATTTTCTGAAAAACGGTCTGGCTGTCATGATAATGATTTCACTTGTAAGAGCCACTTTAAGCACCGGATTAACCACATGGGTTCCCACAATGCTTATAGAAACAAAAGGCGTTGCAACAACACTTTCGCTGATTTTCACAATACTTGTTTTAATATCAAATTTTTTCGGCATTTATCCCGCAGAAAAGATTCTGTCTTATCATAAGGGAAATGAAATGAAAACGCTCGCGGCTATGTATGCCGTTGCATTTCCGTTTATTTCGTTACTTCTGCTTCGTGATTTTATTCCCGTTGCCGTGATAGTAATTATGCTTATGATTGTTACAACTATTTCATATTCCTGCGGAAGCGTTATATTAAGTCAAAGTGTTTCATACAGATATACAAAGTATAATTTTACAGGAACATCGGCGGGACTGATAAATGCCGGGGCTGCTTTGGGAAATGTTATTTCCATCTTCGGATACGGTGTGCTCATTGACAGCGTAGGATGGACGAAAACAATAATTATCTGGATTTGCCTTGCCGCCTTTGTTGTAATTACGGCACTTTTGTCAAAAAAGACCTGGACGCGATTTATCGAAGAAAATTAAGTGTTTTGTAAGCGGAACGGCATAGGCGTTTACTTTGACGCATTTTCTGCAATGCCGCTTTTACAGATTTTAAATAATATTAAAAAAAATATTGACTTGCAAATAAAATGGGTGTATAATTTAAACGTTGTGACAAATGGGGGTATAGCTCAGTTGGGAGAGCGCTTGCTTCGCATGTAAGAGGTCCGGGGTTCGAATCCCCGTATCTCCACCACGTCGGAATGGACTTCGCTCCATTCCGATTTTTGCAAAAAAAAATCAGTCAAATGCTTCGTCATTCCTCCTTTGTCGCAAAAGGCTACGTTCACGTCCGCTACTCATTTGCAAGCACATTCATAAGCCTTTGGCTCACTACCAACCTTTTGCGAGAGCGCCTACGGCGCAAATATCTCTGTGGTTCGTTTTTTGTTTTTCCTTACACGTTTTTCTATATTAACACTTCCAAAGAGGTATTCGTAAGAAATTAATAATTAAAAAGAGAGTGCGGGAAATCATATTAATGATGTGACCCCAAAAAGTTAGACTTTTTATAGCGTAGTAGTTCTGCTGACTGCTACGCTATTTTTATGCAGCCAAGGCGTTGAGCCGATACTCAACCGGACTCATCCACCCAAGTTTCTCTTTTATCCTTTTCTCGTTGTAATATTTTATATATCTTTCGATAGCTCCTTTAAGCTCATCGAAACTGTAATATGTAGTTCCGTAATACATTTCCTGCTTTAATATTCCAAAGAAATTTTCCATATCAGAGTTATCATAGCAATTCCCTTTACGAGACATACTTTGAAAAATTCTGTTTTCCTTTAAATTAAGGGAATATGCATTCATTTGATATGCCCAACCTCTATCTGAATGGAATGTTCTTCTATATGGGCAATCAGATGTTATTTCTATTGCTTGTTGTTGTGCCGATAAAATGCTTGCTGCTGATGGGGTTTTGCTTATTCCATAATACCATGCGTCATCGGATACATCGGAAAACGGCAGAGAAATATCTTCTAAATACTTGCTGCCCTTAAATCCGCAGTCCTCGCAGTAGAACATATTTTCACCGAAAATATCCTTTTCGGTCATGCTTTCAACCAAAGCGTTATGCATGATTGAAAATCCGAAATCATTGCCGCCTTTTGCATCGGAAATTTTATCCGTCAGCATTTCAAGATTTGCAGTACACGGAACCGTAAAATTAAGATACCCGGTTCCAATAAACACGTCATACCCGAACGTAACATTTTCACTGCCCAGTACAACATCCGTAAGACAATCACAGTTTGCAAAAGCACGGTCAGCAATCGTTCTTACAGATGCCGCAATATCCACATAGGTCGCGCTGCATCCCTCGAAAGCGCTTTCTCCGATTTCTTCTATTCCATCTTCCATATATACTGTGGAAATGCCTAAATCAAAGCACATCATTTCTCCGATTTTCCGTATTGGCATTCCGTCAATGTCGGACGGAACCGAAACAAGCTCATCACCGTAATAGGCTGTAACCACGCCGTCTGAAGTATAGTCAAAAATGCCGCTTGACGATTTATATGTCCTTGACTCCGCAAAGGCGATAGTATTTGTCAGCAAAATTATTGCTGTTAAAAGTGTTGTAATTTTTCTCATTTACTTCACCTCTTTTCTTTTTACCCCAGAACATTCTTAATTGCCGCATCGGCTTTTGCCACAAGCTCCTCGCGTCCGTGATAAAAGCTGTTTTCCATGGCTTCCGCAATTCCCTCCGCATCCTGACGCATTGCTTCGGCGCCGCCGTCCTTGTTTGCCATCATATTTTTCAGATTTCCGGCAATGGATGCCGCCATCCGTACGTCTGCCTGATTTTTCTTGAAACTGGCTTTGATAGAGCCGAATCCCGTTTTTCCTAAAATTTTATCAAGACATTTCATCATAGCATCATGTGAGCCCTTGCTTGACGGTACCTTAAAGTCATACAATCCGACCACATCGTGAAATATAAAGTGCGTTTCGAATTTTTCCACATTTTTTCCGTCCGTACCTTTTTCAAATCTTGTTTCGCCCTCGCAAATTTCAAGATCTGCGATTCTAAACACCATATAAAACGGTGTGCCTCCCCAGAGGATAATTCTGCCGCGCTTTTCGGTAATGCACATAAGTCCTGTGTTTTTATCCACCAAAACACGCTTGGAAAGAAACTTTTCCGCAGCCTTGTTACCCGCAAAATATGCGTCATAGAGTTTCTTTCCGTTTTCCAACTATTTCATGTGTTCCTTGTAATCGTATGTAGTTCTCTCCAAAGGAACGAAAAACGGACTTGTTTTCTTTACACAATCCCGACAAATGAATTCTCTGTCCGCAAGCTATACCTGTTTCATAAGACCTATTTCTGCACCACATATTGAGCAATTTTTCTTAGCCATAATTTTCTACCTCCAAATTATTTTTTATTTTGTATTACATCAAAAGCTTCCGCTTCTTCCGCCATGTGTTCTTCCCGAGGATGACGTGTGTGTGCTACTTTCCTTCGGTTTTTCTCTTTTTGAAACCGTGCTGTAAAGAAATATGTCACGGGAATTGCTTATATTCATACTTCCCGGCTTCATATAATTCGCCGCTCCCGGCTGCATGACAGCCGTATTCATTTTCGAGAGCTTGCGTGTCATGAATGCGAACGCTGCTGCCAAGGGAATCAAAATAATCCCCGCGATAACATACAGTATATTTATTTTCTTTTTATACGGCTCTCCGTTTGCCGCCATGCCCATAAGCTCTGCGCACTTATCGGCATATACCATACCGGCTTGATAATAATCGCCTTTTTTCAGATAAGGCAGCATTGCTTCGTCGATATATTCTAGACCGTCATCGTTAAAGATTTCTATCGTCCTGCCGCAGGTGGAAAATGCATATTCATGGGTTGTTTCACAAACGAAGTATAAAATGCCGTCGTAATTTTCGCCGACTCCATATTCGTAGGAATCATAGATATCGTCCGCCTCGGCTTGTGCGTCCTCCGTTATCATTTCATCGCTGATAATGAAGGCAACGTCAACATTGTATGTATCCCGCAAGGCGGCAAGTTTGTCCGAAAGCTCGATGTATTCGCTTTCGGACAGCATATTTGGAACATCTATAAGCTCAGGCGGATGTTCCGCCGACACCGAAAACGGAAAGGCAACAGCGCATATAACAAGGAACAACAGAATAAAAGAACTTATTCTTTTCATCTTCTCACCCCCTTACAGCAATCCGAAAAGCTTTGCGGCGGCTATGCAAACCACAAGACCGATCGCATATACTTTTCCGAAATACAGCCATTTTTTCTTTTTATCCACCGGATATCTCCCAACTGTTTTTCCTGTCTGCCCGTTTATGGCATATTTATAATTTTCACCCTGATATTTGATGTTAAGCATCCATACCGGAAGAAGTGAATACCTGATTTTTCCGTTTGAAAAACTTACATACGAGGTTTCGGGAATAACAGCTGAATAGCCCGCCGCCGTTTGGGCAAAGGTATCTTCGGTGCTTTTTTTAACGCGTTCATTTGCTCTGTCGATACTTTCCTCTGCCGTTACATCATACTTGTCGGCAAGATATCCGGAAAGGTATGCTGTATTAAAGTCTACCGCATCCGTATAATCAAAGGGTTCTACCGCTTCCATATAGGCGTCGTCCGCCTTTTTCGAGCCGTCCACCGGAATGTTTGCAAAGCAGATGCTTCCCGAGCGGATCAGCTTATAGAAATCGGTTTTGGTGTATTCGTAATTTGCATCGCTCCAATGCGTCATTCGTTGTGCACTATAGCGTATATCCGCATTGCAGTCGCAGTCAAACATCCAAAACGGTATGTATACTCCCGCCATTTCTTCAATTTTCTTTTTTTCCTTAAACTCATTGGGAAGAAAGGGTGCGTTTTTATACGCTTTTTCAAACTCAGCCATAGCCGCTTTTTTATCCACCTTAAACGGAATTACATAATCCGGGCGAAGTGAACCCTCAAACTGTCCTTTGACAATGGTGGAGTTGCCGCAGTAGGGGCAGACCGTTGAACCCAGCGTGTCATCCCCCGTAATCTCCGCACCGCATGAGGGGCAGGAATAGGAAGAAAGATTGACCGCCTCGCTCTCCTCAAAGCTCCTCGGCTCGTAATGCTCCCAGTCATACTTTGATGAGGTCATGCCGTTTTCGTCTGCTTCATCAAGCTGTTTCATAGTATCAAGGTCAAAATCCGTTCCGCAGGACTCGCAGTGCAGATTCTGATTTGCTGCGTGAAACGCAAGCGGAGCGCCGCAGCATGGGCATTTGTAGCTTTGAATAGTGTCCATTGTTTTACCTCCTGTTTTTGTTTAGAGCGCCAAGGAATTGCATAAAGGATGTATGCTGTTCTCGTCGTTATTTTCTTTACTTACCGGTTTTTCTCATAACAGTATCATTTTATTTATACCTGCATGTAAAACCAAGCGGTTTCATAGATGACAAATTATCCCAAATCATAATATTTGCATATGCCGCAGAATTATATGTACTGTTCAGTAACTCAAACTGCCACTGTTTAGTAAGATTAAACATGTTAAATACTGTCAAACTGTTTTCTCCCGCCTCAAGATTATATCCGTCACTTACAAAAATTCTTATAAGTTTTCCGTTTTTATTATAGAATGCAGCTGCAAAGCATACGGTTTTTGCCTCGGGCGCTGTAACAGTAAGATTTATATTATTAATGTTTTTAATTTTAAATCTCGGCGCTGTTGCGGTATACGAACATCTTGCAATCAGCCGGATTCCTGTATTTTCGTATGCATCGTATTCTTTTCCGTTTATTTTTATTTTGTTGTTGCCGAAAATATAGTTTTCCGTTGTCTTTATGGGAACATGAAGATAATATGTCGTTCCCTCTACGGCAACAGTGTCGGAAGAAAGCTTGTTTGTAACGCCGTACGCGTCTGTTGGGTACCAGTAAAGAATACTCATTTCGTAGTTGTTTGAAGCCATTGTAAAATCGGTCCTTTGCGCAAGCGTACTGCCGCCTTCGGGCGGTTCAAAGAAGATTGCTGCATTGTTTATTACTCTTACATAAACAATCAGCTTGCTTGAACTCACACGGACATAATCTGTCATCTGCTGATCATTTACCGTCAAGTCAAGAGTGTCCGCAGTAAAAAATCCATTCAATGTTATTTTCGCAATATAGTTTTTACTCATATCAAATTTATCGGTCTCATTCATTGCGTTTGCGGCCGTATATGTATCACCCTTGCACCATGAAACAGAGTCAACTGAGAAACTGTCTTTATTAGGCGTATATACTACATCCGCGGGCGTTTCGCACTCATACATATTCGTCATTGCAAGCCTTGCCGCCTTTATTTTCTCGCTTTCCCACACGGCATAAGCTGTGCTTGCATCAGATACATTTACTTGCTCTCCTACGCCGTACAGCTTTCCGTCCACTCTCCATGCAACAAAACTGTCGTCGTCTTTGGTGTAGGTACATTCCGGCAGGATAAATTGCCCGTCAACAGTCAAAAGTTTTGACATACTTCCCGAGCCGCCGTTTGAGTTAAAATGAAGAGCGCACAACGGTTCCGGCAGATCAACCGCGAAAGTATTTGAGCTGACGACATAGTGCGGTGTACATTCTCTTCCGTTAATCGTTACCGGCGGCCACGGATATTTCAATTCAAACTCCGAGCCCGGTATTGACTTAAGCGTTATATTCAGGCGATATTCGTATCCTTTCGTAAGCTTCGAATTGGTTTTGTCAACCCATTCCGTTTCGCCTATCTTTCTGCCCTGCCACTGATAGGTGTCTATAACCGCTCCTTCCGAGGGGATGTATACATACGGGTTGAATACACCGTAGTAATAAGTAGGCACAGAAAGCTCTATTTCCGGTATCGGCGCTTTGCTGGTGCCCTTGACATGATCGCAATATTTACAGACGTCATTGACGTAGCTATGTCTTTCGTAACCGAGAAATTTTCCGCAGCCGTTGCAGGTTGTTCTATGGTGAGTTGCGCCGTAATATATATCGCTGCCGCTTGATACTTCGCCGTGTTCAGATGCCTCCTCATAGCTTATGCTTACATGCGTTACGGTAACAGTTGCTTTTTCGCTGTATACCTCTCCTGCACGGTTATATACCTTGCAGTAATATTCCACACTGCCCTGCCATGAAAAGCTGCTGTCTGTGGTAAGCTGTGCGCCGCTGCCAAGGCATACGGGGTCCTTGCCTTCAACCTGATAGTACCAAAGATACTTAAGCCCTTCCCCGCTTGCCCCAACGCTGAGGGTGACGCTTTGGTTGCATTTTTTCGTAACATTTTCGGGCTGCTTGGTAATCACCGGCAGTGCATATGTGGTTTTATATCCGCGGTCGGTACACACTCCGCCTTCAAAGTAGTGTTTGTATTTAAAGCTTTCAACATTAAAAATATAGGGGCACTCTTTGACCTTGCATTTATACCCGTGATAATCCTCGTCAATCGCACCGTAGAAATTCATATCCGCTTCATGCACATGGGAGCCGCCGTCAAGTGCATAGCCCCTCATAATTTGGATAACTACAACATCATCCTCGTCCGCAAAAACACTATAATCAACATTTTCCGTAAGCACCTTGCCGTTTACGGTAACCTTTGCGCTTTCGGAAAACTCATATCCGTCCTTCGGCGCAAGCACCAAAAGATAACCATATATTCCGGTGGAGGCAAAGCTTGTTATAATGCTTTCTTTTTCCAAATCACCCCAATAATGAATATCCGTGCCGCCGTAATTCTTTACCGTATAATTTGCTCCTGAGGGAATCGACAGATATTTGCAGCTGCCGTTTGCAACAGGAGTAGTATCTCCCGTAAGCGCCACTGTCGTAATTTCTGTTGCGGCAAACACTGTATTTGGCAGAGCCGAAAGCAGTATACAAAGTGCCAAAATTGTCGATAAAAATTTTTTTGTTTTCATAAAACCCTTCTCCTTTCAAATAGCGCCACATTGTTGCACAGTTCTCGGCTGTGGCTGTCCGAGAACCGCATACATGCCTTAATTTTACCGCATTAGCTTATGCCGCCTTTTACAAGGTGTCAACGACAGCTGATAAATACGCCGCTGAAACAGAGCTGTAAATAAAATTATCAATCAGACCGTCTTTTTTTGCCTGAAGCACTCGCCGTGCGAGCGTCTTTTCCGCATTTTCATCGACAATCAGGACAATTTTACACTGAGGACTGTAACACTTTACTTCATCCCTTATTTTGAGCCGTTCTTCCAGCATCCACGGAGTATATCCGGTTACTTCGCAAAGAAGCGCATACGGCTTGGAAAGATTACAAAGCTCTGCCGTTTTGTCCGGACTTTCCGACATTCGTACATCAAAATCGGAATCTGCCCTTTTTAAGGCTTGCGCAATTGCATCGGCAAAAAGATAGTTTTGCATATCTACAACAATCCGCCGCATTTCCTCACCCTTCTTTCTTTAAATAGGCATACTTATATCTTCTATAATGATATTATAAATGATTTCAAAAAAAACACATTCCCCAAATGGGTACTTTTGCAAAAAAAATTAAAAAAAAGCATCCAACTTTTTTATTTGGATGCCGTAAATTTCTATATTTTCATTAAAATCCGTTGACAATAACACGCTTACTCATCACCATGGCTGCAAGTTTTGTCTTGGAAGTGAAGCCTGTTTTAGACAGCATATTGCCGATATGCTTTTTCACACAATCCGATGTGACGCCGAGCTTTTCACCCATCTCTTTATAAGTCATTCCCTCCACCAACAAACGAAGGACATTTATTTCTGCTTCGCTGAATTCATAAACAGATGCATTTCCGATTTTCACCTCCGGAGTTCTGTCCGGATAGACAGATTCTCCGCTTACGGTCATTTCCATAACTTTCATCAGCTCTACACGGCTTATATCCTTATACCAAAGGCTGTCTGCGCCGACTTCTTTTGCTCTTTTCAAATATCCGACATCCAGCATAGATGTTACAATGATAACCTTAATTTTTGGAAATTGTGCTTTTAATGCTTTTGTCGCTTCAAATCCGCTTTCGTCGTTTTCCGTACAGACATCCATCAGCACAAGATCTACCTGCGTAGTTTTGCAGAAGGCTTTAGCAAGACTTGCCCCTGCTATAGAGCCGGCAAGCTTATACCCCTCCGCCTGATTTATGTAGTTCTCCATCGTTTCGCGCATCATGCGCTGATCTTCGACTATCAATACATTTATCATAACTTTTCCTCCGATTTGAGCGGGATTGATACCGTTAATTCAAATTGCGGCGAGTGCTTTACCTGCATCGTTCCGCCGCACTTTTCAATGCGAAATTTCAGTGAGGTTAAACCTCCGCCAAGAGAGATTTCGCCGTTTGGCACAGCTCCGTCGTTGGTTATAACGGCAACCGCCGTCCTCTCATCACCGGCAAGGTGCACATATAATTCTTTAGCTCCCCCGTGGCGCACCGCATTGGTCATACACTCTCGTATAGCTGAAATCAAGACTTCCGTGGCAGCATTTTGGGGAAGACTTCCGTCAAAAATTATTTTAATGCCTATACTGTACGCAGCACTCATAAGCCCGGCAACAGCATCCTGTTCTTCGGAAAGCTCAATTTCATGCCTTAAAAGACTGACGGCATTTTTCCAAGGTGTCAAATCAAATTCCTCCATTGGTCTGTTCTGCTGTAGGAAACGTCTTGTTGAAATTACGCTCCTGCCAATATCATCATGTACGCGCATTTTCATATTCAAAATCTCTTCTTCGCGTATCAGAGCTATGGTATTTGCAAAGAGACGGCGCATACGCTTTGCGTATTCTGCAAGGGCAATATTATCCTGTTCCAGTTCTTTTGTTTTGCTATACAATTCAGTTACATCAGAGGCTATAACTTGCGTATAAATCTTTTTATCTGATGTTGTGATTGTTTCCAACGTAAAGCGCCAAGCGGTTCCGTCATCTTGTAAAAAAACTTGATTTTGCCTGCTTTGAGCAGTGGCATCATCGCTTAATAATTCCTGCATTTCTGCAAGACTTTGTAAATCCTTTCCGGTCAAAGCAAAGAACAGGCGATACATTTGGTGATTGCACAGCGTGAGTATACCGTTTTTATCAAAAAAACAAATCCCGCTGGGCAGATTATCAAAGGCTTCTTTTACGGAATTTCTTATAAACCATTTCATTTGCCGTCACCTCCCGTATTCATACGAAGGGTGAGCTTCCATTCGTTATCCTCATCCCGTTCTACATTAACATTATCCGAAACAAAATCAGAAAAAACAGCAGTTGAATCAGTATTTATATTCAGAAACAAAGAACCGTCTCTTTTTCCGGCATATACGGTAATACTGCATATGCGGTCAAGAGTGCGCTCCATGACATTTTCAAAAAAATCATACATTGCGATTATTTGATAAGCTAAAACCGGCTCTGTAAGCTCCGTGCGAAAGCCGCAGGAAATCCCTAAGACCTCCAAATTATCCAAGGATTCTCCTATAGTCAGTACAAGCTCATTTGCGTCAAGCATAGAGGACTTATCTGCCAAAAAAACAAGATTGCTGCGCCGTTTTAAATAGGCACCGATTACCAGCATTTTTTGCAGCAACTTCTGTTTTTCGTCACCGTCCGCTGTTTCGGCTTGCTTTATCATAGTATCCATGAGACAAATCTGATGTGCGGTATCATGCTGTATGATATTATAAAGCCTATCCTGCTCCATAATGTGCGCTTCACGTTTTTTGAGGGCTTGTTCTTCTTCCAGAATTTTGTTGCTGTCCTCTAAGTTTTCTTTCGCTTCCTGCAATTCCTCCAACACTTTTAAAAGCGGAGATATATCCTCTGTCCAAACCACATGACCTTTTTTGATAGGTGCACCGGATAATCGGACACCGCCTTTGAGCATAACCGATTCATTTTTTGTCTTTGCAAGGGTTTTTGTATCAAGGTTCTTTGCCGCCGCAGAGGATAAAAGTACATGATAATCCTTATCGGTGATCTGTGCTCCTGCGGTAGAGGCGCAAAACAATTCCATATAGTTTGTATTCGCCTGAATAAAACCGAACTGAATGCACAGTTCAAGCGTCGCGGCATACATAAGGCAGATGACTGCCGTTACATCTCCTAAAATAAACCTCAGCCAGGGCGCACCGGAGGAATAGAATATCAGATACAGGAGCAAAGCGATAATGGGAATACAAGGAATAAAAATCAGTTTTTTGCTTTCTGCAATTCTTCGCTTCTTACTCATTACATAAAGCATACTCAAAGCGCAGAAAAGCATCCATGCATTGACAATGTAATATCCCACACCGTAACTGTAATCATTATCCGTCCGAACTGCCGCATTTTCCGGAAATATGAACACAAACTCATGCAGATCATTTGTGATGACCAACAGAAAAAGAAACAGTATAGGTATGTATAAAAGCGCCGCTTTCATAGGCAGATGTGAGTCCTCAGTTTCCCCTATGGACATTGCCACATACACTGCCAAAAGCGGTATATAAAGCATGGCAAGGTAATACATATACCAGAGATGCCGTACAATGCCGGGATACAGTTCTGCAGAAATAAAATAGTATTTCAACGTTCTTATAATAAACCAGAATATCATAAGAAATGCAATAGCAGACATATAACACCGTATCCGCGTTTGAATAATTCGGTTATAGAGAGATGCGCCCCATGCGGCAAACAGTGCAATAAATATAAAGGAACGCAGAAGTCCTACTTCTGTTCCATAATATCCGTTGTTGCCAATGATACGACAGCTATAAGCTATAAGAAGCATAGCTGCAACGACAAACATCATAACAGCAGTCTTATTTCTTGACTTTGTCACGGCGGTCACCTCACTTTTTCGAAAATCTTTATCGTTGCTGCACAATTATCCTTTTTCAGCTGTGTCGAAAAATAGTTAATCATAATTATTATATCAATAATTTCTCGATTTGTCCATTGACGGAATATAAGAAATTTATTAAGCTTTTTTATGCACTATCGGCGATATGGATAAATTTCATATTCGGAGTAAGATAACTTGACGTTGTCTGTTAAAGCAACAGCGGCTCGGCATTTTTATTGTATTTTTTAATCACGGATTGCAGCGTTTGCAAGATTCATAACCGTCCGCTATCGCTTCGTTACGGGTGCAGTTTAAGTAAACCTTAGTTTTCTCTTTCATTTGCGACACGGCTCCGCAGTCGGGATAGTGGAATTTCTTTGTATTCGCATTGCCGATATATTCGCAAATTTCTTGATTTGCCGCATTTTCAGCGCTTTGATCAGAGGTTGATTTTTCATTTTCGGTCGGGTTGGTTTGTGCATTTTCGTTTTTCTTTGTTGTAATTGTAACATTTTTTCCATCGCTTATTGCAATAATATCACCTTGTATATCGGTACGGTACACTTTAACATCTGCATCACGCAAACGGCTTAATGTATCCTCTGTTGGGTGCCCGTAATTGTTATCTCCGACAGAAATCACCGCATATTTTGGCATAATCTCACGCAAAAACGGATATGTGGTTGAGTTTTTGCTTCCGTGATGTCCGACCTTCAGCACTGTTGCCGACAGGTCATATCCGGCGCTTAATATTTCCTGTTCCTCCTCACGCTCCGCATCGCCCGTAAAAAGAAAAGAAGTATTGCCGTATATAATTTTCATTACGATATTTGAATTGGAACGATGTTGAAAATATATTGCAATATATGAACATTGAATGGAAAAACTTATCGGGCGTTGATTTGAACGGAACAACTCCCGGAAGCGGTTTGCCAAATAAATCCGATAAAGAAGAGCTTTCAAAAACTTATGAAATGGGTATTCTCAATGAAAATGGTATAATTGTCGGTGATCCTGATGGAGATTTGCGTGAGGGTGACGAAATAACAAGAGCAGAATTTGCCGCTGTTTTGTGTCGTGCTATGGGATGCGAGAACGAAACGGAAAATGATGATTTGAAACAGAAAATTTATTTTCCTGATGTTCCGGCGGAACATTGGGCAGCTGGCTATGTGAATTTTGCGTATGAAAACGGTGCAATAAGTGGCTTCCCCGACGGCAATTTCTATCCTGAAGAAAAAGTAACAAACGAACAGGTTATAAAAATGCTGATCGGTGCATGGGGCTATGGTGATGCAGCAGAGAAAAACGGCGGTTATCCTAACGGATATATGAAGGTTGCAAAGGAACACGGCGTCCTTGATACAATAGAATTTAATTATAAAAATGCGTCAAAACGCTTGGTAGCATCTGTATTTGTATACGGTGTACTCTCTATGCCGACTGAAAATCCAAGGGTAAAACAACCTATAAAAACAGAGCTTATTTCCGTTGAGCAGCCGCGAGAGGAAAACGACAATTATGTTGAACACCCGGAAGAAATATTGAGGAATGTAAGCAAGGAAAGCTCATTTTACGAAAGAACAACCTTTGAGCAGCGTGTTCCAACAAAACATTTACCGATAAAAATTGACGGGAAAAACATAACCAATGTTTGGTTCAGAGATTTTTCGATAGGTATAAATATCGTCGGTGCAAAGCAAGAAGGCTTTCATGCAGAGTTAGCAGTAGGTGAAAGTGTTGATGTATCAGATTTTGCAAATGGTGAATATAATATCATCGTCGGATATAATGACGGTAAAGTTGATGATTATTCTTTCGGTAAAATAGTAATTTTCGATGAAAATGTTGAACTAGCAGGCTTCATGCACAGATATACAAATCTTCAAGATGTAATTCAATTCGATCAAACCGTAACAGAGGTCGAATTGTCAAATGAAAATACATTAGAAGATATGCCGTTTGAACTCAAAGCAACATCAGACGGAAAAGGCGGATATGTTTTGTGTATAAATTATTCCGGTAGTTTAACCGGTGAGCAGAAATTTTCATATGCAATCAATGATATAGATGAAAGCTTAAATTATAAAGTTGATGAAAGTGAAAGATTCACAGCACCAAAGACATCCATTGAACCGATTGTTATACATAACCTTCAAAGCGGCACTGAATATTGCTTGCAAGTAGAATTTAATGATAAGCATATCGAAAAGTCAATTAAGGGTACTTTGACAGTTGATAATAATGATTTTCTGTTCAAAGGAAATTGGCAAATTGCAACAATGAAATAATAATTTAAAATCAGCGGTTGAACCCGCTGATTTTTTACTCTTTCTCCTTGTCAAAACGATGTTCATATTCATATATCTCAGATTCGCTTGCCCTGCGTACTTGTAATTTGCCTCAGTCAGGGCAACGATCCGGCAATTTATCCGATTCAAAAGTATATCTGCAAGCATCGCAGGTATACTTCTCTTTTATATCATTCATTTCTTTCTGTCCTCCGATTTTTCTGGAAATGCAAGCCATTTTGCACCATAGCTATCCAGTGAAAAACGGTTGCCGCATTCATTTTCAATAGCGTGGTGCTTTACACGATACCAGCCTCGCAGTTCTTCCCTTAAACTGCTGTCAGCAGAGATTGGTTCCACCCATATTTGTAACCCGTATTGTAATTCATTCCTTAAAAGCGGTTCTGAATTTGGTATACTGCTTTCAGCAAATGTTGGTGGAGCTATAAACAATTCCTCTGCTTTTTCTAAGGGAATGATAATATTACATCCTATCAGATGTGACTTTGCATAATCAACGAGCATCCAACCATGCCTTGCAGACCACACAGGTTTTTCGTGCAAAATTGGCAGCAGTTTTTTATTAAGGCTAACCATGTTATCAAAGCTATGTTCGCTGTCTGTGCGTCCGAGTAAGAAATCAGTCGTAACACCGTACAGGTCCGCCATTTTTTCTACTCCCTCAACGGATGGCGCTTTATTTCCTGTTTCCCATGCACTTAATGTCGGCTGAGAAATCCCCAGCAATTCGGCGGCCTCAATAACTTTTAACTTTTTTAATTGCCTTGCTGTTCTGAATTTATTTTTCATTTGCACCACCTAATTCTTCAGCGTAATTTGCCAGTAACCTTTCGTATCCGAGCCGACTCTGCAAATTATATTTTTGCTTTTTAATGACTTTATCAAACCTCCGATTGTTTTCCGGCTGACTTTTAATTTCTTTGACAGAGCTTCATATGTGTAGGCAGGATCCTCCATCAAAAGTGCAAGCAGCTGATTCTCTGCTTCAGTCACCCTCTCAGTCACCTTCTCAGTCACCCTATCGGTTGATGTGCGAACAATTCTATCTTCAGGCGCTGAAAATTTTATCATGATATCCTGCGGGTGAACAGTAAATTCCGGCTGAAAAACACCATCATTTTTGCATACGGTGCAAATCTTTTCAATTCCACGTCCCCAGCTTTCAATAAAGCCGGCAAGATAAAACACGTATGCTACTTTAGCAGGGAAAGATTTATACAGGATGAAG
>OLSB01001663.1_pt1 | contig 20645 bp, 26 predicted proteins | sample 1672071 | NCBI WGS metagenome assembly OLSB01 (sample SAMEA3136642, study PRJEB25190) | human gut metagenome | biome: human gut; feature: human-associated habitat; material: faeces | place: Austria | collected 2013 | reverse complement strand
AAATGAACCTTCAGTTATTCGCACATAAAAAAGGTGTTGGTTCTACAAAGAACGGCCGTGACTCCGAATCCAAGAGATTAGGTGCCAAAAGAGCAGACGGACAGTTTGTTAAAGCTGGAAACATCCTTTACAGACAGCGTGGAACAAAGATTCACCCAGGTGAAAATGTAGGCTGTGGTAAAGATTATACATTATTTGCACTGACAGATGGTGTAGTAAGATTCACCAGAAAAGGACGCGATAAGAAACAGGTTTCTATCGTTCCGGTAGAGGCAGAATAATCAAGTTCAGCGTGAGGCTTCAAATCGTTCAGGTTTGGAGCCTTTCTTTGAATCCAAAAATAATAAGGAGCGACATATGTTTGCAGACAGAGCAAAAATCATCATCCGTTCAGGAAAAGGCGGAGACGGACATGTAAGCTTTCGCCGGGAGCTTTATGTACCCAATGGCGGTCCTGACGGCGGCGACGGCGGACGCGGCGGTGATGTGATCTTTGAAGTAGATGAAGGCCAGAACACACTTGGCGAATACCGTCATAAACACAAATTTAAAGCACAGGACGGTCAGGAAGGCGGCAAGAAACGCTGCCACGGTGCAGACGGAGATGATATCATCCTGAAAGTGCCGGAAGGAACCGTAATCATGGAAGCACAGTCACACAAAGTAATTGCTGATATGTCCGGTGAAAACCGCCGTCAGATTGTCTTAAAAGGCGGACGCGGTGGTAAAGGCAACCAGCATTATGCAACTCCTACCATGCAGGTCCCGAAGTATGCACAGCCGGGACAGCCTGCGCAGGAGCTTGAAGTGCTTCTTGAATTAAAGGTGATTGCAGACGTTGGTCTTGTAGGTTTCCCAAATGTCGGAAAATCCACATTCCTGTCTCGCGTCACCAACGCCCAGCCCAAGATTGCCAATTATCACTTTACAACATTAAGTCCGAATCTCGGTGTTGTTGACACTGCAAACGGTGGTTTTGTTATCGCAGATATACCGGGACTGATTGAAGGAGCTTCCGAAGGTGTTGGTCTGGGTCATGAATTTCTTCGTCATATCGAACGTACCAGAGTTCTGGTGCACATTGTAGATGCAGCATCTACCGAAGGCCGTGATCCGATTGATGATATTTACAAGATCAATCACGAACTCGAAGCATATAATCCGGAAATCGCAGCCAGACCACAGCTGATTGCAGCCAACAAAGTCGACTGTATTTTTGACGGTGATGATGAAAACCCGATAGATAAATTAAAAGCAGAATTTGAACCAAAAGGTATCAAAGTCTATCCTATCTCTGCAGTGACCGGACAGGGTATCAAAGAGCTTCTCTTTGCGATTAAAGATCTTCTTCTGAGTGTCCCTGCCGAGCGTATCGTATTTGAACAGGAATTCTTCCCTGAAGATGAGCTGTTTACAGAGAATCTTCCATTTACAGTCGAAAGACTTCCGGAAGATCCTGAAATTTTTGTTGTAGAAGGTCCGAAGATTGAAAAAATGCTTGGCTATACCAATCTGGACTCCGAAAAAGGTTTTGCTTTCTTCCAGCGTTTCCTGAAAGAGGGCGGTATTCTTGAAGAACTGGAAAAAGCCGGAATCGAAGAAGGCAATACGGTTCGTATGTACGGTTTTGACTTTGATTATTACAAATAACAGAAAGGTCGTAAAAATATGACAAGTAAACAGAGAGCATATCTGAAAAGCCTTGCGATGAAAATGGATCCGATCATGCAGCTCGGAAAGGGCAGCGTGACACCGGAAAATACAGCTTCCGTTGATGAGGCTCTTGCAGCCCGTGAACTGATCAAGATCAGCGTTCTCCAGAACTGTCTGGATGACCCTCGTCAGATGGCAGAAGTCCTTGCAGAAAGAACACATTCTGAAGTTGTTCAGGTAATCGGAAGAAAAATCGTTCTTTACCGCGAAGGTAAAAAAGACAAAAAGAAAATCATTCTTCCATAAACCGGCATATATTGTCCCAAATATATTCAGGAAGGAAGTAAAACCCGCATGGATACCAGACGAAAAAAAATCGGGATCATGGGCGGAACTTTTGATCCGATCCATATAGGCCATCTGATTCTGGGTGAAAAAACATACGAACAGCTTGGGTTGGACAAAATATGGTTTATGCCTGCTGGCAATCCGCCTCATAAACGTAACCGCGCCGGCCGTGCAACCGATGAGCAAAGAGTTGCCATGGTAGAGCGGGCAATTTCCGGAAATCCACATTTTGAGCTTTCTCTGATCGAGATGCATGACCATGGTTTATCTTACACGTATCACACACTTGAGAATCTCAGAAAGCAGAACCCTGATACCGATTACTACTTTATCATCGGTGCAGATTCCCTTTACAGTTTCACCACCTGGATGAAGCCAGAGAGAATTTGTGCTGCATGTACGATCGTGGTTGCCACGAGAGACCATACACCCATAAAAGAGCTGTCTGAAGAAATAGAACGCCTGACACAGCTTTATCATGGTCATTTTGTACGGCTGGACACCATGAATATTGATATTTCCAGTCAGCTGCTGCGCCAATGGCATCAGGAGGGCAAAAGCCTTCGTTATTATGTACCGGACGCAGTTGCCGACTATATCAATGAGCACCATATTTATCACATTACGGAAGGAGCACCCGAAACGAATGGCTGATTACGATTTTATAAAAATGCAGAAAAAACTTTCCAAATATCTCGACGAAGATCGTTTTGAGCATACGCTCGGTGTTATGTTTACCTGTGCCTCGCTGGCAATGGTCCACGGATATGATCTCAAAGATGCCCAGGCTGCAGGGCTGCTCCATGACAGCGCAAAATGCATTCCAAATAAAAAGAAACTAAAAATGTGTGCAGAACACAATATCCCGGTTACTCCATTTGAAAAGGAACATCCTTTTCTTCTTCATGCCAAACTCGGAGCTTATGTTGCACGTGCAAAATACGGAATCACTGATGAAGAAATTCTTTCTTCCATCACATTCCATACTACCGGTAAGCCAGAGATGAGTACTCTCGAAAAGATTGTTTATATTGCAGATTATATTGAACCGGCGAGAAATAAAGCACCGAACCTGACTGAAGTCCGTAAGCTTGCTTTCGAGGATCTGGATGAATGTATGTATGCAATTCTCCGGGATACCCTGACTTATCTTGACAAAAATCCGGGTGATGTCGATTCTGCAACAAAAGATGCATTCGCCTATTATGACACCTTACATAAGGAACGGCAGGAGAGCAGATAATACCTGATTTTCTGTCTGACCGGAAAGGATGATACAACTATGAATAAAGAACAGGAAATGGTACGTATCGCCTGCAAGGCGATCGATGACAAAAAAGCAATTGACATCAAAGTAATCGACATTCACGAAGTATCTGTAATTGCTGATTATTTCATTATCGCAAGCGGAAACAACCTGAATCAGGTACAGGCAATTGTCGATAATGTAGAAGAACAGCTCGGAAGAGCCGGTTATGAGCCCAAACAAGTAGAAGGAACCCGTGGTTCCAACTGGATCCTGATGGATTACGGCGATGTGATCATCCATGTTTTCGATGAAGAAAACCGTCTTTTCTATGATCTGGAACGAATCTGGAGAGATGGAAAAGAACTGGATGCTGCTGATTTTTTAAAATAAGTTTACAATAATAAAATTATGTAAATCAAATCAACAAAAAAGACATGCCCGCAGAGTCATGCAAAGACTTACGGACATGTCTTTTAATTTTTCATATGCAAATTTCAGCAGTATTAATCTGCTGATTACTGATACAGGCGGAACACACCAAATACCTTTCCAAGTATCTGAAGATCACCATGTACCAGAATCGGATCCATAGAATCATTTTCCGGCTGAAGACGATAATAGCCATCCTCTTTATAAAAAGTCTTCACTGTAGCAGAATCTTCTACCAGCGCTACGACAATATCTCCGTTAGATGCCGAAGCCTGCTGCTTTACCAGCACCTGATCACCATCAAAGATTCCTGCATTTATCATACTGTCTCCCTTAACTTTCAGCATAAAGCTCTGTGCATTCGGCATGTATTCTGCCGGCACCGGGAAATAACCTTCGATATTCTCTACTGCCAGAATCGGCTGGCCGGCCGCAACCGTACCTACAAGCGGTACATTGACAACCTCTCTGCGTACTAAATTAAAATTATCATCGATAATCTCGATTGCTCTGGGCTTTGTAGCATCTCTGCGGATATATCCATTCTTTTCCAGTGCTTCCAGATGTGAATGAACCGAAGAAGTGGATTTCAGATTAACCGCCTCACAGATTTCACGTACTGCCGGTGGAAATCCACGGTTCAGAATTTCGTTTTTTATATAATCAAGAATTTCCTGCTGTTTTTTACTGATTCGACCGTATGACATAGGTTCACCTCCAAGAAATATGAACATTATTTTTTAAAAAAAGTATAACATACCCTTTTAGAAATAGCAAACAGATATTCGGAAAATATGTTCGCTTCCATATATATTTGTTTTCTTCCCTAATTATTTTTCCTTTTTCTTGTCAGATACCCCACAAAATGTTACAATACTAGTATTGTCTTTTTATATGATTTTTAATGAGAATTAGAAAATAAAGGAGGCATTTTTTTGCCTGTTAATAATAAACAAAACGGATCCGGTTCCGGTATCCTCAAAAAACTAAAAAACTTATTCGGCATGAATATCGGCACCATGCTGTTTGGTGTATTGTTTATTTATATGCTGTTCAGTATGATTCTTTATCTGACTTCCTCAAACATCGAATCCTATCTGGTAATCGCAGGACCACTTTCCCGAAACGAAACGTATACCGGTCTTGCTATACGTGAGGAGACCGTTCACAAAGCGGAGACCGGCGGTTATGTTAATTATTATGCCCGTGAAGGTTCCAAGATCAATGCAAACGGTGTAGTATACGGCATCAGCAGTTCCAAAAAAACAGAAGGCACGACAGAATTAAGTAACGAAGAACTTTCCAGCATCCGAAGCCAGCTCCAGAGCTTTTCAAAAGGCTTCAATACCAGCAAATTTAACACTACCTACAGTTTTAAGTACAATCTGGAAGGCAGCATTCTTCAATATGCAGGTGTTACCGGAGGAACTTCTTCATCAGATTCTTCCGATTCCACACCCAGTGTGGTTACTTATGGTAATCAAACCCTAAGTAAAGCAGAACAGGACGGCATCGTTCTTTACTCTATGGACGGATATGAGAACAAGTCTGTATCCTCACTGAGCACCGAAGATTTCGACCAGAATGCATACCATGAAACAGACTTAAAGACGCAGAATTCAGTATCAGCCGGTGACAGCTTGTATACACTGATTTCTGATGAAAACTGGAGTCTTATGATTCCGCTCAGTGCCAAACAGGCCGCCAAACTTGCCGACCGCAGTACTGTGCGTGTAAAATTTCTGAAAGACGATATGACACAGACCGGCGATTTCAGCATTGTCGAAATTGACGGTTCCAAATACGGTAAGATTGATTTTAACAAAGGTGTAATCCGTTATGCAGCAGACCGTTTTCTGGAAATAGAGCTGGTTACCAATACTGTGACCGGTCTTAAGATTCCACTTTCCTCCATTGTGACCAAGGAATTTTATCTGATTCCTTCCAAATATTCAACAAAAAACGAAGACAGTCAGGATATCGGTTTCATGGTGCAGGGCAAAGATAATAAAGACAGTCTTTCCTTTGTCAAGGCTTCCATCTATGCCAGCATTGAGGAAGACACTGCTGATAATGTAGACAAACCTGAAGACCAGAAATCATATATTTATTATGTAGATAAGAAGTCATTTGCCGAGGGTGATGTAATCGTCAGCCAGAAGGACCAGAGTAAATACGTTGTAAGTGATGTAGGTGTACTCGAAGGTGTTTATTGCATTAATCAGGGATATTCGGTATTCCGCCGGATTGAAATCCTTGATCAGAACGAAGAATATGCCATTGCATCCAAATCCACCTCATACGGTCTTTCCCGTTATGACCATATCGTCCGGAATGCAGACAAAGTAAATGAAGAAGAGATTTTATACTAGATATATACAAATCAGGAGGCTTAATCTATTATGGTAGCAGAAAATCTTGAACAGGTAAGAAAAAACATTGAACTTGCATGCAAAGAAGCAGGACGTGATCCGAAAGAGGTTACATTGATCTCTGTCAGCAAAACCAAGCCTGTGTCTATGCTTCAGGAAGCATATGATGCTGGTTCCAGGGATTTCGGAGAAAACAAAGTACAGGAGATCATGGATAAGGTACCGCAGCTTCCGTCTGATATCCGCTGGCACATGATCGGACATCTGCAACGCAACAAAGTCAAATATATTGTAGATAAAGTGGCTCTTATCCATTCCGTGGATTCTCTGCGTCTTGCAGAAACGATCGAGCATGAAGCAGCCAAACATAATGTTACTATTCCGGTTCTTATTGAGGTGAATGTAGCACAGGAGGAGAGTAAATTCGGTCTGAAAACCGAAGAAGTTCTTTCTCTCGTGGAATCTGTCGCAACCTTTCCGCATATACATATAGAAGGGCTTATGACGATTGCTCCATATGTAGAAGATCCGGAAGAGAACCGCGGCATTTTCCGTCAATTAAAGAAATTAAGTGTTGACATTGCTGCCAAAAACATTAATAATGTTAATATGAGTGTTTTGAGCATGGGTATGACCGGAGATTATCAGGTAGCCGTGCAGGAAGGCGCTACAATGGTTCGCGTCGGAACTGGAATTTTCGGTGAAAGAAATTATGCAGTCTGACGCGCAGAACAATAAGATTGGAGATTAAAATGAGTGTTTTAGATAAACTTTTAGATGCTGTAAAACTGAATGATGACTACGATGAGGATGATTATTTAGATGATGATCTCCTTGACGGTGATGACGATGATTTTCTCGATGAAGATCGGGAAGACAAGCCAGTCAAGAAATTCTTCCAGAAATTCTCCAAAAAGTCCGAAGAGGATGACTATGATGATTTCGATGATGAACCGGAGACTCCTGTTTCCAAACAGTCCGCATCCAAATCCATCTCTGTTCCGAAGACAACTTTCAAGCAGGACAAGCCTGCACGTACTTCTTCAAAAATCACACCTATGAGAAGCAGCCGCAAAGGTTCACAGGCAACTAACATGGAAGTCTGTGTTATTCGCCCAACCTCTATGGAAGATACACGTGAAATTGCAGATACACTTGTTGATAACTCTACCGTAATCCTGAACCTTGAGGGAATCGATATGGAACTTGCACAGCGTATCATCGACTTTACTTCAGGAGCATGTTATTCTCTGGGTGGAACTCTTCAGAAAGTATCCAGTTATATCTTTATTCTTGGACCATATAACGTAGATATTACCGGAGACCTTCAGAATATTCTCGGTGGTAATTCCATTCCGTCCGTAAGAGCAGGATACTAAGATCAATGAACAAAGACGAATTCTTTATCAAGAGGATCCGGGAACTGGCAAATCTCTCTTATCAGAGAGATATTGTCACCTTTTCGGATTTTCTTAATTTAAACGAACAAAATATTGTAAATGAACAAAAGAATCAGATGCCGGGCGTAATCACAGAATGCTCAGGCGGTTATGAGCAAGCAGAGCGTCAGATGGTGGCATTTCATCCTGATGCTCTTTTGTTTCCGTGGGAATACCCGATCACATGTCTAAAAATCGAACCTCTGGCAGCCAAATTTTCTGAATCACTGACACATCGTGACTTTCTGGGAGCTGTCCTCAATCTCGGTATTGAGCGTTCCGTGATCGGGGACATCCTTGTGCAGGAACACACGGCCTGGATATTCTGCCACAATAAAATTTCGGATTATATTATTGAAAATCTCACCCGGGTACGTCATACCACTATGAAAATTTCCAGAGTTGACAATCCGGAGCACTTCCCGACGCCGCAGTTTGAAACGATCAGCGGTACATGTGCATCTGTTCGTCTGGACAGTCTGATCGGGCTTGCTTTTCAGAGTTCCCGCAGCAGCATGGTTTCCTTCATTGAAGGTGGTCAGGTCTTCGTAAACGGCAAACTGATCACTTCTAATGGATATGAACCCAAAGACGGTGATATTATTTCCGTCCGCAGCAAGGGACGTTTTCGCTATGAGGGGGTTTTCGGTCAGACGAAAAAAGGTCGCTACAGCATAAAATTATCACGCTACAAATAGATGAGGAGGACCATATTATGAAAACAGAACCATTACAGGTAAAGCGCAGCGGTGATTTTTATTATCCGATATATTTCGAAGAGGGATTTGATTCCCTTGCAGACGCCATCCGCACAGAAAGGCTAGACAGTCGCAAAATGTGTATTGTTTCCGATACCAACGTTGCACCCTTGTACGCAGATTCTCTGAAATCTGCCCTTTCTTCTGTTGCCTCGTCTATTTCCCTTTTTGTTTTTGAAGCAGGCGAAAAAAGCAAGCATCTTCATACCGTACAGAATCTGTACGAAAAACTGATTGAATCTGAGCTGGATCGTAAAAGTCTGATTGTTGCACTTGGAGGCGGTGTCGTTGGTGACCTCGCAGGATTCAGTGCAGCAACTTACCTTCGCGGAATCGATTTTATTCAGGTACCAACCACACTTCTCGCTCAGGTGGACAGCAGTGTCGGAGGCAAAACCGGTGTAGATTTTAACCAGTACAAAAATATGGTCGGAGCATTTCATCAGCCACGTCTTGTCTATATGAATCTTCAGACACTGAAAAGCCTTCCTGATACGCAGTTTGCATGCGGAATGGGTGAAGTCTTAAAAACCGGGCTGATCTGTGATGGTGATTTTTATCACTTTGTGTGTGAGCATCAAAAGACCATTCAGAATCTTGATCCGGAACTTCTTGCCCAGATGATCCGGCGTTGCTGTGAGATCAAAGCCGGCGTCGTAGAACGTGATCCGAAAGAGCAGGGTGAGCGTGCTCTTTTAAACCTTGGGCATACTATCGGACATGCTGTCGAAAAACTGATGGATTTTCAGCTTCTTCACGGACAGTGTGTTGCAATCGGTCTTGTTGCCGCTGCTTTCATCTCTATGAAGCGTGGCCTTCTTACCGAAAACGAGTATCAGCAGATCAGAACCGGCTGTGAACTTTATCATCTTCCGGCTCATGTAAATGGTCTGGATCCGCAAAAGGTGCTTGCCGCTACCAAAAAAGACAAAAAGATGGAACAGGGCACCATCAAATTCATTCTGATGAACGGCATCGGCAAAAGCTTTATTGACCGCACCGTGACAGATGAAGAACTTCTTTCCGGTATTCAGGAGATTCTTCAATGAAAAAAACATCCCAACAGAACAGCCAGATCTGGTATATGCTACTCTGGTTCGGAGGAATTACCATTCTGACTCTCATTGATCAGCTTACCAAACATCTGGCAGTAAAATATCTGAAGGAGACATCCGGAATCATACTGATTCCGGACGTTCTTGAATTTCAGTACGTAGAAAACCGCGGCATGGCTTTTGGATTGCTTCAGGGGCGCCAGATCCTGTTTTTAATCCTTTGCGTTGCCTTCTGCGCAGGAATTCTCTATTTATATGCCAGAATCCCTAAAACCGGCTATTACGCGCCTCTGAGCATCATTGGCGGAATTCTTTTCAGCGGCGCACTCGGCAATTTTATTGACCGCGCATTTTACGGTTATGTCACAGACTTTATTTATTTTTCTCTGATTGATTTTCCGGTATTCAATATTGCCGATATCTACGTTGTCTGTGGCGGCATTCTGCTGGCGGTGCTTGTTATTTTCCGCTACAAAGATGAAGATTTTTATTTTATTAATCATAAAGGATAACACATGGAAACATTAGAATTTAACGTAGATGCATCCGCAAACAATATACGGATCGACCGTTATCTTGCGGATCAGTGCCCGGAGCATTCCCGTTCTTATATTCAGAAACTTCTCAAAGAAGAACAGGTGCTCGTAAATGGCCGCGTCATCAAAGCCAATTATAAGACTCAGTCCGGAGATTATATCGAGTTTCATATCCCTGATCCGGAAGTTCTGGATATCCTCCCCGAAAATATTCCTCTGGATATTCTGTATGAAGATGACTATGTACTTGTCGTAAACAAACCAAAAAACATGGTCGTACATCCCAGTGCCGGACATACTTCCGGCACACTTGTCAATGCCGTTATGGCACACTGTGGAGAGCATTTATCCGGTATTAACGGAGTGCTTCGCCCAGGTATTGTACACCGAATTGACAAAGATACCACCGGTGCGCTTCTGATCTGCAAAGATGATGTCGTACACCGCGACCTTGCCGAACAGCTCAAAGAACACAGCATCAAACGCCGTTATCGCGCGGTTGTGCAGGGAAACCTCAAAGAAGATGAAGGAACTGTCAATGCACCTGTCGGCCGTCATCCTACAGACCGCAAAAAAATGGCAATCAACCATAAAAACGGCAAAGAGGCAATCACACATTATAAAGTACTTGAGCGTTTTGGACAGGCAACTTATATTGAATGCCGTCTGGAAACAGGTCGTACACACCAGATCCGTGTTCATATGGCAAGCCTCGGACATCCGCTTCTCGGAGATACTGTATATGGTTCTTCCAAAAATCCTTATCACCTTCAGGGCCAGGCATTACATGCAATGATTCTTGGTTTTGTTCATCCGATAACGGGAGAATATCTGGAGTTCGAAGCTCCTTTGCCTGAATATTTTTCAAAACTTTTAGAAAAATTGAGAAAATAGTTGGATTTTCTTTGTGTATATTGTATAATGTCAATATGATTCTTGCAGAAGGGAGTGTCTATTATGAACAATACTAGTTCAATTATTACAATCGGTCGTGAATATGGAAGTGGTGGCAGACAGATCGGAAAGGAGATTGCTAATTATTTCGGCATTAAATATTATGATAAAGAACTGTTGGAGCATGCAGCAAATGACAGCGGTATCTGTAAAGAGCTTTTTGAACATCACGACGAGAAACCAACAAACAGTTTTCTTTATTCGCTCGTGATGGACACCTATTCATTTGGTTATTCCTCCGCAGGTTTTTCAGATATGCCTATGAATCACAAGATTTTCCTTGCGCAGTTTGATGCTATCAAAAAACTTGCAGGAGAAGGTCCATGTGTAATGGTTGGCCGTTGTGCTGATTATGCTCTTGCTGACTGTAAAGACTGTTTCAGTGTTTTCGTACACGCAGATTTTGACTGGCGAATCAACCGGATTGCCGCCAAATACAATAAAACACCTAAGGAAGCACGCGATATCATCACCAAAACCGATAAGAGCAGAGCAAGTTATTATAATTATTACACGAATAAAAAATGGGGATCTGCCAAGAGCTACAACCTCTGCATTGACAGTAGCAAGTACGGAATCGACAATACCGTCAAAGCGATTGTCGAATCTATTAAAATTTTTGATTCAACAAAAGCATCTCGTTAAAGCTACATATTCTTGAATTTACAGTTCCGATTCATCAAACTGCATCTGGCAGGATTACTGAGTCGGAGCTTTTTTTCTTTGTCCAAACATGCTATAATAGATGTATTGTCTGAAATATTTAAGTTTAAATAAAAATAATCGGAGGAATATTTATGCGTCTGGTCATTCAGCGTGTACTTCATGCGGAGGTACAGGTAGATGGAAATACAATCGGAAAAATAGGGAAGGGACTTCTTGTTTTTGTCGGAGCCGGTCAGGACGATACAAAGGAAATTGCAGATAAATATCTTCGCAAACTTCTCGGTCTTCGCATTTTTGAAGATGAAAATGGTAAAACCAATTTATCATTGAAAGATGTAGATGGCGCGTTACTGATCGTGTCACAGTTTACCTTATATGCCAACTGCAAAAAGGGAAATCGCCCGAGCTTTATCGAAGCCGGAGAACCACATATGGCGGAAGCTTTGTATGAATATATGATTGATGAAGCAAAGAAATCTGTTCCGGTTGTTGAGCACGGCGAATTTGGTGCCGACATGAAAGTTTCCCTGCTTAACGACGGACCGTTTACAGTCATTTTAGATGAAAAGATTTTATAACAACGAGGAATAGAAGATTTTATGAACACAATAGATCTATACGACAAACCCGGTGTTTTTCCAAAGCGGAAATGAGTGGAAGAATCCCGTGATCTTCAAATCTTCCACGAATGACGCGGTAGATTGAAAATCTATTGGAAAAATGCTGTTTGTCGTATAGATTTTTTTCGTTTAACGAAAAAATTCCATTGCAGTATACGCGTGTCTTCGCATTGCCACATATACACAAAGCTCCTGTCGATCGCGATCACTTCGTTGCGTACTTTTCAAAAACTCAATTCTGTTATCGAGCATTTCTATATATCTGTCCAAGTGAGTTTTCGTCATTAAAACACATGTAGTTACCGGCATGTCGTCACCGTCCTTGTATAATTGATTCCAGCAGACACCGCGCACGAGTTAAAGACATTTCATCCCCATATCGAAGCGTGAAGTTGTTACAAATTGAATCACTGTCGAAGTCATTCGCTTCGATCAATGCATCTGTTTCCAGAGCAAACCGAAAAAGAAACTGATAATCATTAGTAACAATGTCCAATCCATGTACATACACTTATCCATCACACTCCTTGCACAATTTGTATAATTCGCGAATATTAAGACAGCAATCATATTGTGCTCGCAAAGCAATCAGTGCAGTAATGATTTTATCACGATCTTCTCTAGGAACACGATCAGTCATCTCAAAGAGATAGATATAACTTTCCGCAAATTCTTTCATTTCTTCATCAAACATAAATCAACACTCCCAGAAATATTTTCGAGGGTTACCGATGCACCCACAACCACCGTCTGGACACTAGCATATCAAATATGCTATAATTTTTTGTGTTATTGTGTAAGTGTTTTTAGTAACGTTAGTAACGTTACCTCGTTACGCGTATTATAGTAACACAGGTGACGTTACTTTGTCAATTAAAAAAAGGAGATTTTATGGCAACCGATAAGAAAAGAATACAAGCGTATGTCACCGAAGAAACCGTAAACAAATTTAGAATAGTAGCTGCCACAAAGGGAAAATCTATGTCAGAATACTCTGCACTTCTCATAGAAAAAGCCGTAGAGGGCTACGAAGTAGAACACGGAGAAATCAAGATAGAGGAGTAGCGCGAAGAGACGCGCTAAAGCGCACAGGCACGGGGTAGCGCTCTCGGTTATATGCAGGTCTTAGCCGCGAACGCTTAAGAGTGAAGATAATGTGTATCTGTTATCAGTTATCGTATAGAGAGAGTAAGAAAAACATGGACACCACAGAACTTGCAGTGTGAGTTCTCTGTGGTGTCCTAAAAACAATTTATGTATGGGGTACTTTAATCGTGTACTCCGATCAGTATGTCAGCGGTAGGAAGTCAGTCGCCACAAGCACGGAGCACCGTTTTATTTTTATGCCAGTTATTTCCGCGGCTCAACTAATTACATGCTCATAGTATCGTACATTGTGAGTAGTCAGTCCTACATTGTACATACATGATTTGTAATACAGGCAGTCGTCCATGGTCAGCTCATTATGCAGGCTTTGCTTTTCAACGTCTTCCAGTGAATAGGTTGTTTCAACCGGAAGGTTCAGGTTTCTTGATGCCCAGTACTTCTTTTTCCCCTTGATATGTTCCATCAAGTCTTTTGTCGTGTACTTTGTGATGTACTTTGTAACCGCTTCATTCTTTTTAACACGGGTGGCAGTGGTAAAGCCCATCTTATAACGTCCAATGTTATATATCTTTTCCCCGTCCTTTGTACAGTGACCGCTGTACGTGATGCCTAAAGAATCGCATCCGGCAAAGAGCCCGTGAAAGTGAAACGCTCCGTCTTTGTGTCGTTCCGGGACTACGATATATTTGAAGTCCGTCTCACTGTCGCGGCGCATGTTATTTAGCCATTTAGAAAGTTTCTTTGTGCAATCCGTGTAGTTGTACCTGTCGACTGAATCAGGGGCAAATGTAAGTGTTACGAACCAGTCCCACACGTTAGCTCTTGAGTAATCGTAAATTTTTCCCTTCGCCCGTTTCATGCTGGTGCAAAGGCTTCGTTCTTTTTCTTTCTCAAGTTCGTCAAAGTCAAAGACTTCTTTTGTAGGTTTGTCGTCAAACGGATTGCTTTCCAGTTCTTCCTTTTCTGGCTTTTCCTTATCTCCGGTATAGATCAGATGTGAATAAATACGCGTCTGAACCTGTCCGTTCCCGTAATTCTTTATCTTTACATTGTACATAATATCAGCTCTTTTCGTGTCCGCGTGCTACGGATTTTTCATTCTTCAGAAAGATGGATCCAGACGTAAATGTCCACCGTAGAAAGAAAATAGTGTTAAGTGTTGCTATAGTCAAGTAGGCGAGCCCTTCGGGCTGGGCTTCGCATCGGCAGGGTCCCCTCAATCCCCATCCTCAGCTTGCCCCAGCCCGTCAAACATCGCGAACGTGTCATACAACCCGTAATACATTTTCTTAGCACGGAACCATTCACTTCCTGTTTTCTCTTTCATCGGATACCAGACCTTGACAGTTACAAAAAGATTTCCAAATGCAAGGAGAGAGAGTATTTTACCCTTCCAGCCAAAATTACTAACTTTCCGGTATATGTATTCATATTCGATCAATGCGCGAATCTGGCGATCAAGCATACGGTCAAACTGCGCGATCAGTATGATGTCAAACCCCAGATGCCTGTGAAGTGTGAAGAAAGTGAGCCAGTCACCACGACCCTTTTGCCCCCAGTCACGCGCATTAAAAATTCTCTGACATTCATCAATAACCAGCAGTATAGAACCCTCTTTAACTTTTCCGTTTTTCTTCATGTAGTCTTTAGCAAACTTTATCAGATAGTCCGGTGTCAGCTCATCCTCCCTGACAAAATGAAAGTCCTGTCGGTGAGAAAACTTTATCTTCTCTGTAGCAAGCGGAAAGTTACAGATACAGGGATTTCCTGCACGAATCCACCAGTACATTGTTTTAGCTACATGTAAGCTTTTCCCAGAACCCGGTGTACCGGAATACAAAGAGATCATAACATTCACCTCATTCAATCAGTTTTATCCAACGTGCAACCACGCTGTACAAATAGAAAAGTGCGATAGCAGACAGCCACGCGGCACCGATCTTTAGACATGTTCCAACCGGTACAAAATAATTCAGATACCCCAAATACGGGAGCTGTTCCAGTTTGTCAATATAGTCCGAGAAAGGAGAGAGGGGCAGGAGAGATATGACCAGAGCGAGGAACTTGTCCAGTATTTCTTTCATCCATGTTATCATGCAGTATCACCCCTTTATCATGTGCGATCTGGTAATGAGCATCAATCCGATCAGGAAGAAGATCACTTCAAAAATACGGATAACCTTGATGGGTTGCTCATAGTCAGATAAGTCTATTTTTATGGTATCTTCATAGTCAACAATGCTTTTACCGGTAAATGGGTTGTCCACTTTTAGCTCTATAGGTATCTTAAATACCGGTGCTTCAGGTTCTGCATCCAAAACTTCAAACAAGTGTATAAGGTCAAATGGTATGCAGAAAGGAAAAACATCCTTTAAATCCGCAGTGTACGGTTTTACTTCATCTTCAGGATTTTCTGGTTGAGGATTATCGGGATCTGTTCCGCTTCCCGAACCGCCACTTCCAGAACCACCGCCGGGATCGGGAACAACTGCAATTGTCGGTGTAGGCTTCGCATCTGGTTTGTCTGTCGGTTCTGGTTCAGGTGTCGTTTGCACCGTATGATTTGTTATAAAGTTTGTTACATATGTAGGACGGTTATCTTCATCGTCTTTTCCCTGCTTCCAGAGGTCTTTAATTTCGTCCAGTGATGGCAGACGCAGAGTAGGAGTAGCAAGCTCAGGGAAGTTTGGGGAACGGTTATTGTTATAATCGTCTTTCAAATCAACAGATGGCCAGAGCGCTGTTTTAGGAAGTTTCGAGGAAGCATTTTTACGTTGTTGTTTAGACCAAGCCTCACCCTCTTCATCAGTTGCAAATTTAGGTACATTTGTACGACGGATATCAGGAGCAGGAACTCCAAGGACTCCATCTTTACTTGAACCATTAAGCACTCCATTTTTATACCAATAATAAGGCGCGTAAAAAGAAGCCCTATTAGACCATCTATAACTACCTATACCACCCAAATATAAATCAACTTCTCCATCCGTATATTCAACATAATAATAATAAGGGCATCCACTGCCAACAATGGTATTTACAACATCTTCAGGTACACCGTCTTTTATATCAACAGGCTGAACAATATCATCCCACCAGCCTTTTACAGCTTCTTTCACGCAGTAAGCCGTAGCCGCACCCATTGCCAGCAACCCTTTATCTGTTGCATTCTTTTTCAGGGTTGCCCAGTCTTTCGGTATGTCAAGATCATCTGGATTGATAGGCGCAACAGTAACAGGCGGAGAAGTGCCGGGAGTAGGTGTAGGTTCTGAGCTTCCACCGTGATTCTTGTACCAGTCTTTTACAGCATTGTCGTACCATTCATTTATTTTTGATTCCGTGTTGTCTATCTGTCCCTGAGTTGCAGGATCATCGAGAACGTCACCCCAGTCCCAGTTGTTAATGTCATTTTGTGTCTTGAGAATCATGTCCAGACCAAGAGACATACCGCCAGCCATGAATAACGATTCGAGAAAGCTTAGAGATTCACCTGCTAATGCCGCACCAGTCGAGAGAGAAGCCGCCTGTACTTTTTCATATCCACCTACAATTCCGGTAGCAAGCACAGAACAGGAGAGAAGAAGAGCAAGCGCACGTGTTTTTATTCTTTTCACAATATCCCCCTTTTCCTAAAGAAAAAGACGAGGAAGACCTTGTCCTCCCCGTCCTACCTCTGTTTTCGTTATAGATTAAGAACTTGCCTTGCCTGACAGCTTCTTAAAGAGTCCCATACCAAACTTAACAACAATAACTGCGGTCATGATCGGTACAACGATCGGAACAGCTTTTGTGACAAGTCCTGTCATAGAAGACGCAGCAGAAGTCATACCAGAAACAATAGCAGCATCCGCACCTTCTCCAGCCTCAGAAGCAAACACCGGAAGAGCCGCACCAGCAAGTGCTACAGCACTACCAAGAGCCACAGCGGACGCACCTTTAATTGCATTCATTTTCTGTTTTCCTTTTTCAAAGACAGTTGTTTTCATAGCTTTCTTTCCTCCTTATGGATTTTTAAATATCTTCATAACTCCGGATATCCCAAGACCAAATATCAGAGGTATCATACCGAGTCCCAGTCCAAGCGGAATCATTGAAGTCAATGTTTTTATACAATCACTTATCGTATAGACTGCATTTGTTACTGTTGCACCATCTGTAAAATCCATTTGTCATCACCCATGCCTCAAATAATTCGACAGAATAAGAGCACATACACAGCCAAACAATAAACCAATACCTACAATCATGGTAAAGCCCATATTCTGGTAAGATGTATAATAATCCTGTTTCTTTTCCTCCAGCTCACGAATTGCCTTGATCTCCGTAGTCTGTTCAGTGACAGTAGTTAAAAGTTCTTCATACGATGGTACAGAGGAGACGTCCGGTGTTTCTTCCGGTTGATCTTCAACAACATCCACAGTTTCATCATTCTGTTCCGATTGAGTATCAGGAGACGGGGAAAGAGTAGCTGTTTCATTTTCTTCCGTTTCAGTTGTTTCCGGTTCTGATATGAAACTGTCGCCAGAGTCGGAGTTATCAAATACCTGTTCCGGTTCTTCCATCGTTTCCGAGCCATCTGTAAAAACTTCCATTTTGCACCTCACAAATAGTAATCAAGCCGTTTTTCATGCATCAGCAGACAGAACGCTTTTCCCGCTTTTTCCATCTGCTGAATGTCGAAGGAGATATTTTGTAAATATCGGATAAGCCGCCTTACAGGCGGTATACCGATAGCAAGTAAAAGTTACTTAGCCGGTTGGATATCAACCAGTCGCAATGTGTTGTAAGTCGGATTCAGTGTAAACGTACATTTACAATCAGTAAATGGTTTTACAGTCGGCAAGACCTTGTTAAAAAAATCCTGTTCACATGTACAACGAAGCTGTTCAATACCGGACAACAGCGCGACCTCAAAGTAAATCTTAGTAGGGTCTTTGATGCCGGTTCTTCGCTCTGAACCCTGATACTTAAAATCACCCGTCAATTTCATTCCTAAAACCTCCTTATTTGTGTTATACTTAATGAGTAGTAGATACATGAATCTATACGACAAACCCGAGTTTTTCAAATAGATGTATAAGGAGTTTTTATTATGCCCGTAAATACCTCAAGAACCACTTACCGTGAACATACCGATACCGAAAACATCTTAAAGCTTCGGCAGGTTCTTTCGACGCTGCCTGCGTTTTGCAAAGATTATTTTCGTGCCATTGATTCTACAACAACCACAAAGACACGAATTTCTTATGCATACGACATACGGATTTTTTTCCAGTTTCTTCTTGATGAAAATCCGGTCTTCAAAAATTATGCAATGACTGATTTTTCTGTGGACGTGCTGGATCAGATCAAAGCAATCGATCTCGAAGAATACATGGAATATCTCAAGGTATACCAGAACGGTGACAAAACAGAAACCAATGGTGAACGTGGATTAAAACGTAAAATTTCTGCTCTGCGCAGTTTTTATGCTTATTATTATAAACGTGAAATGATCCACACAAATCCGACCGTCCTGATCGATGTCCCGAAAATCCATGACAAAAGCATCATCCGCCTGGACACAGATGAAGTTGCATTACTTCTGGACTATATCGAACACTGTGGAGACAGCCTGACCGGTCAGAAACGTGTATATTACGAAAAAACAAAGGAACGTGACCTGGCAATCGTCACGCTTCTTCTCGGCACCGGGATCCGTGTATCTGAATGCGTCGGTCTTGATATTGAAGATGTAGATTTTAAAAATAATGGAATTAAAGTCACCCGAAAAGGTGGCAACGAAATGGTTGTGTATTTTGGTGAAGAAGTTGAAAAAGCTCTGAAACGCTATCTGGAGGTACGTGCAGGCATCACTCCTCTTGCCGGTCATGAACATGCTCTCTTCTACTCTGCCCAGCGTAAACGTATGGGAGTGCAGGCAGTCGAAAACATGGTCAAAAAGTACTCCCGCCAGATCACAACTACCAAAAAAATAACGCCCCATAAACTCCGCAGTACATATGGCACAGCCCTGTATCAGGAAACCGGCGATATTTACCTTGTAGCGGACGTTCTGGGGCATAAGGATGTCAATACTACCAAGAAGCATTACGCAGCCTTAGACGATGCCAGACGGCGTCAGGCAGCCACAGCAGTCAGACTTCGCGAAGACTAAAGATGAAGTACCTCGATCAGAAAAATCCAGCTCAGTCCATAGTAGGAAATAACCGCAACCAGGTCATTTACTGTGGTGATCAACGGTCCGGATGCAACTGCCGGATCGATATGGATCTTTTTGAAAAACAGAGGAATACAGGTTCCCACCGCACTTGATATCAGCATTGCCAGAAGCAGGGAAAAACCAATACAGCCGGAGACCGCATATGCAAATACCAGCGTTTTTCCCTTAAACAGCCAGATATACAGACCAATCAGTACGAAAGATAAAATACCAAGTACCCCACCGTTACAGAGGCCAATTTTCATCTCTTTCAGTACAAGTTCCAGTTTCTGTCTTCCGGTAAGTGATTCATCCATAAGGACACGGATTGTGACAGCCAGAGACTGTGTGCCGACATTTCCTGCCATATCAAGAATCAGTGACTGGAAGCACATGATAATCGGCAGATTTGTAACAACTTTTTCGAATATCCCAACAACAGAAGAAACTACCATACCCAATCCCAAAAGAATGATCAGCCAAGGCATTCTTTTTTTCATACTTTCTTTCAATGGTTCCTGCAGATCTTCCTCCGCAGTCAGACCAGCCAGCTTCGCATAGTCCTCTCCCATTTCATCATCAACAAGATCTACGATATTCGCCGAAGTAATAACACCCAGAAGACGGTTATCATTATCCAGCACCGGAATAGAATCCTCGGAATAATCTTTCAGATTTTCGATACAGTCATCAATCAGTTCCGTTCCATAAACATATGGATAAGAAGTAACAATCAGTTCCTCCAGCGGATGATTCTGTCTCGCGATAATGAGGTCCTTAAGATCAATTGCTCCATAAAATTCTTCAGCATCATTGATTACAAAAATCGTTGAGATATTATCATTCTCTGCCGCCTGTGTAACCAGCTGACTCATTGCCTCTTTGACACTGATGTTTTCATGTATCACAATATAATTTGTTGTCATACGGCTACCGATCTCATCGTCATCAAATGACGTGATCAGTTCAATGTCATGTCTTACTTTATCATCAAGAAGCTCAATTAAAATCTTTCTTTTGGAGCGTTCAAACTGCTGAAGTACATCTGCCAGTACATTTGTCTCCATCCTTGACAGTATCGCCGCAGCTTTTTTTACCTCCATTTCTTCCAGATACTTTACTACGGTATCTTCATCCGTATATTCAAAAATATCAGACAGCGTATCCATATCCAGCACACGGTAAAGCTTACAGCGTTCTACCACTGACAGTTCCTGCAAAACGTCTGCAAGATCATTTTCGTGGAAATCCTGAAGT